>ERZ650303.164-NODE-164-length-19461-cov-14.606153_pt1 | contig 19461 bp, 17 predicted proteins | sample MGYA00376239_ERZ650303 | MGnify/ENA primary metagenome ERZ650303 (study PRJEB26733, sample SAMN07839262) | wastewater metagenome | biome: small river; feature: stream; material: water | place: USA: North Carolina | collected 2016-04-05 ... | reverse complement strand
CGTGCGCGCGAGAAAGCCAAGGTGGCCTCATGGAAGTCTATGAATACAAAGGGCGCAACAAGCGCGGGGATGTCATGCAAGGCACCGTCGAGGCCCCCAATGCCGAAGGTGTTGTCAACTGGATGACCTCGACGGGCATCGCGCCCATCCATGTGCAACTGAAAGAAGACCCGCTCAAAGATCAGCCCGGTTGGATCCGCGCCTTGCAAGGCGCCAAGAAACTCAACGACACCGACCTTTTGATGTTGACACGCCAAATGGCCACGCTGATGAGAGCTGGCGTGCCCATGATTCAAGCGGTGAATGGCTTGAAGACCAGCAGCCGAAACCCCTCCATGACCAAGTTGCTGCGCTCGCTGCACAGCTCGCTGGACAAAGGTTCTGAACTCAGCGCAGCCATGTCTCGGCACCCAGATTTCTTTGACGAGTACTACATCAACATGATTCGGGTGGGCGAAAGCTCAGGCAAATTGGACGAGGTGTTCAGCCGCCTGTTCACCCAGCTGGATTTCGATCGCCGGATGCGACAAAAAATCAAGAGCGTGTTGCGTTACCCCTCGTTTGTGATGAGCGCCATCATGGCGGCCATGTTCATCATGACCATGTATGTGATCCCCTCGTTCACCAACGTCTACAAAGGCATGAACATTGAGCTGCCAGGGATGACGGTTTTCTTGATCTCGATTTCAACCTTTGCGGCGAAAAACTGGATGCTGATCCTGACCGCCATGGCCGTCGGTGTGTTGGGGGTGCGCTATTACCTCTCGACGCCCGAAGGGCGCTACAAGTGGGACAAGTACAAACTGCACATTCCGGTGATCGGCGTGATTTTGACCAAGGCCACCACGGCACGTTTTTGTCGCAGCTTCGAAACCGCCATGAAAAGTGGCGTGCCCATCGTGACCGCGTTCACCTTGGTGTCGCGCGTGGTCGACAACGCGTTTTACCAAGAGCGCGTGTTGTTGATGCGTGAAGGCGTCTCTCATGGCGACAGTTTGTTGCGCAGCTTTTTGTCGGCCGGCATTTTCACCCCCATGGAATTACAGATGATTTCGGTGGGCGAGGAAACGGGCGACGTCGAAGGCATGGTGCAACAACTGGCCACGCTCTACCAAGAGGAAGTGGAATACGAAGCCGTGCAACTCACCGAAACGCTGGAGCCTGTGTTGCTGTTGTTCATGGCCGCCTTGGTGTTGGTGTTGCTGCTGGGAATCTTCATGCCCATGTGGAGCATGACCCAGTTGATTCGATAAATCCCATGCGTATCACAGCCCGACCGACCCAGGCTGTGAATACGCGACCTACCAACCGCAAGGTGATGCTTTGAACGCCACACAGACAATCGACCACGACGTGGAGACACCTCGCATCCAAGAAACCGTCCACATCTCCCAAGATAGCTTTTTGGTGTCCACCACCGCGCAACGGTCAGATTGGCGCTTGCCGCTCTGGTCGGTGGGCATTTCAACCGTCCTCTTTTTGATTTTTCTGCCATTTGCCAAAGAGCAACTGGCCCCCATGCCCGCCTTCATTGCGGGTTACCAATCGGCGTTGATCATCATCGACATCATCACGGCCGTCTTGCTGTTTGCGCAGTTCAACATTCTGGGGCTGTTTGCCTTGTTGCCGCTGGCGATTGGTTACCTCTTTGCCGCCTGCATGGCGCTGGTGCATGCCCTGAGTTTTCCGGGCTTGTTTGCCCCCACCGGATTGCTGGATGCCACCCCCCAAACCACGGCCTGGATGTACATGTTCTGGCATGCGGGCTTCCCCGTCATGGTGATGGCATATGCACGTTTGAAGTCGAGCCAAAAGTTCAGCCAAGAGAGCAAAAAATGGCGGGGTGTGATGGGCGCGTTACTCTCCACCGGATTCGTCTTGATCGCGGTGCTCGGGTTCACTTGGCTCACCACCACCGGGGCGTCTGAGCTGCCCCCCATCATGTCTGGCAACCGCTACACCCCCATCATGTTGGCGGTGGTCACCAGCGTGTGTACTTTGAGTGTGATCGCACTGGCCGTGCTCTGGTATTCCAAGCCCTACACCGTGCTGGATTTGTGGCTCATGGTGGTCTGCGTGACATGGATTTACGACATTGGCTTGGCCGCCGTGTTCAACCATGGCCGCTATGACTTGGGGTTTTACGCGGGCCGTTTGTATGGTCTTTTGGCCTCTGCGTTTGTGCTGATTGTGTTGCTGGTTGAAAACACAAAGTTGTATGCCGAGCTGGTCGTGTCCCATCTGCGCGATTTGAAAACCAATGCGGAATTGCAACGCCTGTACAACAACTCGAACGAGCTCGACAAAATCAAAACGCGCTTTTTTGCCAACATGAGCCACGAGATTCGCACGCCCATGAACGCGATTCTCGGCTTGACCTATTTGTTGAAACGCAACAACCCCACACCCGAACAAGGCGAACGGCTGGACAAAATTGCCGTGGCGAGCCGGCATTTGCTGTCCATCATCAATGACATCTTGGATTTTTCCAAAATCGAAAGCGGCACCTTCACGCTAGAAAAAATGAGCTTTCCTGTCAGTGCGGTGCTGGACCACACGCGCTCACTGCTGGAGGATGCCGCCAAAGCCAAAGGCCTGAGCATCCAGGTGGATTACGACAACGCCCCACATTGGTTGATTGGCGACCAAACACGGCTGCGCCAAGCCTTGTTGAACTACGCCAGCAATGCGTTGAAGTTCACCGACCAAGGCAGCATCTCACTGCGCTGCAAACTCCTTGACAGCCAAAATGAGGGGCAAGACGTGGTGGTTCGTTTCGAAGTTCAAGACACCGGCATTGGCATTGAGGCAGACAAAATTTCTGAACTGTTCAAAGCCTTCAAACAAGTCGATGCCTCCACCACCCGAAAGTATGGGGGCACAGGGTTGGGCCTCGCCATCACACAACGCTTGGCCGAAATGATGGGCGGGCAAGTGGGGGTCGAAAGCGTGCCGGGCAAAGGCAGTTTGTTCTGGTTCACCGCACGTCTGCAGCGGGGCGAGCAAGTGATGGTGGAGACCGTGGGCAATGCGGAAAAAGAAATCCGCGACCACCATATCGGCGCCCGCATCTTGCTGGTGGAAGACGACCCGATCAACCAAGAAGTGGCCAAAGTTCTGTTGATTGAAGCGGGCTTGAGTGTGGACATCGCAAGCGATGGCCAACAAGCCATCGACAAGGTCAAAGCCAACCCGTACGACTTGGTCTTGATGGACATTCAAATGCCGGTCATGGATGGCATTGAGGCCACTTTGCAAATTCGCCAAATGCCAGACCGCAAAGAGCTGCCCATCTTGGCGCTGACGGCGAATATTTTTGAAGAGTACCGGCACCGCTGCACGGAAGCCGGCATGAGTGACTTCATTGCCAAGCCCGTGGACCCCATCGCCTTGTTTGCCACGATGCTCAAATGGCTGCCCAAAACGGTCGACATCTCGCCGCCTGTGTTTCAGTCCTTACCCACGCCAGCGCCGGTCAGCAGCATTTCAACGACCGATTTGTATGCCCGCCTGATTGACATTTCAGGCTTGGACATCAACCGTGGTCTGGCCAGTGTGAGAGGGAAAATTGAAAAGTATTGGCCCTTGCTCAAAGAGTTTGTGCAACGCCATGCGGACGACATGGCCACGCTGAGAATCCAGCTCGACCAACATTTAATCGAAGAACCCATCCGCACTGCACACACCTTGAAGGGGTCTGCTGGCACCTTGGGCTTGGTGCAAATTCAAGCGGCCGCAACCAAACTGGAAGTCGCCCTCAGCGCTGGTGAACGTGATGTCACCAAGCTGGTGGATGCCATCACGGAATTGCAAAAACTCTTGGCCCATCAAGTGGGTGAGATCGATCGCGACGATCAAAAGCAAACCGGCACCCGTGACGTCGCGCAAACGAATCGGGTTTTGGCAGAGCTCACGCCCTTGCTCCAGCTCGGTGATTTCAAAGCGAATCTGACCATCAAAGAAAATTTACCCATGCTGAGAGCCACCCTGGACAAGGTGCAAATGAGTTACTTGGAAAGCGCGATCAACAACTACGACTATCCCAAGGCCCTTCAAATCGTTCAAGACATACGAAGCAAAGACGCCTTTGAAGCAACGCCTTCCGCACGGCCATGATGGATACTCCAAGCATGAACACACAACAACCCGTCATCATGGTGGTGGATGACAACCCAGACAACTTGAATGTCGTGGCCGATCTTTTGTCAGCCAACTACAGCATTCGCGCGGTCCCCTCGGGTTACAGGGCCTTGGAATTGCTCACGCAAAACGGTCTGCCCGATTTGATTTTGTTGGACGTCATGATGCCTGGCATGGATGGCTTTCAAGTGCTCAAACGCATCAAAGAGATGCCTGCGGCACGTCACATCCCCATCATCTTTTTAACCGCGCTGGATTCCACGCGAGACGAAGAAATGGGGCTGGAAGCCGGCGCCGTGGACTACATCACCAAACCCATACGGCCCAGCATCCTCATGGCCAGGGTCAAAACGCACTTGGAATTGAAAGAGGCGCGTGACCGTTTGGATCAGCACAATGAAAATCTCGAGAACGAGATCGCCAAACGAATGGCCGAGAACGAGCAAATCAAGAACGTGGGCATTCGTGCCTTGGCTCGTTTGGCAGAAACACGTGACAAAGAGACCGGTCGCCACATCTTGCGCACCTCGTTGTACGTCCGAACATTGGCAAAAATTTTGCAACCCATGCCCATGTTTCAATTGGAATTGACGGACCAGACCATCGACCTCATCGCCAACTCCACCCCGCTTCATGACATTGGCAAAGTGGGCATTCCTGATCGGATCTTGCAAAAGCCCGGCAAACTCACAGCGGACGAATGGGTCATCATGAAGACGCATGCCGAGTTGGGTGCGCAAGCGATTGAGCAGGCTGAGAAAGATGCAGAGACCTCGCTCACCTTTCTCGAAATCGGCAAAGAGATTGCCCATTGGCACCATGAAAAATGGGATGGCACCGGCTATCCCGATGGTTTGAAATGGAATGAAATTCCGCTGTCGGCCAAACTGATGGCGATCGCCGATGTGTTTGACGCGCTCATCTCGGAGCGTGTCTATAAAAAAGCCTTCAGTTTTGACGAGGCCAAAGCCATCATGGTGGCGGGACGCGGCAAACACTTTGACCCCGTCTTGCTGGATGCCTTCCTCTCGCACTTCGACGAATTTGTGGCGATTGCCAATCTCCACCGCGAAACCAATTCAACAACGGCTAACTAAAACACAGGCCCTTATTTGTCTTGAAGTTCGGTCAAGCGCTTCAACGCGTCTTTGTTCAAGATGCGGACATGGCGTTGTTTGACTTCAATGATGCCGTCTTCGATCAGCTTAGAAAATGTTCGGCTGACGGTTTCGATCTTCATACCGAGATAGCTGCCAATGTCCTCGCGCGTCATGCGCAAAATCAGTTCAGACGACGAAAAGCCACGCGCGTGTAAACGCTGTATCAAATTAATCAAGAACGTGGCGACACGCGCTTCTGCGCGCATGCTTCCCAACAGCAGCATGACGCCGTGGTCACTCAAAATTTCACGGCTCAAGATTTTGTGGAGATGGCGTTGCAAACCCTTGATGTCACGCGACAAGGCCTCCAGGTCGTCGTAGTTCATCACACAGACTTCCGAATCCTCCAGCGCAATCGCATCACAGGTGTGGTAGTCATAAACGATGCCATCGAGCCCCATGATCTCGCCTGCCAACTGAAAGCCTGTGACTTGCTCTCGGCCACTGGGCGAGGTGAAGCTGGTCTTGAAAACACCACTGCGAATGGAATAGATGGCTTTGAATTTCTCACCAATCTGGAATAACTTGTCGCCCCGCATCAACCTGATTTGCGACGACACGATTTGATTCAGCTGCAACAACTCTGCAGGACTCAACCCAGCCGGCAAACAAGCTTCACGTAAATTGCAATTCGAACACGCAACTTTGACGTTGCGTGGATGGGTTCCCATGTCCATGATTGCCTTTTTGTTTCATCAATTTGAAATTATTTCCATTTTCAACCATCGCATGTATGCAATTCCCGCCGACAACACACAAGAGGATAGGAAACGAATCCTTTGGAGTTACATCGAAAATTTAAAACCACCTTCTCGCACTGAATCAACTCGGCATTGACCAGGATCAACCTTGCCCGTGGCGTGCTGTTTTACAAATGGCATACCCGTTTGGATGGAGCGAACCTATGAAACACCCGTTGATGGATGCCTCGGTCAAGTCGCTCAACTGCGTGTCCAGCACCTTGCTGATTCCACTGGTGGCGCGTTCACAAGGCTCGCGTTGGTTTCCGCAACTCAACCCGCACGACCGGTCTGCCAGTGAAGTACTTGAAACACTGCACACCAATGTGAACCGCTATTTGAGTGACTGGGCCACCGTGCTGAATGTGCTGTGGCGCACCGACGTCATCAAAACCACAGGGCGGCATTTTTTTGAACAACAACCCCGCAGCAGCGGCGTGAACCTAGGCTCGGGTTTGTCGAATTACTTCCAGTGGTTTGACAATGGCAGCAACCATTGGGTAGACACCGATTTGGCCGAGGTGATCCACTTGCGCCAACAGTGTCCGCACTTGCTGCGACCACACGGTCAAGAAAAAACCATCAACCTCACGCAAGCAGGTTGGTGGGCGCGTTTGAAGTTGCCCACGGGCAAGCGCGCCAAGCCTGTGTTCTTGATTTGTGAAGGCGTTTTGATGTACCTCACGCCCCAACAAGTCCAATCGGTGTTGCAAGAAGTGGGCGAGCATGCCCCGCCCGGCTCTGAAATGATTTTTGATGTCATGTCCCCTGTCGGCGTGGGCTACGCGGCTTACCACCCCAGCGTGGGTGGCACAGGGGCAGAGTTCACTTGGGGGGACACCCAGGCCGAAAAAATTGCCAACGCACACCCCCGATTGAAAGTGCTGTCACAGCGCAGCGTCAGCGAAGCCTACGGCCCGTTGGGCTGTTGGGCTGAGATGTGGCTCACGCCCGTCTCCGGCGGCCCCATGTACAGCTTGGTCCACCTGGGCCTCCCCCATTAACGAAGGATGATTTTGAAACGCACAGACGCCCCTCCTACCCCCACTCTGGATGAATGGGTACACGCAGAACTCTCGAAGGCATCGATGGGCCTGTCGCCCATTTCATTGGCGTTGGCCTATGCCGATTGGGCCCTGCACCTCTGTGTCTCACCCGGCAAACAACTCGCGTTGATGCAATTGGCGACCCAGCTCTACCAAGACACGCTCGCCCAGCAAATCAGCGCGCATCCAGAGACCTCGCCCTATGCCAAAGATGCGCGCTTTGACAACCCCGCATGGGCGCACTGGCCTTACAAGTTTTGGCAAGGTCACTACCAAGCCAATGAGGCTTGGTGGCAGGAGTCAACCCATGTCACGGGTGTTTCCAAACACCATGAACATGTGATGCGTTTTTTCACGCGTCAGTGGCTCGATGCCATGTCGCCCTCGAATTGGGCCATCAGCAACCCTGAGGTGCTGGAGAGCATCGCAGCGACGGGTGGGCAGAGTTTGCTCAAAGGCATGCAGCAATACGCCGACGATGTGAGAAAAATATCGGCACACAAACTCACGTCTGACGCAGCACCCTTGCAAGCCTTGGCCTATGAGGTGGGCAAAGATGTAGCGGTATCACCAGGCAAAGTGGTTTATCAGAACAAGCTGATTGAACTGATTCAATACACGCCCACCACCCACAAGGTGCACCCAGAACCGTTGCTCATCGTGCCGTCTTGCATCATGAAGTACTACATCTTGGACTTGTCACCGCACAACTCCATGGTCAAGTATTTGGTCAGCGAAGGCTTCACCGTGTTCATGGTGTCTTGGCGCAACCCCACCAGCCAAGACCGCGACTTGGGCATGCACGATTACCTCCAAAGGGGTGTGCTGGATGCCATTGAGGCCGTTCAATCCTTGACGCAAGCGCCACGTCTACACGCCATGGGGTATTGCTTAGGTGGGACGTTCTTGTCCATTGCCGCGGCCGTGCTGGGGCGTCAAAAAGCGCCATCGCCCTTGGCGAGCGTCACGTTGCTGGCCGCGCAAACCGATTTCTCTGAACCCGGGGAACTCGGTGTGTTCATCGATGATGACCAGCTGCTCACCTTGCGTGAAGAAATGGCTCAAACCGGGTATCTGTCAGGCAAGCAAATGGCGGGATCGTTCCAGTTCTTGAACTCTCGCGATCTGATTTGGTCACGCAGCACCCAGCGCTATTTGTTAGGTCGCGAAGACATTGGCAACGACATGGTGAGTTGGAACAAAGACACCACACGCCTGCCCGCGCGGATGCACAACGAGTATTTGGATTCTTTGTTTCTCAACAATTCGCTCAGTGAAGGTCACTACCGTGTCGATGGCAAACCGGTGGACTTGATGGACATTCAGCAGCCCTTGATGGTGGTGGGCACCGTGCGTGACCATATTTCACCGTGGAAATCTGTTTACAAAATTCACGCCAAAACAGACACCGACACCTGCTTCATCTTGGCCGCCGGCGGCCACAACGCAGGCATCATTTCTGAACCCGGACACCCGCACCGCAGTTATCAGATCAGCGCGATGACACGGGGCCACGGCTGGGTCGATCCTGATGCCTGGCAACTCCAAGCCCCCACCGAAGAAGGCTCGTGGTGGCCCGCGTGGAGCCGTTGGCTCAAGCAATACAGCCGCCCACTCGTGAAAGCCAAAGCCATTCCCAATGGGGCCTCACTGCCAGCGGCACCCGGTCACTATGTGCTGGTCCGCTACAACGATTGAGACGGATGCGGGGGTCAGCTGGACACGTGGATCAGCTGCTTCAACGCCTCCGTATTCAAGATACGCACGTGACGCTGCTTGACTTCGACGATCCCGTCATCGACAAGCTTTGAGAAAGTTCGGCTGACGGTTTCGATCTTCATGCCGAGGTAGCTGCCAATTTCTTCACGCGTCATGCGCAAAATCAACTCCGAGGGGGAAAAACCTCGGGCGTGCAAACGCTGCACCAAATTCAGCAAAAACGTGGCCAAGCGTTCTTCGGCACGCATGCTGCCTAACAGCAACATCACCCCGTGATCTTTCAAAATTTCACGGCTCAAAATTTTATGAACGTGGCGTTGCAGCCCTGTGATCTCTCGGGACAACTGTTCGATGTGGTCAAAGTTCATCACGCACACTTCGGCATCTTCCAGTGCCGTTGCATCGCAGGTGTGGCGCTCATTGACAATGCCATCCAGCCCCATGATTTCGCCAGCCATTTGGAAGCCGGTGACTTGCTCTCGCCCATCGGGTGAGGCAAAGCTGGTTTTGAAAAATCCACTGCGGATGGCGTACAGCGCTTTGAACTTTTCCCCGTTTTGAAACAGGCTGTCGCCGCGCGTGATTTTTTGCCGAGAGGAAACAACTTCTTCGATGCGCGCCATGTCTGCGGCATTCAAATCAACAGGCATGCACAACTCTCGCAAATTGCAGTTGGAGCACGCCACTTTGATCTTGCTGGCATGAGTTCGGCAGTCCATGTTTACTTTTTCGCCCTTGTTGAATTTTGATTTGATGATATTTATCAAATGCTAATTCAGTGGGTCCACAAGAAACTGACGGGGCTTTAATTCCCCACACGACATAGCAAGAATTTAGAATTCTTAAAGCAAATTAAATTACTTCAATTTAAGTAATTCATCAGCAATCAGCGGTGTCACGCTGACCGCATTTGTTGCATGCGCAATACAGTCTGTGCTCCAAATGCGTGACACACCCGCCCTCGCAATGACCTCCAGGGCATCGCCCGCAAACAAGGCATGGGTCACCGCCACATCGACCGACAGCGCACCGGCCTCAAGAAGTAGCTGCGCTGCGCGCGCAAGCGTTCGACCGCTGCTGGCCACGTCATCCAGCAACACAACCGCACGGCCTGCCACACGCATAGGGGGAAGCACGATGTCCACGGCATGGTCCCCGTGCCGCACTTTGTCGCACACCGCATAGTCAAACCCATGGCGCTGTGCCGCCACGGCTACCCACTGCGCAGACTCACTGTCAGGCCCCATGAGACAGGGCTGTGCATGGTGTTGCGCAATCAAATCCCCTAGCAATGGGGCGCCACTGAGCACCACGGTGTGCGCCACTGGGATGGCTTCATCCAACGTGGCGATCCGATGCAAGTGGGGGTCTACCGTGATCACCGCATCAAACAGCGAGGCTAAAAATTGCCCCACCACGCGCTGACTCACCACCTCGCCCACTTGAAACGCCATGTCTTGTCGCATGTAGGCCAAGTACGGCGCGACCAGCGTCACGTGCTGCGCACCCAATTGACGTGCGGTGCGCGCCACCAGCAAAAGTTCAACGAGTTTTTCATTCGGATTTGCCAAGCTGCGCACCAGCACCACATGGCTGGGCAAGTGCGGGGGCAAACGCAACTTGAGTTCGCCATCAGGAAAGCGGTGGCGCTGAATCAACGCAGGCCTCAACCCCGCGTCATGCGCCAGCTTCAAAGCAAATGAGGCTTCATCGTCAAAGTAAAGCAAACAGGCGCGGTCAGACATCAGAACTCCACAAACACATGGGGCAAGTCGTTGGCGTCGCCAAGGGTGTAGCCGCTGAGTTTGTTGCTGGCTTGCTTGGCAAACTCTAAGTCCGATGAGAACTCGGCGTGTACCCGGTACAGCACATCCCCCACACGCACGGTATCCCCCAATTTGCGGATCAGATCAACTCCCGCATTCTCAACTTTGGGGGCGCCTGCAAATCGGGCCACACGGGCGATGTGAAAATTGTCAATGCCAATCACCACCCCCTCTGAGGCGGCCAACACCTCAAATGTCAAGGCCCCCAGTTGCGGTTGGTTGTGGTTGAAATGTCGCGCGCCTTGGGCCTTGATGATGGCGTTCATGCTGGCCAAGGCACGGCCCGAATCCAGAATATCTCTGGCGATGGCAAACCCATCGCCACCACGCACATCGGGGTCACACTCAATCAAGCGTCCGGCCAAGCGCAAGGCTTTTTGTCGCAGATCAATCGGTGCGCGTGGGTCGTTCTCCAGCACACGCATCACATCACGGGCTTCCAAGACCGGACCAATGCCAAAGCCGATGGGCTGGCGACCATCGGTGATCACCACATCCAATGACAGTTTCATTCGTGAAGCCACATACTCAAAGAGTTGGCGCAAGCGTTGCGCCTCAGGCATCGAACGCACCTTGGCGGTGGGGCCAATGGGAATGTCCAACACCAAGTGTGTTGAACCTGCGGCGACTTTCTTAGACAAAATCGACGCCACCATTTGCGCTGGCGAATCCAACGACAACGGGCGTTCCACGGAAATCAACACATCATCCGCAGGGGACAGATCAGCGGTCCCCCCCCAGGCCAAACACGCACGGTGATCACGCACAATTTCAGAGAGTTGGTCAAACGGCAACTCCACATTGGCTAAAACGGCCATGGTGTCCGCCGTTCCCGCAGGCGACGTGATGGCGCGTGACGAGGTCTTGGGACACAGCATGCCATGCGCTGCCACGATGGGCACGATCAGCATGGAGGTGCGGTTACCAGGGATACCCCCGATGCAATGCTTGTCCACCACCAAGGGCGAATGCCAATTGAGTTGGCGGCCGCACGCCACCATGGCATCGGCCAAAAAGAAAACTTCTTCACGGTCCATCTCACCACGGTTGGTGGCGACCACAAAGGCGGTCAGTTCAATTTTGGAATAGTGGTGGTGAGAAATGTCACGCACGATCGACAAGAAATCATCTTTGTTCAAACGCTCGCCATTGATCTTGCGAAACAGCGCCCCCATCGACTCGGGCGGCTCCGCTTGGGACACCGAGGCAGTGTGGCCGTTCTCCACCGCCATCTGCGCAAACGCATCTTCAGACAGCCCCACCTCACCGCAACCCACGATGGCCACATCGTCGACCACATTGAGGGTGGCCAAAATTTTTCGACCATTGGCGCGGACTTCTACTTTGGACAAGGCTTGAAAACCTTCTGCACGGTAGAGCGCACAGTCGCGATTTAAATAAACAACGTTCTCGCGATAGGTGTCAATCGCAACACGTCGCAAGGCCAACTGTGAAGAGACGCCATGGCTGCTGGATGCGATGGTCTCCAGCGAGGTATCAACAGAGTTTTTTTTCATTGGGCGAGCCTACACCGGAAGCGTACAAGATGTGCCCCATGGTGAACCAGATGCCACACAGATGCAAGCCCAGCCCATGAGTTCTTGACATTGGTCAAGGGTCCAGAGGCCCGAGCTCACAAAAATCAGAGCCACCTTTGAAAACCCCATGACCTTCACACGCCACCTCTGCAAACAATCGCTGCGCCTTGCCCTGTTCACACTGCTGGGGTGCGGGGCGATGGGCGCCCAAGCCGAGGCCACGGCCCCCGTCCATGGTTTGATCTTTTCCTGTGACGCCGCCTCACGCGCAGAACTTCCACGCGCCATGACGCGATACATGCGTGAGTTGCGCATTGACCCCCGCTGGGTGTCACACACCGAGTTGGCCGATGGCCGGATGGCGTACACACTCAAAACATCAGACACCAGCACGCTGGATCTGGCGCGGCATGCCTACCTTCATTTGAAGAACGATGTGGTGGTGCTTGTGGGCCCCCAGAATCAGCCCAAACGGGTCAGCACCGTTTCAAAAAAAGAAATTCTGTTGTCGCTGCTGCATCCGGGCAGAGCCACCCATTTCACGGGGGCTGCCTGCAACGTGCAAGCCTTGCGTGAACATGTGGGCGTGCGTCAAAACATCGTGGCATGGCTCGGAAAAATTGAATGGGTGTGGCCTGATGGTGCGCCCGCCTGCTGGAATCCAGCGATTTGGAACAATGGCACGCCACGCAACCTCAACCGCCTTGATGAAGCGCTGCTCGATGCCTTTTTGAACCCCAAAAGCTATGCCCTGGGTTGCTACACAGCCAGCAAGCTCAGCTACGCCCACGGCGTTTTAGACTATTACCAACGCGTTTTGAAATCTGCAGAAAAAGCGCAATTGGTTCGCTTGCGTCTGCTGTATGACCAAGACCCGCTGCTCCAGATTGAACCCTCTGTGACATGGGACTTTGAACCCGACTACGACCCTCACAAGCGCCCCCTGCCTGGCAAATTGCTGGCCATCCAACGAGGGGTATCCGCCAAACACTTTGTCCCAGGTGATTGGGTGTATTTCATCAATTCAGACCCCATCACATATGCAGACGTTGGCTATGAAGGGTCCAACGCCATTTACCTGGGGCTTGGAAAATTTGACGACTTCTACAACGACCATCACCATGCGTACACCTTCAAAGAAAAGCTCAACGAGGTGTACCAATGGCGCCATGGCGTGTTCAACCACATCCGAGATGCCAAGAAAGTTCACCCCCTCCAGCAAGCCGACTATGAACGCTTGAGCCAACCCCCTGCGCAAGGCGGTTTGCTCATGGACTTGAGGTTGACCCCGTATTTGTTTGGTTACGAAACCTTGCCGCTGTTCCCAGAGGAGTAATGGCCTTCGTTTGACGTTGGTCAAATACAAACTCAAAAGCAAACCCTACATTCAAATATCGCTTTTAACTTCAGGGGGCCTCACATGACACAAATGCATTTAGCTGACAAAGACAAATTGATGAGCGAATTGCGCACCGTCATTCACGACGCGGAAGAGCTGTTACGCATGACGGCCGACCAAGTCGGCGACAGTGCAGAAGGCATCCGTGCCCGCATGACCGCTCGCTTGCAACAAGCCACCGCTGAGCTCCACCACCTGCAGCATGTGGCCGTCGCACAAGCCAAAGCCGCGGGCCACGCGACCGATGAGTTCGTTCATGAAAACCCATGGAAATCAGTCGGCATTGCCGCTGGCGTGGGTTTGGTGGTGGGTTTGTTGATCAGCCGTCGTTGAGACGCTCGCCCCATGAGTGAGCTCAACTCCGGAGGACTGTTCGCCTCCTTGCGCCAAGTGACAGCCACTGCACTTGAGATGGTGCAGGTTCGGCTGGCACTGGTGGGCACCGAACTTGAGTTTGAAAAACGACGCTTGTTCGATGGCCTCTTGATCGCCGCAGCCGCCATGGTGTTTTTGGGGGTGGGCCTGCTGCTGCTGTGCGGCTTTCTCATCTTGCTGTTGTGGGAGGGCTACAGGCTCGCCGCCATGGCATCGCTTACCTTGCTCTTTCTGGGACTGGGCGTGGCCTTCTTGGTTCAGTCACGCCGATGTTTGAAATCACCGATGGGGATTTTTCATGCCAGTACCACCGAACTTCAAAACGACCGTGCCAACCTGCAAGCGGAGAAGGCCCCGTGAACAACCTTGATTTGGTGCTACGGCAGCAGCGTCTGCTCTTGCGCAGCGCACAACTGCGGGCATCACTCAGCCAAAGCGCGCAGGCGATTCAAACCCCACTGAACCTGATGGATGGGGCACGCGCCAGCATTCAGTGGCTCTACAACCATCCTCTTTATCCCAGCATCGCCTTGGGCGCTTTGGTGTTGCTCAAACCACGCCGCGCCCTGCGCTGGGGTCAGCGTCTGTGGAGCGGCTGGCTCACTTTTCAGCGCGTGCGCCAATACTTGCAAGCCCCAAAGCAACCATAAGGACGGGCTGCGCCTATCATCGCGGCACCCATTTACCGTTCAACCTCAACAGGGCCAGCATGTTCACACACGTTTTTTTAGGTGCCAAAGACCTCGAAGCATCGCGCAAGTTTTATGACGCCGCCTTGGGCGCTTTAGGCCACGCACCCGGCACGGGCAACCACACCCGTTATGTCTATCGCACCCCCACCGGCACATTTGGCATCACCACGCCCATCAATGGCGAAGCTGCCACGTTTGGCAATGGCAGCACCTTTGGTTTTGCAGCCAAGTCGCAAGCCGAAGTCGACGCCTTCCACGCCGCAGGGGTGACCCATGGCGGTGTGACGTGCGAAGACCCACCTGGTTTGCGTGAGAACCCCGCGTTCACTTATTACATCGCTTACTTGCGTGACCCCGCGGGCAACAAGATTTGCGCGATGTATCGCCCCGCCAAATAAGTCAGCGCCACATCAAGCCTGGCGCATCTCGCGCAGCTCTGCATTGGCATGGCGCAAACGGTCGGCAATGGCCAAGGCCACGGCGCGCATCACGCTGATGCTCATCACCGGGTCGCCAGCGGCCACGGTGGCAAAGGCTTTGCGATCAATCGCAATCAGCTCTGTCTCACGTACGGCATACACATCGGCTGAGTGCGCGCGCCCATCTAAGAACGACATCTCGCCAAAAAACTGGCCCCGACTGAAGGTCGTGAGGTGAATGGTTTTGCCGTTGGCCAAGGGCAAGCTCACCTTCACCTCGCCTCGGCTGATGAGCATCAACTCATGGCCGATGGAATCTGCACCAAAGACCAACTCACCCGCTTGGTACACATGGCGCTGGGCGCAGCGTTCTAGTGCGGCAATTTCTTGCACATTCAAGCCGTGGAAAATTTCAAACTTACCCAAAGGAATGCCTTCGTGGGAGACATGGGCATGACCTGCCAATGCCAAGGTTTCGTCTTCAATCCATTCCAGCGCTTCGTCAAATTCATCAAAAATTTTGGCGGTGCTGTCTGACAGCAACCCGATGTGGTCCACATACGAACGCAAATCGCGTCCACTGGGCAACCGTTCCGGCACACGCGTGAGCACCAGCTTGGCATGACGCTCTGCCAACATGTTGCGGATGCGCTCAATCATGTGGCCCGCGGTCATGTCCATGGACTGCACGCGCAGGAAATCAAGCACCACAAATTTGGCATTGCTCAACTCGGGCTCGATGGCGGTGTAGAGCTGATCGGTGGTGCCAAAAAACAAGCTGCCTTGCAATTCAAAAATCACCGTGTGGCTGCCGGTTTGGGCCAACACCTCACGCTCATGTTGGCCGCGCACGCGAGACGAGAACACTTTGTCACCCAAGGATTTGCGACGGATGGTGGACGTGTGAATTTGCTCACGCAAAAACAGCATGATGGCCAAGGCCACGCCCACGCCAGAGGCAGCAATCAAACTCACCGTATTCGCCACGACGACGACGATCAAGATGACCGCAAAGTCGATCATGGTGTCTTTGGCGCGTAGCAGTTGCAAGGAATGCCAGTCAATCATCTTGAAGCCGATGACGATCAACAAGGCCGCCAAGGCCGACACCGGCACCCACGCAATCAGCGAGGTCAACAACACAATCGCCAACAAAGACCACATGCCTTGGAACACCCCAGACAAATAGGTGGTGCCGCCGCTGGCCTTGTTCACCAAGGTCGCGCCCATGGTGCCCGCACCTGGTGCACCACCAATGAGCGAGGACGCCAAGTTGCCCAAACCTTGGCCAATCAATTCTTGGTTGGAGTTGTGGCGTGAACCCGTCATGGCATCCAGCACCACACAGGTCTTGAGGGTGTCAATCGACAGCAACACCGCCAAGGTCATGGCAGGAAAAGCCACCTGCGTCCAATGCGGCATGCCCGATTGGCTCAAACTGCGAAAGGGGTCGAGCAAGGACTCCAAGAAGCCCTCGCCCCCCACTGCCAAAGGCCCAATGATGAAAGGGTTGCCATGCAAGTTGCGCAACTCGGGCCACGCCGTGAAGGCCAGCAGCCAATACGATGCCATGCCCCCCAGCAAGCCCACAATCACCGCGGGTACTTGCTTGGAAATGCGGGGCGCCAGCAGCATGCAGGCTGCGGTGACGGCCCCCACGATGAGGCTGGGGGCTTGCCACAGCTCGATCGCATGCAGGCCCTCCCACCAGTTCATGCCCTTGGGCAAGGCCATCCACTTGGGCAGCTGACTCATCACGATGATCAGACCCACCCCACTCAAGTAGCCGCTGACCACCGGAAACGGCATGTACTTGATGAGCTCACCAATGCGCAGCAGGCCCAACGAAATTTGCACCAAGCTGCTGACGAAGGCCACCAAGAACAAGGTCAGCACCACAGCCCCCACCCCTGCGCCTTGCTGGGTCATTTGGATGGTCAGCGCGGACAACACGGCCGCCGCCGGCGCGCACGGGGCAGAGATGAGCCGCTGGGTGCCACCAAAGGTTGCCGCAACCAAGCCCAAGGCGGTCACGCCTAACATCCCGGCCAAGGCGCCCTTGGCTCCAAAATCAGCCCCCAACGGCGAGAAGATGGTCACGCCAAAGGCGATTGCCGATGGCAGCGCCACCAACATGGCGGCAAAGCCACCCCAAATGTCACCAGATAGATTGGCGTGTGGTCGGTTCAATTGAGTTGTCGTCATTGCTCAAGGTTATCACCATCAATCGGGTATCTTTCAGTCACGAAGAAGACTGTGTGCGGGTAATCACGCAAAACAGTTGTCGCACCATAGATACCCTCCACAGCGCATGGGCTAGGCGCATGCGTCCTCATTTGAAAGACATCCCAGATGGAACGATTCACACAACTCACCTACGACGAATTGGCGCCCGATGTGCGTCCGTTGGCCGACGACATCTTGAAAGTCTCTAGCGCCGCATTGGGTGGTCCGTACAACGCCTTGTTGCGCAGCCCTGACATGGCACGTCGATGCTTTGATTTTTTAGACTACCTGCGTTTCAAAACATCGGTCAGCAAACGACTCAATGAGTTTGCCATCCTCATCCAAGCACGCATTGCCAATGCGCAATACGAATGGTGGGCACACGACCCCATCGCACAACGCGCCGGTTTGTCCACACACATCATTGAACAGCTGCGTCAGTGCAAACGCCCCGAAGGCATGCAAGCCGACGAAGCCTTGGTCTATGACTTTTGCATCCAGCTCAGCCTCAACCACCGCGTGCCAGATGCGCTGTGGGCCCAAGCCGTCGCCGAGATGGGCGAGCAGGCCGTGGTCGACCTCACCGTGCTTTCAGGCACTTATGTGATGGTGTCCATGTTGCTCAACGCCACACAGGTGGGCATACCCAACGGCGGCACCGAGCCGCTGGAGGTTCTCTCGCCCCTCGACATCCGTCAACGATTGCTGGCCTAATCGACCTCACACCTCAGGAGACCTCCCATGATTTCACGCCGTCACATCGCGGTTGCCGCCAGTGTTCTTTTGGCATCCTTCAGTACGCTGGCGCAAAACAACACCGTGCGTTTGGTGGTGCCGTTCTCCACCGGTGGCCCGACCGACATTGCAGCGCGCGTCATTGCCCCCTTGCTGTCAGAAGCGATGGGCAAGACAGTCATCGTGGACAACCGCGTGGGCGCCACAGGCGCCATCGGCGCAGAGTATGTGGCACGCGCCCCCGCTGACGGCAACACAATTTTGTTTGGCACCAGCAGCATCATGGCAGCGAACCCCGCGCTCATGCCCAAACTCTCGTATGACCCCGTGCGTGATTTCGCGGCGGTGAGCACCGTGGCCACGATTGAAAATATTTTGGTCGTCCACCCTTCTGTGCCCGCCAACAACGTGCAAGAGTTGGTGCGTTATGCCAAAGACCATCCGGGCAAGTTGTTTTACGGTTCATCTGGCATTGGCAGCACCTACCACCTGGGCTCTGAAATGTTTGCCAACATGACCAAAACACAGCTGGGTCATGCGCCGTACAAAGGCCAAGGCCCTGCCGCACAAGATTTGCTGGCCGGTCACATCCAAATCATGTTTGATGCCTTTAACTCAGCGGTGCCCAACATCAAGTCAGGCCGTGTCAAAGCCTTGGGCATTGCCAGTGCCAAACGTCACCCCGAGTTGCCCGACCTGCCTACCATCAGCGAACAAGGTGTACCGGGCTACGTGACCACGATTTGGTTGGCCTTCTTCCTGCCAGCCAAAACGCCACCCGCCATCGTCGACAAGATGAACCAAGACTTGCGCACCATCATGCAACGCACGGACGTCAAAGAACGTTTCAACAAATTGGGCATGCAAGCCACCAACTCCAGCACAGGCGAACTCGATGCTTTGCTAAAGCAAGAGTTGGCGCAATGGACCAAGGTGGTGAAAGACGGCAACATCAAGCCTGAATGATCTAGAAATAGGCGTTGACTTACATCAAGCACAAACAGACGATGCGGGTGTCTAATACGTTATCACTGAGGAGATACATATGACAGCAAACGTCGGCGGCATCGACCGCATTCTGCGCATCGTCGCAGGCTTGGTACTCATCGCCTTAGCCTTCACGCAGGTGGTGGGCATGTGGGGTTACATCGTGGGTGGCATCGTGCTAGCCACGGGCGTGTTCCGTTTTTGCGGCGCGTACACCTTGTTTGGCATCAACACCTGCACGGTCAAAGTCGTAGACAAAGAGCACACGCTGTAAAGCGCGTGCCCTTCAAAAGCCTCAGCGCTGTTGCGGTGCTGAGGCTTTTTTGCGCGCCAACCACAGCAAGCCCGCACCGGTGATGAGCACTGGCACGAGCGACCCCCAGTTGAGCCAAGCCCACCCTTGCGTGGTCACCAAAGCGCCCGAGGCAAACGAGGTGAAGGCCATGGTGGCAAACACGC
>ERZ650303.163-NODE-163-length-19543-cov-6.864173_pt1 | contig 19543 bp, 24 predicted proteins | sample MGYA00376239_ERZ650303 | MGnify/ENA primary metagenome ERZ650303 (study PRJEB26733, sample SAMN07839262) | wastewater metagenome | biome: small river; feature: stream; material: water | place: USA: North Carolina | collected 2016-04-05 ... | reverse complement strand
ATCGCCCCGTTCTACCGCCAGGCTCGGGCCGCCGCCTGGGACTACCTCAAGGCCAGCGCACGGAAGGTGCCCGGCACCACCGTCAACGGCCAGCGCCTCGCCAACGGCGAACCCCTCGCCTCTGTCCTTGCAGGCCAGGGCCCTGCTGGAGTTGAGGCGCCGCCGGCAGGGGATGATTCTTTACGACTACGTCCCGCGCACCGTCCGCGGCTACGCGGCCCCCAGGCACCTTGACCCGCTGGTCGAGCAACTGGAGCGGTCGTGGACCCACCGCGTGCGATGCGCCGCCCACGCCCCGCCCCGGCACAGCAAGACCGAAAGCGTCCTGCTGTTCCTGGCCCTGACCCTCCAGCGCTTCCCGCACAAGAGCCTCGGGTACATCACCTACGAGGCCAACCTCGCGCGGTCCAAGTCCCGCAAGGTGCGCGCCTGGGCCCAGGCGTCCGGCGTCCAACTGCTCGACGGCGCCAAGCGCATGGACGAGTGGGTGACCAAGGCCGGCGGCGGCCTCATCGCCGGTGGCATCGGCGGCCCCCTCACCGGGCGCGGCCTCGATCTGCTCATCATCGACGACCCGTACAAGAACCGCGCGCAGGCCGAGAGCGCCGCCTACCAGCGCATGGTCACCGACTGGTGGGGTGACGTGGCCAATACCCGCATCGAGCCGGGCGGCAGCGTGTTCGTGTTCCACACACGGTGGACCACCAACGACCTCATCGGCCACATCCTGGACGGTGAGGATGCCAGCGAGTGGTTGTGGCTCTGTATGCCGGCTATCGCCGACGAGGCCGTTCACGGCAGGCAGGCCGGTGACCCACTGTGGCCCGACCGCTGGCCGCTGGACGAACTGGTCGCCAAGCAGCGCGCCGTCGGCCCGTACACGTGGGCCTCGCTCTACCAGGGACGACCGCAGCCGCGCGGCGGCAGCGTGTTCGGTGACCCTCACTTTTACGACGCGCTGCCCACCGGCTACCGCGTCGCCATCGGCGTGGACCTCGCCTACACGCGCAACACGAAGGCTGACCACTCGGTCGCCCTCGTGCTCGCGGAGAAGGCCGGGGTCTTCTACGTGCTCGACACGGTGCGCGAGCGCATGAGCGCCCCGGCCTTTGCCGAGCGGCTCAAGCACCTACGCACCGCCTACCCAGGCGCCCCGATGCGCTGGATCGCCGCGGGCACCGAAGTCGGCGCCGCCGACTTCCTCAAGGTCGACGGCCTGCCGCTGACCGTGGACGCGGCCACCACCGACAAGTTTGTCCGGTCCATCGACGTGGCCGCAGCGTGGAACGCCGGCAAGGTGCTGCTGCCGTCCAAGTGCCCCGCGTGGGTACCTCCGCTGCTCGACGAGGTCGGCGCCTTCACCGGGCAGAACGACCTGTGCGACGACCAGGTCGACGCGCTGGCCGCCGCTCACCGCGCGCTGACCCAGGGCTTTCTGCCCCGCACCTCGGATCGCACCGAAACCAACCGCCGCCGCCTATGAGCACGCCCGTCGCCATCCCCCGCCAGCCTGACCCGCGTGTCCGCAAGGACATGCCGGTCATCACCTGGACGGGCTCGTGGGGCACGGTCTCGATCCAGCAGGCGCTGGACAACCACGACCTCGGGCAGTTCTTGCTCTCGGCGCAGTTGTCCGAGACCGTGCAGCGCGACGACCGCGTCGCCACCGCGCTCAACACCCGTTGCAAGGGGCTGCTCGGCCTGCCATGCGAGGTGAGCCCCAGCCCGCGCGGCGACCGGCGTGACGCCAAGAAGGCCGCCAAGGCCATCGAGGCGCTGTGGGCCGAAGAAGACCTGCGCGAGTCGCTGGTGCAGATGCTCCGCTGGTGCGTGCTCATGGGCTTCGCGCTGGCCGAGGTCATCTGGACCGGCGATAGCGAGGAGTGGACCTTCTCGCTCAAGGTCTGGCACCCGCAGTTCGTCTGGTTCAACTGGGCGACCCGCAAGTACCAGCTCAACACGGCCGAGGGCGTCGTCGAGATCACCCCGGGTGACGGCAAGTGGTTCTTGCTCACCCCGGAGGGTGAGTACCGATCCTGGATTCAGGGCGCCATCCGCTCCATCTCCTTCCCGTGGCTCGGCCGCCAGTACGCCTTCCGCGACTGGATGCGCTTCAACGAGATCTATGGCCTGCCCATCCGCAAGGCCATCGTCCCGGCTGGCACGCTCGAGGACGACAAGAAGACCTTCATTGACGACATCGCCAACGCGGGTTCGGCCATGTCCATCTCGTGCCCCCAGGGCACCGACGGCAATGGCTACGACCTCGGACTGGTCGAGGCGACGGCGACCGGGTGGGAGACCTTTCGCAACGCGACCGAGGACGCCGACCGGCGCATCACCCTTGCCCTGCTCGGGCAGAACCTCACGACCGAGGTGTCCGGCGGATCGTTCGCCGCGGCCAAGGTGCACGGGCAGGTGCGGCAAGACTACCTTGAGGCCGACGAGCGCGGGCTCATGGCCGGCTTTCGCCGGCAGGTACTCCGTCCGTGGGCCATGTTCAACCACGGCGACCCGGACCTGGCGCCCGTCGTCCGGTTCGACACCGTGCCGCCCGACGACGAGAAGGCCAAGGCCGACATCCTCGTCCAGCTCGGCAGCGCCCTGCTGAACTTCGCACAGGTCGCCCCCGAGGTCGACCGCCGCGCCCTACTCTCCTCGTTCAGCCTGCCCCTGCACGAGCCCGGCGAGGAGCCCCCTCCACTGGTGCCACCGGCCGCCACACCGCCCGCTGCACCGCTCGCTCCCCTGCCCAACTCGCCGCCACCGGCCGCCGACCCGGCGCCCGACACGGAGGCCGAGGGGCACGAACAGGCGCACGCGCTCGCTGTCCACACCCCGGCCCCGGCGTCCTCCGCCCAGCGCTACGTGGACGACGCCGCGTCCGTGGCCCGAGACCGGGCCGCCCGCGCGCTTGCCCCCGAGGTCCGGGCCCTGCTCGACCGCATCTCCTCCGCCTCGTCCTACGACGAGATACGGGCCGCCCTGGCGAAGGTCGCCGACGGGCTCAACGTGGAGGCGCTGGCCGAGGTCACCGAGGGCGCCCTGATGCTTTCCACCCTGACCGGGCGCTACGCCGTCCGCTCGCTGGAGTCCTCCGATGCGTCGTTACCCGGCCAGCCCGTTCTTCATCTCCTACGCAACCAGCGGTGCCCTCGGCGCCAACGTGGACCTCGTGGCGGCCGGCGGCACCAACTGCTGCGCCATCCGCGTTGGGCAGGCCGGTGACCTGGCCGTCAAGCGCGCTCGCGACGGCTCCATCATCGTCATCCCGTCCGTCCAGGTCGGCGAGACCGTGGAGGTCGAGGCCACGGAGATGGTGGCGGCTTCGACCACGGCGCAGAAGATCACCGTCTACTGGCCCCCGGGCGCATGACCCCTCGCCGGGTGGATGCACCATGGTGCCATGCCCAAGGTTTTCCCCGACATCATCGGCCCCGACGCGCTGACCAGTGACGGTCGACCCCTCATCCTTGACGGGTTGGCCGACTTCCTCAACCGCGAGCGGTCTCTGATCTCATACGTCGTCAAGGACCAGGTAAAGAAGCGGCGAGGGACGCTTTGCTTTCTGTACCGAGCGGAAGGTGACGGGTCGCCGGCCGCATGGCTCCACGCGCTGGACAACGCGATGGTAGGCACGGACATCCGTAGCCTGTCCTGGGTCGACCCGTCCGGCCTTGCCTTCTGGCTCATCGACGACGAGCGCGCCAGTCAGTTGCCCAAGCCCGAAGACTACGGGTGCGAGACGCAACTCCTCGCGACTGGCCCCACGTGAGCCCCACCACGGTCGTCCGACTCAAAGTCTCCTGACGCCCACGCTGGCGTCTCGCCAGCCATGACCACGCCTCCCCCGACGCGCCCTGCCGACGCCATCGCCTGGCACCGCGCTCGGGTGCCCATGACCGAGGAGGCGTACAAGGAACTGTCGGCGCAAGCCCGGCAGCAGGCCATGACCGTGGCCGGCGCCACCAGCCTGCAACTGGTCACCGACGTGCACGAGGCCATTGCACGCGCCATCGAGAGCGGCACCGGGCTGGAGGAGTTTAAGGCGGCCGTCGGGCCGAGCCTGACCGCGGCCTGGGTTGGCACCAAGACGGACCCGCCGAGCCGGCTGGAGACCATCTTTCGCACGACCGTGCAGACCGCCTACAACGCCGGACGCCACGCCGAGGCGACCGACCCGGACACGCTGGCCATGCGGCCTTTCTGGCAGTTCGACGCGGTTGTCGACGGGCGCACCACGAGCGGATGCAAGGTCGCCAACGGCGTCGTCCTGCCGGCGGATCACCCGTGGTGGCAGCGCAACTTCCCACCCCGGCACTTCAACTGCCGCGCCACCTTCCACCCTTTGACGAGGCGCCAGGCGAACGCCCTCGGCGTCTCGTCGCCTCCTCCCGTCATCGCGGCCGAGGGCTTCGGCTCCCCGCCCGAGTGAGGTTCCGTCATGCACCACCCCAAGCGCCTCGTCCTGCTCTCGGACACCAGCGAGCCGCCGACCGAGTTCCGACTGTTCCCGCTCGGCGAGATCGAGACCACCAAGGGGCTCTTCCTGCTCACGATGGACGACGCCACGGCGTGCATCGAGCGCCACCGCGCCTACGGCAACGATCTGAGCATCGACTACGGCCACGGCGTGTTCAACGAGCACGAGGGGCCGCAGATGGCCGCCGGCTGGATACGCGACCTCGAACTGCGCCCTGACGGTCTGTGGGCCGCGGGCGTGACGTGGACCGAGCGCGCCGCCGCCATGATTCGAGCGCGGGAGCAGCGTTATTTCAGCCCCGCGTTCGTGGCCGACGAGGACGGCCATGTGACCGAGATCCTCAACGTCGCCCTCACCCTCATGCCGGCGACCCACAACCTCATCCCGCTCGTCGCGTCGCGTCGCAGCGGACCTGTACCCGCCCCCCAAACCCTCAACAAGAGGACAACGACGATGGACGAGAAGTACGTCTCTTCGGAAGAACTGAAGAAGCTCGCGGCCGAGATCGACAAGATGGCCGAAGCCGAGGACAAGGAGAAGGCCAGCCTCAAGGCCCTCGCCGACAAGTGCCGCAGCCTGGCCGACGGCGGCGAGACCCTGGCCAAACTGGCCGAGGACGCCGCGCCCGACAGCGAGAAGAAGGAGGCCGAGAAAGCCTCCGACGACAAGAAGGACGACGCCGAGAAGACGGCCGAGGACGAGGAGAAGAAGGAGGAGGCCAAGGCCGCCTCTCGCATCGTCTCCGCGGCCCGCGAGGCCACCGGCGAGCAAGACCCCTCGCGCATCGTCGGCGCGCTCAAGGCCCTCGGCGAGAGCAAGGGCAGCGTCGTGGCTCTGACCGCGCGCGTGGCCGAACTCGAGGCCGTGCAGAAGAAGGCCGACGAGTCCGCCCGGCGCGAGCGCATCGCCTCGATGGTGAAGGCGTCCGCCGTCCCCGGCCCCGACTGCAAGGTCACCCCGGCCGAGGTCGAGCCCCTCATCGCCATGGGTCTGGCCGACGAGAACGCCCTCAAGGGGTACCTCGCCGCCAAGCCCAAGATCGTCGCGGCCTCGGCCGCCCCCACCCAGCCCGCCAGCAACGCCAGCAAAGAGGCGCTGAAGGCCAACCTCACCGAAGACCAGAAGGCCATCATCAAGAACTCGGGCCTGACCGTCGACGAGTACCTCGAGCGCAGCGCCAAGCTGCCCGCCTGACCAGGAAGGACCACCGACCATGACCGCCCTCTCCACCGAGCGCCTCAGCCCGCAGCTCGCCGGCTCGTCCGGTCCGCTGCCCGCCAAGCTCTCCCTGCCCGTCAAGGGCTCCACCCAGATCTACGCCGGTAGCATCGTCGTGCTGAACGCCGGCTACGCCGCCCCCGCGTCGTCCGCCCTCGGCCTCGTCGCCGTCGGCAAGGCGCTGGCCACCGCGGACAACTCGTCCGGCAGCGACGGGGACATCTCCGTCGAGGTTCAACTCGGCGCCTTCCACTTCGAGAACTCGAGCAGCAGCGACGCCATCGCCCAGGCCAACGTCGGCTCGTACTGCTACCTGGCAGACGACCAGACCGTGGCCCTGACCAGCAACACGGGCGCCCGCTCGCTCGCCGGCCAGATCCTGAGCATCGACTCGACCGGCGTGTGGGTTCTGATCGGCGTAGGCAACGTCGAACTGCTGAGCATCGCCGCGCTCAAGCAGGCGCAGTACATGAAGATCGCCGCCGACGGCGCCGCCAACACGGCCACCTCCGAGACCGCCTTTGCGCGCATCAGCCGCACCGGCGCCATCGTCGGCGCCTGGTACGTGCCGTCCGGCGCGCTCGCCACCGACGAGACCGACTACGCGACCCTCACGCTGGCCAAGCGCGATGGCGCGGGCGGAGGCTCGTCCACCGTCGCCGCCAAGGCGACCAACGCGGCCGGCAGCGGAAGCTGGACGGCCTTCATCCCCGTGAGCCTCGGCACGCTGAGCAACGCCTCGGTCGCCGCGGGCAACGTCCTCACCTTCGCGATCAGCAAGGCGGGCGCCGGCAAGGCCGTGCCCGCTGGAACCCTGATCGTGGCCATCGCCCCCGCCTGAACAGGAGCCACGTCCATGATCATCAACGGCTCGAACCTGAACATCCTCACGCAGAACGTTCAGGTCGTCTTCCAGAAGGCTTACGAGGCGGCCCCCGCCGACTACCTCGACAAGCTCGCCACCACCATCACCTCGTCCACCAAGGAAGAGATCTTCCCGATGGTGGCCGAGATCCCCCAGCTACGCGAGTGGGTCGGCGACCGCCAGGCCAACGACGTGGCGACCTACGACTACAAGGTCACGAACAAGGACTTCGAGCTGACCGTCAAACTGGACCGCAACAAGGTCCAGGACGACCAGTACGGGGTCTGGATGCAGACCGTGGTGCCGATGATCGCCGCGCAGGCCAAGCGCAAGCCCGCCCTGCTCGTCCGCGACATGCTGCGCAACGGCCAGGCGACCGTCGGCCACGACGGCCAGAACTTCTTCGACGCCAGCCACCCGATCAACAAGTTCCCGGGCGGTGGCTTCTCCGGCACCACCCAGCAGAACTACTGGTCGTCCGGCAAGGCGCTGACCTTCGACAACTACCGCATCGTGCGCGCGGCGATGATGAACTTCCGCGCCGAGTCCGGCGAGCGCATGAACATCCAGCCCAACCTGCTGGTCGTGCCCCCGCAGCTCGAGATGCAGGCCCGCCTGATCCTCAACGGCGACATGGTGGCCGCGCAGACCTTCGGCAGCGACACCAACGTCGGCGGGTACTCCAACCCGCTCAAGGGCTCGGCCGAACTGCTCGTGCTGCCCGACCTCGGCGCCGACGCGACCACCTGGTACCTCCTCGACACCACCAAGGGCATCAAGCCCTTCCTCTACGTCAAGCGCCAGGACCCGATCCTGGTGCCGATGTTCAACCCGAACGACGAGAGCGTCTACCGGCGCAAGGAGTTCGAGTTCGGCGTCGACATGCGCGGCAACGCTGGCGTCTCCCTCTACTGGCTCGCTGCCAAGGCGCTCGCCTGATGGCCGACGCCAAGTCCGCCGCGGTGGCCTCGTCGGCCGCCGCCTCCCCTGTCCTCGCCGCCTCGCCCGCCGAGACGAAGGCCCCCATGCGCTTCTTCCTCTGCCGAGGCCGCAGCACCACGCGCGGCAAGTACCGCGGCGTCATCGAGACCGACCCGAGCACCGGCGAGGGGGTGTCGATCTTCTGGAACACGCAGGAGATCGAACTCGCCCTCCCCGAGTCGGCCTACCTCGAGTGCCAGTCCGACCCGGAGATCGTGGTCGTGGCCATTCGCGAGATCTCCGCCGAGGATGCCGCCGCCCACGTCCGCGGCCCCGTGGTTGCCGGCGAGCTGGCCAAGCTCGAGTCGGCGTCCACCGAGGCGCTCGAGGCCGAGATCGCGCGGCGACGCGCGGCCAAGGCCATCGCCGGCCGCAACGGCAAGGGCAACTGACCCATGAGCGCCCCCGTCTTCGCCACGACCGCGGACCTGTCCAAGTACGTGCCCGCGGGGGCGCTCGCCTCGGTCTCCACCGACGTGCAGGAGCGAGCCCTGCTCGACGCCTCGGCCGAGGCCGCCAACTACCTCCCGGATCAGGTCACGATGCCGATGGTCGCCCCCTACGACCCGGCCCTCGTGCGGCACGTCTGCTGGCTCGCCATGTGGCAGATCATGTCGTTCCGTGGCCTGAACGTGGAGGCCGGGTCCAACAACCTGTTCCAGATCAACCGCGACGCCGCCCTGGCGTGGCTGCTGCGCGTAGCCCGGCGCGAGATCTCGCTCAACAGCGACGGCGGCGCCGTGCCCGGCAAGGGCGGCCCGCGCGTCATCTCGGCCACCTCGCGCGGCTGGGGCGACCTGCCCGTGCGCTGAGACCACCATGCCCGTCACCGGAGACTTCACCGAACTGCGCGCCCTCAAGGCCAAGTTCGACAAGGTGCCGACCGAGGTGAAGAAGCGCGTCAGCAAGCAGGTCGCGCTCGAGGCCAAGGCGCTCGTCGCCGAGGGGTTCACCCGCGGTGTCTCGCCATCCGGGCAGGCATGGGCCCCGCTCCGCTCACGCACCGGGCAACCGCTGCGCGACACCGGGCGCCTCGCCTCGAGCATCACGGTGACCGACGTGGGCGGCGGCTTCGCGCTGAGCACCAACGTGCCCTACGCGGCCGTTCACCAGTACGGCGCGACCATCACGGCCAAGCAGGCGCGCAGCCTCTACAGCCCCAAACTTCGCCAGTTCTTCGGCAAGACCGTGACCCTACCCGCGCGCCCCTTCTTCCCGGACGGGGACAGCATCCCCGGCCCGTGGGAGGCCCGCCTGGCCGAGGCCGCCGAAGAGGCCCTTGAGGTCTTCTTCGGATGAGCACCCTTGGCGACATCTTCGACGCGCTGACCGAGGCGCTGACCACGGACTGGCCCGACATCCACGTGCGCACCGGCGCCAGGTTTCTCGCCAACAACGAGGACGCCATGCCGCGCGTGGTCTACATCCCGCCTCGCCCGGGCGAGGAGACGTTCGAGGCGCCGGACTTCATCGGCCCCGGCCCCGGACGCCAGCCCAAGGCGTTCCGCACGCGCGTCGCCCCGTGTGAGATCCACATCGCGGCCGAGACGTTCGACGACACCGAACGGCTTGCCCACGACATGGCCAGCGTCATCCATCGACTGATGCACGGCGCCTACACCCTGCTCGGCGGAGGCTACCTGTCCGAGAACGAGAGCGGGTGGGCGCAGTTCGGCGAGGTCTACGTGCTGCGCGTGGCCTTTCGCCAGCCGATCCTGGAGCTGCTCATGGGTCGCGATGAGGCGACCGTCCTGGCGACGGCCACCAAGATCCAGGGCGAGGCGCAGTTCCCCGGCGGCGCCGTTGAGGTCGACACGCCCTACCCGTGACCCCTACCGCGGCCATCGCCGGCCGTTGCGTGACCCACATGCCCAAGACACCGCCTGCGGCACCGACCGCCGAGGCGCCCGTCGAGCCCGTCGTCAAGGACGTGGACGAGTGGCGCCGCACCAAGAGCCCGCCCCCGTGGGCGCACCAGGCCGCCCGCGTCGCCAATCACTGGTGCCTTGGGCTGCTGCTCACCGAAGCCGACTATGACGCCGCGATCCACGCGGCCCAGCACGGAGAGATCCGATTATGGCCCTATCGAACCTTCCCGGCGTGGACGTGACCGTCAAGGATGGCGCCCTCGCCTCGGCCGCCGGTCTCGGCACCGACCGCTGCGCCGTCGTCGGCGTCTGCGCGTCCGGTTCCGCCAACACGGTCTACGAGTTCACCGACCTCCAGACCCTGCGCGACACCCTCGGCACCAGCGTCAGCGGCGGCCCCGCCGTCGAACTGGCCGCCTACATCCTGGCCGTCAGCGGCAAGCCCGTCATCGTCGTCCCGACGGCCACGAGCACCGCCGGCAGCGTCGGGAGCGTGACCGTCACCGGCACCGGCCCCGACACCCTGGTGGGGTTCACGGGCACGCCGAAGGACGCCTACAAGGTCCGCATCAAGGTCACCCTGGCCGGCGTGCGTGGCACGGCGCGCGTCCGCGTGGCGTTCGACGGCGACAACCCGGCCGGGCCCACCTACGGCGACGAGATCGTCACGGCGGCCACGGTCTCGACCTACGCAACCGCGACTGGCCTGACCATCACGTTCGGCAACGCCTCGGCCTACACCCTGGCCGATGTGTACGCGGCCGACTGCGTCGCCCCGGCCTACACCAACAGCGACCTCAACACCGCGCTCACCGCGCTCGGCGCCGATGCCCGGACGTGGCGCTTCGTGGTGGTCGCTGGCGAGGCGTCCAGCGTGTCCACGTCGGCCACCATGGCCTCAACCCTGGACACCTTCCTCACGGCCCAGCAGACCGCCTTCCGCTACGCCTGGGGGCTCATCCAGGCGGCCAGCGATACCGACGCGAACATCGCCGCCGGCTTCTCGTCGTTCTCCTCGCGCCGGGTCGCCGTCGCCGCCGGCTTTTGCACCCTCACCAGCGTCATCAGCGGCCTGAGCTACAGCCGCGGCGCCTCGTGGCCCGTCGCCGCCCGCGCGATGGAGATGACGCTGAGCCAGGACCTCGGCGAGGTGCGCTTTGGCCCGCTGGCCGGTGTCACGGCGCTGACCCGCGACGAGCGCAAGACGCCCGGGCTCGATGCGGCCAAGTTCCTGACCCTGCGCACCCACGTCGGTCTGACCGGGGGCTACGTGTGCAACCCGCGCATCATGGCGCCGGACGGGAGCGACTTCCTGCTCGTCCAGTACCGGCAGGTCCTGGACGCCGCGTGCACCGTCGGCCGCGCCACCCTGCTCCAGTTCGTGAACAGCGAACTGGTCGTGAACAACGACGGCACCCTCGACGAGGGGGAGGCCAAGAGCGTCGACGCCGCCGTGGAGGCCGCCCTGGCCGAGACGCTCCTGCAACCCAACCTGGCGAGCGGCGTCAGCGCCGTCACCGACCGCACCAACAACGTCCTGTCGACCGGCACCGTCAAGTGCAAACTGCGCGTCCTGCCCAAGGGCTACGCGAAGGACATCGACGCCGAGGTCGGCTTTCAGAACCCAAGCCTCGCTGTGACGGAGTGATCCCATGCCTCTGCCCAATTACCCGCTCGTCAACGGTCTGCGGCACGACTGGAGCAGCATCTCCATTCAGGTCGGCACCCTCAAGATCCCTGGCGTCAAGTCGCTCTCCTACAAGCACTCGCTCGAACCGGGCGAGGTCCGCGGCACGCACCCGCAGGTGCTCGGCCACACCCTCGGCACGTACTCCGCCGAGGGGAGCATCGAGATGTACCTGTCGGAGGCCAACGAACTGAAGCGGGTGCTCGGCGACGGGTTCATGGCCGCGACGTTCGATGTCGTGGCCAAGTACAGCCCGAAGAAGGGCGACCCGGTCATCACCGACAAACTCATCGGCTGCCGCATCAAGGCGAGCGACAAGTCGTTCAGCCAGGGCAACGAGCCGCTGGCGGTGAAGTTCGACCTGTTCGTCATGCTGCTTGTCGAGGACGGCGTGAAGCCGCTGCCCGTCACCCTCGGCGTCTGAGACCCCTCCCGCGGCCGACGTAGACTCACCCCATGAACGAACTGACCAAGACCCTCATCGACGAACTCAAGGCCAAGCACGGCGAACTGCGCGCCTTCTCGCTGGAGCGCGGCGGCCAGCGCTTCGTCGTGCGCGGCCCCAACGAGGGGGAGTTCCAGCGCGCCCTCGACAAGATCGGCGACGGCGGCCGGCGCAAGACCGAGGCCATCACCGAGATCGGCGAAGCGTGCCTCGTGTTCCCCCCGGCCGAGGAGGTGGCGCGCATCGCGGCATCCAAGCCCGGCCTGCTGCTGACCGCCGGCAACGAGGCGATGCAGATCGCAGGCGTGGTCGACGCCTACTCCGAAAAACTCTGAGCGCCTTTCACGGAGCGCGCGGCGACGTGTGGGCGGCCGGTCGCTGCCTGCACGAGCTGGTGCAAGGCGCCGATACCCCCCGCGCCCGAGCTGGTGCCATGCTCGTGGCCGAAGCCCTCGAGATCTTCCGCCAACTGCACACCAAGCGCTGAGCCCACGCCATGCGATTTGCCTTCGAGTTGATCGACCGGGCCACGGGGCCAGCCGCGCGCATCGCCGGGCAACTGGCTCGCGTCGACAAGGCGCTGGGCGACAACGCCAAGGCCATGTCGCTGCTCGAGGGCAAGACCGACAAGACCTCGCTCAAGACGCTCAAGTCGCTCCAGAAGCAGACCGACGCGCTCCACAAGCAGAAGGTGCAATTGCTCGGCGGCCAGGTCGCGGTTGCCAGCAAGATGTCGGCCGAGGCCAAACTGGCCGACAAGGTCGACGCCGGCACCAAGAAGACCGAGGCGCAGGGGTCGGCCCTGGGCAAGTTGGCCACGTTCGCCACGATGGCCACGTCGGCCCTGCTGACCATGGCCTCCGCCGGAGGCGCGGCGGCAGCGGCCGGCGGCAAGATGCTGGCCGAGGCGCAGGAGTACCGCGACACCGCGGGCGCCGCGCTCAAATTCCAGTTGGGCAGCGCCGAGGCCGCCGAGAAGACCATGGCGCTCCTGGCCCGCGTCTCGCGTGCCACGGGGCAGGACCGGCGCGAGGTCACCGAGCAGTTCTCCAAACTCCTCGGCTCCGGCCTGACGACCAACGACAGCGCCATGCTCGTGCAGCTCGCCGCCGACCTCAAGGTGGCCACGGGTGGGCGCGGCGTCGGGGTCGAGAAACTGGGCGAGGCCGTCCTCGCGCTCAAGCGCAACGAGGCGCTGACGGTCGAGAAGTCTTTCGCCGGCCTCATCGACGCGGGTGGCAAGAACCGCGTGTATGAGACGCTGGCCAAGCAGTTGAACATCAAGACGGCCGGGCTCGACCCCATCGCCATCCAGCGCGCCGTCGACCGTCGCCTGTCGGGCGAGAACGGCGGTATGGGGCTGCGCGGCAAGAAGGCGCTCGATCTGTTCGCCAAGGTGAACCTTGAGGTGGCCGGCGTCGACAAGGCCGGCAAGGTCAAGCAGGCGTTCCAGGCATCGACCATCACCGGCGCCATCGACCTCATCAAGCAGCGCATCCGGGGGCTGTTCGACGATGCCAACGCCTCACCCCTGGCGACCCGCATCCTGGGCATCCTGAACAAGGTGGCCACGGCGCTCGACCCGGGCAGCGAGAGCGGCAAGCAACTGCTCGCGACGCTCGACCGGATGATCGTCGCCGCCGGTGACCTGTGGGACTTCCTCAAGCCCCTGGCCACGGCGCTGGGCGAGGGATTCGGCCAGGGCTTCACCGAGGCCGCCGACACCGTGGGCGAGGTCATCGGCCTGCTCGGCGATGGCAAGGGCTCGGCCGTCGGCTTCGGCGAGGCGCTGCGCATGATCGGCACGGCCCTCGGCTACGTCGTGGTCGGCATCGGCACCGGGCTCGGCGCCATCGCCATGCTCGAGGCCAAACTCGCCGGCATCGCGGTGTACGTGGCGGGTCTGGCAACCAGCATCGGTGTCGCCCTTGTGGACGGCATGACGAACGGCATCGAGTCAGCCAAGAGCCGGCTGATCTCCCGGCTCAACGCGCTCGCTGAACTCCTGCCGGAGAGCGTGCGAAAGCTCCTTCAGATCCGCTCGCCGTCGCGCGTGATGATGCGCCTGGGCGCGTTCTCGGCCGAGGGCTTTGCCCAGGGCGTCGAGCGCGGCGCGGGCGGGGTCGAGCGCGCGGCCGAGGCGGGCATCGCGCAGCCCGTGGTCCGGGTCGACGCCCGGGCAGCGGCCAGCGGCGGACGCGGCCCTCTCTTTGGCCCCGGCTCCGTCGTCGTGGACGCCCGTGGTGCCCGTGAGGGGATCGACATCGAGCGCGCGGTGGAAGAGGGCATCCGCCGCGCCCTGACCAGCATGAACACGGAACTCGGCGCCCCGACCTGATCCCATGGCCTCCTTCCCCGCCATCCTGCCGAACAGCGGCACACAACTCTTTGACCTGGCCCTCGGGTCAGCCTGGGACGTGTGCTTTCTGGCGGCGCAGCGTGTGCCCGGCCTGGTCAAGGTCACCTGCTCGACGCAGCGCAAGGTGGACAGCGCCAACGGCCCCGGGCTCGACTCGGCCGCGCTGCGCTTTCAGGGGCTCGACCCGGCCGAGGTCAGCATCGAGATCGTGGTGTGGACGGACGAGCAGTTGACCGACCTCGACTTGCTGCTGGCCACCGTCGCGCCGAAGAAGAGCAAGAAACCTCCCTCGCCCTTCACCCTCTCGCACCCGACCACCGACGCGGCCGGCGTCACCGCGGTCATCGTCGAGAAGATCGACTGGCCCAAGGATGGCCCGGTGCCGCAGAGCAAGGTCGTCTCGCTCGGGTGCAAGCAGTGGCTCAAGCCCAAGCAGGCGCCGCTCGGCGTGCCCCAGTTGAACCTCGCCAACGTGGCCGACGTGTTGCCCAACCCGACGACCTCGGCGCCGTCCGGTAGCAGCGCGGCCAAGGGGCCCTGACCCATGCCCACCTTGCTCACGGTCGCCGGCAAGGCGGCGCTGCGAGGGCACGTCCTGATCCCGCGCGTCGGGGCGTGGCACGGCACCCTCTGGCTCGACGCGGACACCGCTCCGACCGGCGCCGCGTCGCTTGTCTGGGGCGACAGCGAGGCCACGTGGTCCGCGACCATCCTGCGCGGCGGCGTGATGACCGAGGGTGGACCGGCCGAGGTCCGGTTCGTCGGCGGGGGCGGCGGCCTTGCCACGGCGCTTGCCGGCGGTAGCTACCGCAACACCTCGCCTCGCTCCCTGCTCGGGCAGATCTTGCCGGGCGGTGGCGAGCGGCTGAGCGGCACGAGCCCGACCACGACGCTGGACGCGGCCATCGCCCGGTGGTCACGCGACGCCGGCACCTGCGGCCAGCAGATAGCGCGGCTGGCCGACTCGCTCGGCGCCCTCTGGCGCGTCCTGGCCGATGGCTCCATCTACGTGGGGCCTGAGCCGGGCGGGACGCTGACACTCGACGCCTCCACGCAGGTCGTCCACCGCAACCCGGCCCTCGGCTCGGTCACGCTCGCCTCATCGGCGCCGTGGTCGTTCCGCGTCGGACAGACCTACGACGGACGGCGCATCGACCAGATCGTCCACCGCATCTCCCCGCGCGAAGTGCGCACCGAGCTATGGCTAGCCTGACCGACCTGTTCCGCTCGCTGGTCGACCTGCTCGTGGTCCCGCGCCTCGACCCGCTGGCCTTCTACGACGCCACGGTCAAGGCGATGAACGACGATGGCACCGTCGACATCAAGCCGGACTCGCCCCGCTGGGGCGTGGGCCTGTCGCGCGTGCCCATCCGGCATGGCCTGCCCGGCGTGTCCGTCGTGGTCAAGCAGAACGCCCGCGTGCGCCTCGGCTTCGCCAACGGCGACGAGCGCCAGCCCTTCGTGGCCCTGTGGGACCCGGGCAGCCTCGACACGCTGACCGTGGAGGCCGAGACCAAGATCACGCTCAAGGCGCCCTCGGTCGTCGCCGCCCAGACCGAGGGCAACGCGCGCCGCGTCGCCCGCGCCGGTGACCTCGTGAAGATGACGTTCATCACGGCTGCACCGGGCCTCCCGGTCGAGGCCGTCGGCTACATCATGGACGGCGCCCAGAAGTTGACCGCCGAATGATCTCCTACAAGGGCAAACTTGGCGTGCTGGCGGCGCTGCCAATCTTCGGCCAGCTCGTCGGCACGCTCGACATCCCGGGCCTGACGGCCGAGGTCGCGGCAGTGCTAAAGGCCAGCATCACGTTCACGCCGCCGAGCATCGTTGGCATCCTGACTGTGACCGGCGCCATTGCTGCGGCGTTGCAGGCCGGATTCCAGCCACCGGCCATCGACTTCAAGGCCGTGTTCCTGGCCAAGTACGCGCTTCTCAACGCGAGGCTGCAACTGATCTTGCAGATCACCAACCTGATCGCGCAGGGCAGCCTTCGCGTCTACGAGTACGAGGGTGCGGCGGGCAACTTCGGACTTGAGTTGAGCACCACCCTTGCGGGCCCCGACGCCGACGGCGGCGTCGCCGCTGGCCAGTCCACCTTCGCTGTCATCCTGCTCGCCGAGGGCGGTACCTCGGGCGAAACCACCCTGCGCGCCCTGCGCTCTGGAGTCTGACCCCACATGCCGACGAACCTCACCGACTCCTCGACCTGGACCACGCCGGTTGCCGTCCCCACCGACGGCGACCCGGTGGCCGCAGGGTCCGGGTCGAACATCCGCACGACGTTCCAGACCTTCGCCAACCGGACCAAGTACCTCTACGACATCCTGACCTCGACCGGCATCACGAAGATCCGCAAGGTCACGAGCACGGCCAGCCTCAAGGGACTGACCTCGCCCGTCGAGGGCGACGTGGCCATCCTCGCCACCGGAGGCACGCCGCAGATCTTCCTGTACCGCTCGACCGCCCTGGCCGGCTCCGACCTGACCAACCTGCGCTACGACTCCACGACGGCGACGGGCTACTGGATCTCGCCGTGGTTCTACATCGCCAGCGTGTCGGGCGGCATCCGGCTGGATGTCCAGACGTTGCCCCCGCCCAACCGGGTCGTCTCGATTGACGAATCCGGCGAGACCTCCGGGTCAACGACGCCGACGGCCCTCGGCGGGGTCTTCGGCCCGACGCTGAGCGTGACCGTCGAGACCGGCGATCTCGTCTTGCTTGAGGGGCACTGCACCTTCGCACCGAACGGAGCTGATGCCGACGGGTACGTCTCCATTGCCGTGGACGGCACCCCGCAGGCGCTGGCCAACCGCAAGTGGGACTGCGCCAACTCGGGGTCTTCTCCGCTCACGCCGTCCGTGCTCTACACGGCGGCGGCTGACGGCACGTTGACCATCCGCCTCTACCAGATTCGAGAAAACTTCGCCAGCGGGACGCCGTCACTGACCGCCAACCGCAGTCTGCGCGCGACCGTCTACCGGCCCTTAGTTGGGCGGGCAGCAGAAGATGAACCCACCGACGCCGGGGTTCAGCGTCATCAGGCACGCCGCCGGCTTGGTCTGATCGTTGTAGTCGCACTCCTGAACTTGCACCTTCCCCTGGGTCTTCTTCAGGCACTTGTCGCGATTCTCGGGCGCCAACTGCTCCACGTCGAACGGCTTGCAGTTGCCGACGCATGTACTGGCCCCGCCCAACTGCACCTCGCACTTGAGCCACGGCTCACACGCCGGGCACTCGACCAGGCCGCCGCAGCCGTCCGGCGCCGTGCCGCACTGGTTGCTGACGCACACCTTGGACGCAGGTAGCGGCGAACACCCGCCCGCCCCGGTCTTCCCCGCGCCGCCCTGGCCCCCGCTGCCGCCCGTGCCGCAGTCGCACGGGGCGTAGCCGGACTCTCTTTTAGCCAGTGATGCAGCGCGGCGAACCCGCCGAGAGCGTCAAGGACAAGCGCGCTCGCAACAACCATCATTCGTAGACATCCCATGGCCGCAGACTCGCTCCATTCGCGCTCCTTGGCCACGGCGCATAACCGACCATGCTAGAAGCCACCCTCACCGGCTCCGGTACGAGCTGGACGGCCACACTCGCCCTGCTGTCCACGCGCGAGCCGGTCACCGTCACCGGCACAAGCCAGGCCCGCGCGCTCGGCGCTCTGGTCAAGGCGTGCCTGCGTCAGGTGGCCGACGAGGCCCGGGCGCAAGGGGTCACCCTCGGCCCGACGCAACTCGTCGCCAGCGAGTGGCGCGTGCGCGCCGCCTGCTCGCTCGCTCTCTTTCGCCTGAACACCCCGACGCCCACGCTGACCGTGACCGACCCCTACGGGACGGACGTGTCGACTTTCCCGGACCTGGACCCGTCGTTCAAGGCGCTGGCGGGTCAGCGCGCCGTGGCCGAGGCCGTGGCCCGTCGGTGGATCACCCCGCTCGGCACCCTGGTCTATGACGCCGACTACGGCGAGGACGTGCGCGCGCTGCTCAACGCAGAGATCGACTCGCCTCGGTTGCAGGCGTTGCGCGCCGCCCTCGTGGGGCAAGCGCTGGCCGACGAGCGTGTGGTGGCCGCGACGGTCGACCTGACCACCTCCGGCCCGACCGCGAGCAAGACCCTCACCCTGCGCGGCAGGATCACGACGGCCACCGGGCCCTTTTCGCTCGTGCTGACCATCGACGCGCTCAACGCCAACCTTCAAATCCTGCGAGCCTGACCGATGGCCCTGACCCTCTCCGATCTGCTCGCCGGCTCGACCACCGACGAGACGCTGGCGACGCTCGTGGCGCTGGCCGCCGTCGCGGGCTTCCCGGCCTACGCCTGGCAGTCCGGCACGGTGCCGCGCACGTTCTTTGAACTGGAGTCGCTGGCTTACGCGGACATGACGCAGGTCATCGCGGCCATCGCCTCCGGTGGCTTCGTCGACTACGCCGAAGGCCCGTGGCTGACCCTGCGTGCGGCGCAGGGCTACAACATCCAGCGCAAGGCGGCCGTCGCCACGCAGGGGCTCCTGCGCCTGTCTGACGATGGCGGCGTCGGCCCTGTGACCATCGACCCGGGCGGGATCATCGTCGAGAGCGGCGGCGTCCGGTTCCGCTCGGTCTCGACCACGGACTACCCGCTGCCGTCCACCCTGCTCCTGTCCAGCACGGCGGATGTCATCTTCGAGGCCGAGATCCCGGGCTCCGATGGGAACATCGCGGACGGAGCGGACTTTGCGCTCGTGACCAGCCTGCCCGGGGTCACGGTCGCGCAGGTGACGCCGCCCGGTGACACATGGATCACCGTGCAGGGCGCCGACGAGGAGAGCGACGCCGCCCTGCGCGCCCGGTGCAAGGATCGCTGGGGGGAACTCGGCTACGGCGCGACCGAGGCCGCCTATCGTTTCTGGGCGGCGAGCGCGTCCGACGAGGTGACGCGGGTGTCCGTGGCCGAGGCCACCGGCACGGGCGCCGTCTCGGTCTACGTCGCCGGCAACGCCGGAGCCGTCAGCGTCGGGGCCCTGGCCGACGTGCAAGCCTACCTGGACGAGCGGCGCCCTCAGTGCGTGGTACCGACGGCTTACAACGCCATCACCGTGCAGTACATCCTGGAGGGCTACGCCAAGGTACAGCCGGCGCAACTGGTCGCGGCCAAGGCCGCCGCGCTCGCCGCGCTCAACGACTTCCTCGCGACCGTGCCCATCGGAGGCTCCGTCTACCGCGGCCAGGTCGAGTCGGTCCTGCTGAACGCGCACCCGGGGATTTACAACGTCATCCTCAGCAACCCGGCCGAACTCGCGCTCCCCGACAACGGCATCCCGGTGGCCACGGTCACGGATGCCGACTTCCCCTTTCAGACGTTCTGAGCCATGGCCGACCAAGACGACTACTGGTTCTTTCAGAGCCAGACCGCGCCGACGCCGCTGGCCGGGCCCGTGGGCGAGGCGTGGTGGACGCTCTGGGGCAACGTCAAGGACGGCTGGCGCGAGGCCGCGCGCGAGGCCACCAAGGCCAGCTTGCCGGCCTTCGCCGCGGCGAGCGCCGGCTCCAAGGTGGCGAACAGCATCACCAGCGACTCGAGCGCGAACGCGACCGGGACGGCGACCTGGGGCTCGCTCGTCACCAGCGGCGGCACCCGCGTGCTCGACTTCGAGGTCGGCACCTC
>ERZ650303.162-NODE-162-length-19562-cov-21.842928_pt1 | contig 19562 bp, 14 predicted proteins | sample MGYA00376239_ERZ650303 | MGnify/ENA primary metagenome ERZ650303 (study PRJEB26733, sample SAMN07839262) | wastewater metagenome | biome: small river; feature: stream; material: water | place: USA: North Carolina | collected 2016-04-05 ... | reverse complement strand
ACAAAATGGGGGGATGGCCACTTTCTTTCACTTGAATTTGTGAACGCGCCAACACCGCGCCAATGGTGAACAACGCCACCGGAGAAGCGGCATCCGCCAACAAATCCACGGTCTTGGCAAACGGGCCAATTAACTCATACCCCATCGCCGACGACAACGCGCCCAAGCTGATGGCCCATGGCATGGGATTGGTCAGCACGCCTTTGAGGGCGCTTTTAGCGGCACGGCTGGCACCGTGCTCGTCTGCGCCGTCTAGCCGCGACAAGGCAATGCACAAGGACGTGGTGATGACCATGTCCACCACGATGGTCACGATGGCAGGGCCTGCGGCCGAGGCGCCCAACAAGGCCACCAACAATGGCACGCCCATGAACCCCGTGTTGGGGAAGGCGCCCACCAAGGCACCAAATGCCGCATCGTTCCAACCAATGCGTTTGTTCATGCTGACCGCCACGACAAAGCCCACCATCAGCAAGGCGCACAGCAGATACGACAAAAACAAAGTGACATCGAGCAGCTGCACGATGGGTGTGCTGGCGCCAAACCGGTACAACATGCACGGCAGCGCAAAAAACAGCACAAACCCATTGAGGCCGGGAATCGCATCGAGCGGAAGCATGCGTCGATGTGCGGCTACAAATCCAGCCAAGACAAGCGCAAAGAAAGGGAAGGTTACAAGAAGAATATTCAGCACATCGGCTATTTTGCCTTCGAAGTGGGTCGGTATCATTGCCCGCTTCGCATCACGCTCAATAAACTTCCTCTCGCATGTCTGCTGGTTTGAATCTCGCGCAACAAGAAGCCGTCAATTTCTTGCACGGTCCTTGTCTGGTGTTGGCGGGGGCGGGCTCTGGCAAAACGCGCGTCATCACGCACAAGATTGGTCGCCTCATCCAAACAGGGTTAGAGCCCAAGCGCATCGCGGCGATCACCTTTACCAACAAGGCCGCCGCCGAAATGCGCGAGCGCGCCAAGGGCTTGATTGGCAAACCCGCCAACGATGTGCTGATTTGCACCTTCCACGCGCTGGGCGTGCGCATGCTGCGCCAAGACGGCGGTGTGATGGGCCTCAAACCGCAGTTCAGCATCATGGACAGTGCCGACGTGACCGGCATTCTGAAAGACGCGGGCGGCACGACCGATGCCGCCACCGCACGCCAATGGCAATGGACCATCAGCCTGTGGAAGAACATGGGGCTCAATTCGGCCCAAGCTTTGGCCGTTGCCAAAGACGACAACGAACGCACCATCGCCAAAATCATGGCGCGTTACGAGGAGCGCCTGACGGCTTACCAAAGCGTGGACTTTGACGACCTGATTGGCATGCCCTTGAAACTGCTGCAAGAGCACGACGAGGTGCGCGCCAAGTGGCAAGCCCAACTCGGCCATGTTTTGGTGGACGAATACCAAGACACCAACGCCACCCAATACGAAGTGCTCAAGTGCTTGGTGGGCCCTGACCACTCAAGCGCCCGCTTCACCGCGGTGGGCGACGACGACCAATCTATTTACGGTTGGCGTGGTGCCACGCTGGATAACTTGCGCAAATTGCCGCAAGACTTTCCCACCTTGAAAGTCATCAAGCTGGAGCAAAACTACCGCTCCACCAGTGCCATCTTGCGCGCGGCCAACAACGTCATTCAACTCAACCCCAAGCTGTTTCCTAAAACCCTGTTCTCTGAACTCGGCGAAGGCGAACCCGTGCGCGTGGTCGACGCCGACACCGAGGAGCACGAAGCCGAACGCGTGGTGGCCCGCATCCAATCCTTGCGCGCAGGGACGGACGCCAGCGGCAGTGGCCACCGCGAGCTGCAAGACTTTGCCATCCTGTATCGCGCCAACCACCAAGCGCGCGTGATTGAAATTGCCATGCGCAAAGCGCAAATCCCCTACAAGGTGTCCGGCGGCCAAAGCTTTTTTGACCGCGCCGAAATTCGTGACCTTTGTTCTTGGCTACGCCTGTGGGTCAACAACGACGATGACCCCGCATTTTTGCGCGCCGTCACCACCCCGAAGCGCGGCATTGGCCACCAAACCTTGGCCGCGCTCGGCCAGTTCGCCAGCCAATACAAGCTCAGCATGTTTGAAGCCTTGTTCAGTAACAGCTTGCCTTCCGTGCTCAATGCCCGCGCCTTGGGCAGCCTGCACGAGTTTGGCCGCTATGTGAACGACCTGGAGTTTCGCGCCCGCCTCACCACGGGCGCTGAGGACGCCCGCGCCTTCTTGACCGATTGGCTCAAAGACATTGGCTACGAAAAGCACCTCTACGACGCCGAAGAGAGCGAAAAAGCGGCTGCGTCGAAGTGGACCAATGTGATGGAGTTTTGCGACTGGATGGCCCAGCGCTGTGGCGGCCAAATTGACGACACCGCCGGCGTGACCACCGGCAACGAAGTGAAAAATTTGCTAGAGGTGGCGCAAACCATTGCCCTGCTCTCCACCTTGACCGAACGCGAAAAAGACCAAAACGTGGTCACGCTCTCCACCCTGCACGCCTCCAAAGGTTTGGAGTGGCCTCACGTCATGTTGGTCGGCGTGACCGAAGGCATGTTGCCCTTTCGCTTAGACGACGAACCTGGCAACGAGCACACCAATGAGAACATCGCCGTGCGTCTGCAAGAGGAACGCCGTCTGATGTACGTGGGCATCACCCGCGCGCAACGCACCTTGGCCGTCAGTTGGACGCGCAAGCGTAAAAAAGGGCGCGAGATGATTGCCGCCATGCCCAGCCGATTCATTGCAGAGATGGACTTGAACAAGGCCACGGTCAAAGAGGACCCACGCGAAAAACTCAAAGCCCTGCGCGCTGAGTTTGCGCAACGCGCCAGCGCAGCCTCCGCCGAGAGCGCGGCTAACAAGTAACAAACCCTGCGTGGTGTGGCAATTCCCCCCCTGGGTGAATCGCCACCGCGCAGTATTTGAATTCAGGAATTTTTCCAAACGGATCCAGAGCGGCATTGGTCATCATGTTGGCCGCGGCTTCGTAATACGCAAACGGCACAAACACCGCCCCTTGTGGCGTGCCGTCATCGCGGCGCACGCGCAAGGTCACTTGGCCTCGGCGTGAGGCGATGGTGATCACCTCTCCGGCCCCCACCTTCAAGCGCTGCATGTCAGCCCCGCACATGGAGGCGGTGGCCATGGGCTCAAGGGCGTCGAGCACGGTGGCGCGTCGCGTCATGCTGCCGGTGTGCCAATGCTCCAACTGGCGGCCGGTGATCAACACAAATGGGAAGTCGCTGTCAGGCCGCTCATTGGCAGGAATGATGTCGGCCGGCACCAAATGCACGCGCCCATCGTCGGTGGCGAAGTGCTCTTTGAACACCGTGGGCTCACCTGGGTCTTGCGCTGTCAGGCACGGGTAGGTCACGCTGGATTCGCGCTGCAAGCGCTCCCACGTGATGCCGCTGATGGCCGCATGCATGGCTTGGCGCATTTCCTCGTACACCTGGGCCACGCCGCTGTGCTCGCCTTGGTAGTGCCAATTCAAACCCACGCCTTTGGCGATTTGTTGAATGATCCACAAATCGGGTTTGGCTTGCCCGGGTGGATGGATCGCTTGTTGGCCCAACTGCACCATGCGGTCGGTGTTGCTGACCGTGCCTGTTTTCTCAGGCCACGCGGTGGCGGGCAACACCACATCGGCGAGCCACGCGGTTTCGGTCATGAAGATGTCTTGCACCACCAAATGCTCTAACGAGGCCAACGCGTGGCGAGCGTGGTTCAAGTCGGGGTCACTCATGGCGGGGTTTTCGCCCATGATGTACATGCCGCGAATTTTGTGGGAATCACTGTCATCGGCCAAGATCTTGCCCATGATCTCCACCACGGTGTAGCCCGGTTTGTCGTCCAACGGCGTGCCCCAAAACTTTTCAAACCAATCGTGTGCAGCCGGGTTGGTGACGCGTTGGTAGTTGGGATACATCATGGGGATCAAGCCCGCATCACTCGCACCCTGCACATTGTTTTGTCCGCGCAGCGGGTGCAAGCCGGAGCCGGGCTTGCCAATTTGCCCCGTGACCGACACCAAGGCAATCAAACAACGCGCGTTGTCTGTGCCGTGAACATGCTGACTCACGCCCATGCCCCACAGCACCATGGCGCCTTTGGCAGTGGCAAACGCGCGCGCCACTTCACGCAGCGTTTCGGCGGGGATGCCACAAATCGGCGCCATCGCCTCGGGGCTGTAGCCTTGGACGTTGGCTTTCAAGGCCTCGTAGTTGTTGACACGTTGACGAATGAAGTCTTCATCTGCCAAGCCTTCTTCAATGACCGTGTGAATCAAGGCATTGATCATCGCCACATCGGTGTCAGGCTTGAACTGCAAAGTACGCCATGCGTGTTTGCCCATGTCGGTGACGCGCGGATCAGCCAACACAATTCGGGCACCACGCTTGGCCGCATTTTTCATCCATGTGGCAGCGACAGGGTGATTGGATGTGGGGTTGGAGCCGATGACAAAAATCAGGTCGGCGTGTGCCACATCATTGACTTGGTTGCTCACGGCAGCGGAGCCCACGCCTTCTAACAGCGCGGCCACGCTGGAGGCGTGGCACAAACGCGTGCAGTGGTCCACGTTGTTGGAACCAAAGCCGGTGCGCACCAACTTCTGGAACAAATACGCTTCTTCGTTGGTGCCCTTGGCCGAGCCAAAACCTGCCAAGGCTTTTTTGCCATGCGTGTCACGCAAGTGTTTGAGTTGGCCCGCGCCCAAGGCCAAGGCTTCTTCCCACGTTGCTTCGCGAAACACCTGCGACCAATCTGCCGCATCGTGGTTGAGTTGACCGATGCGTGCGGGGTCTTTGGGCACGCCCGCTTTGCGAATCAACGGCACCGTCAATCGCTGCGGGCTGTGGATGTAGTCAAAACCAAAACGGCCTTTGACACACAAACGGTTGTGGTTGGCGGGGCCGTCGCGGCCATCCACGCTGACAATTTTGTTGTCCTTCACGTGGTAGGTCAGCAAGCAACCGACGCCGCAGAAGGGACACACCGAGTCCACTTTTTTGTCCACCGCTTGCGAACCCATGTGTGTCTTGGGCATCAACGCACCCGTGGGGCAAGCCTGCACACATTCGCCACACGCCACGCACGAGCTGTTGCCCATGGCATCGTTCAAGTCAAACACAACTTGGCTCTGCGCACCTCGGTGGGCGTAGCCCATCACATCGTTCACTTGTTCTTCTCGGCACGCACGCACACAGCGGTTGCACTGAATGCACGCATCCAGGTTCACCGCCATCGCAGGGTGTGACACATCGCATGCGGGCTGTTCGCGGCGCAACGCGTGTAGCGCGGGACGCACGCGCACAGCCATGCGGGCAGCCCAGTCGCTCAATTCACCGTGTTGTCCTTGGTCGTTCCACTTGTGGCCCGCATCCGGCATGTCCGAGAGCAACATCTCTAACACCATCTTCTGGCTCTTGACTGCACGCTCGCTCACCAACACTTCAAGGCCTGCGGTTGCTGTGCGACAACAGCTAGGGGCCAACGTGCGTTCGCCTTTGATCTCGACCACACAGGCACGGCAATTGCCATCGGCACGCAGGCCGTCTTTGTGACACAGATGGGGGATGTCAACGCCATGGCGTTGGGCCACCTTGAGAAGGCTCTCGCCCTCTTGCGCTTGAACGGTTTGGTTGTTCAGTTTGAACTCAATCATTCAAGCCACCTCATGCGCGAAATAAGTTTGCACACAACGCACAGGGTTGGGTGCGGCTTGGCCCAGGCCACAAATCGACGCATCGACCATCACTTGGCTCAAGTCTTCCAGCGTGGTGTTGTCCCATTGAGGGGCTTGCATCAGCTGTGCCGCTTTGCTGGTGCCCACGCGGCAAGGCGTGCACTGGCCGCAACTCTCATGCGCGAAAAAATTCATCATGTTGATGGCGGCATCACGCGCTGAATCATGTTGGCTCAGCACCATCACCGCCGCAGAGCCGATGAAGCAGCCATGAGGTTGCAAGGTATCGAAATCCAAAGGAAGGTCATTCATGCGTGCGGGCAAGATGCCACCTGACGCGCCGCCTGGCAAATAGGCATAGAGCTGATGACCGTCCAGCATGCCCCCGCAATACTCATCGATCAGTTCTTGCACGGTGATGCCCGCCGGTGCGAGCTTGACACCAGGCTGCTTGACGCGCCCGCTGACGCTGAAGCTGCGCAGCCCTTGGCGACCGTGGCGCCCAAAGCCACTGAACCACGCTGCGCCTTTGTGCACGATGTCACGCACCCAGTACAGCGTTTCAAAGTTGTGCTCTAAGGTGGGCCGGCCAAACAGACCCACTTGGGCAATGTAGGGCGGGCGCATGCGGGGTTCCCCGCGTTTGCCCTCAATGCTTTCAATCATGGCGGACTCTTCGCCACAGATGTAGGCCCCTGCACCTCGGCGCAATTCGATGCGCGGCAACGGGCATGGTGGGTTGGCCTGTAACTGCGCCAATGCTTGCGTGAGCAAGGCACGACAGCCGTGGTACTCATCGCGCAAATAAATGTAAATCGCCTCAATGCCCACCACGTGCGCGGCCACCAACACCCCCTCTAAAAAACGATGGGGATCGCGTTCTAAATAGGTGCGGTCTTTGAAGGTGCCAGGCTCACCCTCATCGATGTTCACCGCCATCAGGCGCGGTGCAGCTTGCTCACGCACGATGCGCCATTTGCGCCCCGCGGGGAACCCTGCGCCGCCTAAGCCGCGCAGCCCCGAAGCCGCCATCGCTTGCAGCACGTCATCAGGGTTGGCTGTGCCGTTGGACAGTGCCGTCACCAAGGCATAGCCGCCCTCGGCCACATAGGCGGCCATGTCCACATGGTCGAGTAAGACGGGTTGGGTGTGCCCCGCTTGCACCGCCGCCATCACGTTCTCAGGCGTGGCGTGCGGCACCGCATTTTGGTGAACCACGGCGACCGGCGCTTGCTCGCAACGGCCCACGCAAGGCACATGGACGACGCGAACCTCGGCACCTAAAAGACGGGGCAGTTTGGCGAGCAACTGCTGGGCGCCACCCAGTTCACAGCTCAGACCATCGCACACACGCACCGTCAACTCGGCAGGCGTCGCGTCATCAGGGAGCACGTCGAAGTGGTGATAGAACGTCGCGACTTCAAACACTTCGGCCATGGGCAGTTTCATCTCATGCGCCAAGGCAACCAAGTGGCGCTCGTACAAACCACGGTAAGCATCATTCAACACGTGCAAGTGTTCAATCAACAAATCGCGTCGCTCAAACGCCCCCACCAAAGCCCGGACCTCTTGCAGCGATTGGGCATCGGGTTGTCGCCCTTTGAGCTGGCCTTTTCGGCGAATCGCCTCTCGCATTTGATCCACCGTGGCCACTGCCACCGGGGACGCCGAAGTTTTTGAAGCTGAATGATTCATGGTGAAAAAGCAAGACCCGCGTGCGACACAACCAAGCACACGGAGGAGGTTGACTGGAGAGATGAATTAAAGCACTGAACAGCGCAGGTCGGCACGGCGGGCGGAGAGGACAGACTGCGATCTACCCCGCAGCAGGTGCCGCCTGTTGCGCGTTTGATCCACCGACTTGTTTCTTTCTTGCCACGTCCAGCCACTCAGGGATGACGAAGTCTTCCGGCAAAAACGCAATTAACTTTTCGCAATGGACCGGATTTCTCTCGTCGCAGACCAAGACCTTGATCTGATTCCGACGAAGGCCAATTTGCTCTTTGAATTCGACTTGCAGATGCTGCGCCAACGTATGCTCGTGACTACCCTCCATCCAAAGCAAGGCATTCAAATCTGCCCAAAAGAAAAAACGCTCTTGTTGCCGCCGAGCCCCATACAGCTGGGGGACTTGGCTCCACACCAAATGCATGCCCTGCTTGCTGAAGCTGAGGCGATGCACGTGCAAGAGATCATTCAAAACGGCCTTGGCGATATAAAAAACACCGAGCAGCAACAAGGCCAGGCCGGCGATGTGCGCTTCACCGAGGTGTGTCGAATGCCAAGAGGCGGCCACTTGTTCGACCCACAGCAGCGCCAAGCCCACCGGCAAACATGCCGCGCCAAACACCACGCGCCACAAACGCGGGCGATTGACCAAATAAAGAGGGACATCTACAGTGAGATGAAACGTATCTGCAAGGTGTCCCATCGGCTTGTTTCCATATCAGGCCTCCACGCGCTCAAGTTCGGATTCAGACTGTTGGAGATGACCAACCAAGGCCTCTCTCGCCACATCGGCGTGTCGTTCAGACAACGCGGCCGCAAGATCTCCATCACCGTCATGAATCGCCTTGAGGATGGCGGCGTGTTCATCCCAAATTCCGCTGCGTCCCACGCTTCTTTGCAGCACGGCCCCCATCACTCGGCGAAAATGAATCCAGTTCAGCATGGCGTTGTCTACGATGAAAGGATTGCCTGAGGCTTCGTAGATCGCTTTGTGAAAGGCTGTATCGGCCTCAATCATGGCTTTCACGTCTGTCCCAGCCGCTGCTTGACGGCCTGCGTCGATCAAAGACAAAGGAATCTTTGCCTGATGCGAGGACGCCAATCGCGCGGCCAACGCATCTAACGCGCCGCGCACTTGATAGAGGTGTCCAATGCGAACGGGATTTAACTTGGCAACCACCAAGCCACGGCCCGGCGCTTCTTCCAGCAAACCGTCTTTTTTGAGCAGTCGCAAGGCCTGCAGCACCGGAGAGCGAGACACATTGAGCTGCTCTGCCAAATCTTCTTGGGTGATGCGCTCGCCCGGGGCTAGCTTGCCGGCACTGATGGCATCGAGCAAGGTTTTGTAGACTTCATCGACGTAGTCCGTACGGCTGGGAATCTTGGCTAAACTCATTTAAAACTCCATGTTTTTCTTGATGTTTAGGCTAACAGATTCCCAGCGAATACTGGCTTACGCGAACATGTCTGGCTGCGTGATCGCCAGGTGCTCGTAAATCGGTTGAAAGTGCAACCAACCGATGTACTCCGAGCCCACATGTTCACGGCTGTAGCGCGCGCGTTCTGGCGTCACCAACACGGGCTTGTGCCCCGTGGCTTCGACCATCAACTGTTGGCGGCAGCAACGTTCCAGCGCAATGAACCAGAAGGCCGCGGCCTCAATGCTGTGACGACTTGCGGTCAGCAGACCATGGTTTTGATGGATCGCCGCTTTGACATCTTTGAACCAATCGCACACAGCCAAACCGGCACGTTCTTCCACCGCCACTTGGCCCGCCTCATCTTTGATCACCACATGGTCTTCAAAGAAAGCGGCTGCATCTTGCGAAATAGGCTCCAGTGAGCGACCCAGTGCCGCAAAGGCAGTGCCATACACCGTGTGCGCATGGCACATTGAAATGATGTCGGGGTGCGCCTCATGCACGGCGGCATGCAGCACAAACCCTGCGCGGTTGATGGCATGTTTGCCTTCCACCACATGGCCTTTGTGATCGGCCAAGATCAAATTAGACACTTTGACTTGTGAAAAGTGCACGCACATGGGGTTGGTCCAATAGAGTTCGGGATGCTCAGGGTCACGGATCGTGAGGTGCCCTGCAAACCCGTAATCAAACCCTTCCAATGCGAAGGCGCGACACGCAGCCACCAAGCGTTGTTTGCGATGCAGTCGCTCTGTTTCAAAATTGTCGAACTTGGGCAACTCGGGATAAATCAATCCGCTTTGCGTGGGTTCATAAATTGATTTTTTGTGTTGTGCCAACACAGATGTTTTGACTTTGTCCAACATATTCATCTCCTGATGGTTATTTAAAGATCTAATGACAATGTTTTGCCTTTGGCGCGTGACACACAGACGGTGAGGCATCGCGCCTTTTCCTCGTCATTCAAGATGTAGTCACGGTGGTCGACTTCGCCGTCGACATAGTCCACCTTGCAGGCGCCACACAAACCCGAAAGGCACGACGTGGCAACCCGTCGGCCCGTCAACTCGATGGCCCGAACAATGGTCTGGTCTGGGCCGACTTGAATGGTTTCACCGCTGCGCACCAAGCGAAGCTCAAAGGCACCCTCGGGAATGTCCGATGGCACAGGGTCCGGCGCCTTGAAGTGCTCGCTGTGAACCGTGCCTTCAGGCCAGTGGGCACTGGCCTCGGCACATGCCTTCATGAAACCACCTGGGCCGCAGAAATAAACATGCGTCTCCGAAGCCGGCTCACGAAGCAGCGCTTGGATGTCTAAGCCTTTCGCAGGATCCCCGTCATCCAAATGAACGTGCAATCGTTCTGCGGGCACGGTGGCGCGAAGTTCATCCATGAATGCCACCTGTTTCAAACCACGTGCGCAATAATGCAGTTCAAACGATGCACCGCTGGCCGCGAGCACATGCGCCATGGACTTCAGCGGCGTGATGCCAATGCCTCCACCCAACAAGATGGTGTGTTTCGCATGGGAGGCCATAGGAAATGCATTGCGCACAGGCCCCACGGTGATCATGTCACCCACACGCACCTTGTCGTGCATGGCCTGCGATCCACCGCGACTCTTGGACTCTCTCAGCACACCAAGCACCCATTGGGTGGCATCATTCGGGTCACCAGCCAACGAGTAAGAGCGCACGATGCCGCCTGGCAAATGCACATCCACATGGGCACCTGCCTCAAAACGGGGCAAGGCCGCGCCCTCCGGGTCGACCAGCTCGAAAGAACAAATGCCTTGTGCCTGCAAACGAATGGCGCGCACCTGCAATTGCCAGGGTTGAAGCTCTTGCACAACCGTCATGGGAAGTGAGGCATTCATGCGTTTCTCTTGGCCAACACGTCTTGTTGCAAGGCTTCCATCTTTGTCTTCACAAATTGGGCGCGCTCTGCACCTTTGAGCTTGTCAGCCTCGGTGATGATCAACACCACTTGCTTGGCAAGGAAGCGGCGCAAGGTGACCTCTTCTTCCGTGGTGCGACCCACCGGCAAATCAAAGACGTTGCCTGAGCAATAACTGTTGGGCTCGCCACCACAGTCTCGCAGCCATTGTGCAAATTGCTCGGGACCCGCCTGTGGGTTGGTGCCGCGCACCGCATCACGCAACAACTTGCGGAACATGTATAGACCCGCATCAAATTTGGTGGGGTTTTCTAACGCATGAATCGCAATGGGACGCTGGCTGATGATGGCCTCGTAGTCACCGGGTGCGTACTGGCAATCTTTGTAGTTCTCACGCGCACGGTGATCGGTGGGGATCGGCGGCATGTCTTCCAGTTTGTAGTTGCCAAATCGCTCGGGGCGACGCATCGCCACTTGGCCTTCAAGAAAGTCAATGGTTTCATAACCCACCATGCTCTTGTCACCAATGCCACGCGTGTCGATGCCCGGCCCCATCACGCGCCAGCCAATCATTTTGCTGTTTTGGTCATCCACTGGCACGGTCCAACGGATCATGTGAAAGCGGCTGAACAATTTCTTTTGCTTACCATCCTCTGAGGTGTAGGCATGCAAGCTCATGTTTGGCAACACTTGGTGCTGCACGCGAATGAACATATGCCCGTCATCGGCACGACGTGCGCCCGCGCAGGCCAAACCGCGTCCCCCATGAACAGGCACGAATTGCATGTCTGGCGGCACCTCCATCGAGGCTGCGCCCACCTCGTCAAACGTTGTGCCTTGGTAGTGCTCGCCCGTCACCTGGCGCTTCGCATGCAAGGCCATGGTGTGGTAGTTGTCTGCCGAGTTGTCTTGCACTTGCAGCCAGTTGCAATGCTGGAAATTGCTGTAGGGCACCAACTCATCCCCTTCGGCCACCGTGTAGTTTGTTTCCCACTCTGGGAATGGTGGCTCTTGTTCGGGCGGACCCATGTAGGCAAACACCAAACCATGGCGTTCGAATGCTTTGTAGGCCCCTTGTCGGATAGAGCAACGATAGCGCTCGCCCTCTTCCTCTTCCCCTTGTGGGAATGGCACGCGCAGACATGTGCCATCGACATCAAACACCATGCCGTGGTAACAGCACGAAATGCCATGCTCTTCAATCTTGCCGTACTCCAGTGAAGCACCACGGTGCACGCAGTGCGCGTGCAGCAAACCAATGCGGCCGGAGCCATCGCGGAATGCCACCAGTTCCTCCCCCATGATTTTCAGGAAGCGCGGCGTGTCCGTGAGTTCCATGGCCATACAAACCGGATGCCAGAAACGACGCATGTATTCACCCAAGGGGGTGCCTGGTCCGCATTCCGTCAGTTCCGGATCATGACCTGGCTCGCGGTTGGCGTAGTACCCACCGAAGGGAATGAGCTTTTTCTCTTCCGGTGCGTGTGTCGGGGTCGTTTTGTCTCTGGTGTTCATGGCTCTACCTGTCTGAAGAGGGGTTGATGATGTGCCGCATCGCGGAGCACTGTATTCTGTATACATAGATTACTGGCATCAGACCGCTTCTGCGATCAGGACAAACCCTTGATGAGGCGTCCTTGAAGTTGACTTGAGGGCTTGAAGGGTGCGGCACCGGCCGTGTGGAGCGCGCAAAGAAAAACCCCGTAGCTTCTTGCGAAACTACGGGGTGAATCTGGTGGCCTGGGGCAGAATCGAACTGCCGACACGCGGATTTTCAATCCGCTGCTCTACCAACTGAGCTACCGGGCCGAGAAGAAGATTGTAGCAGACTGTAGAGGGTTGGCTGCTCTAAAAATGCATAAAAGTGCACCTTCACCTTTCAAAATCGTGCCCTCTGTACTCGCGCTTCCCGCACCGTAGCACGGATGCCACAAGAAATAGCCCACCGTTTGCCCACGATTTAGGGCTGAAATTACTGTGCGTTTTTTGAACGAAAAACGTGAAAAGTACCCAGCTCGCCTACCCAAGCCTTGCACAGCTTGACCGCTTCAACGCTACGCCCGCTTCTCCCAACTTGCTAGATGGACTCAAACTGATTGGGGAGCCTAAGCAAGAGGGAGAGCTGCACCACATGCGTGACGGTGCTGTGGTTCTGTACCGCCGAGACCGTAGCAAAGTCTGGCAAGTCCGCTTCAAACTCTTTGACAGCCGCTGGCACAGGTTCTCAACCAAGCGAAAAGAGCTGGCTTATGCCAAGCGTGAAGCAGCGGATATGTATGACCGTGCTCGATTCAAAGAAGAGATGGGTTTGCCAATTCGTACCAAACGCTTTGGCGCTGTTGCGGACGAGTGTTTGAAACAACTGGATCGGGAAATTGAGCAAGGGCTGCCATGTAAAAACCAGTGAGTGTTTGAATGAAACTTAGCGCACGATCAATCAATCCTGTAGCACCAAAAACATTTGCTTTAAATTCGAAGTAGCCAAAGCACGTAGTTAGCGTCGTAACTCCAGTCTTCTAGTGTTACGGACATATTTGTTGGGCGCTCAATTTCTAAAAATTTGGCGGTGCCTAACTTGCCGAATGCATCAAGTAACTGTTCCAACCTTGCTGATGAAGGACTTGTGATCCCTTCTGCTCGGGTTTTTGCTTGAAGTATCAGCTCGTAAAAATGAACAGTTCTTTTTCTCGTATGCACTAACAAGATCCTTAGAAATCAAATAGCCCTTTAAAAGAAGTCTTCGGTTCAATTTACCGTTGCCTCTTTGATGGATTGTGATCTTATTTCTCAACGTTACAAGTTTTTTTATTTCGTCTAGCTAAGCCGTTTAGTTGTAGTGCTAGAAGTAATTAAGCGGGTAGAAATTTAGAGCGCCAGCTGCCCATTGCACAAACCCTCAACAATCTAGCAACTTGCTAACGTGCAAACGGGTCAAATCAGCCCTACAAGCAGCGTAAAAATACGCGGGCAGGACTGGGTAGCTTGCCAGTCTAAAAACAGTTTGTAGGACTGTTAAAAACGTCTGTTTACCAGTACCCTAGATGCAGCGTTTTGGAACGCTCAGGAGGTTACAGAATCTACGCCGAAGTAGACAATTAGATTCTGTATTTTGGAGAAATTTGGGATTTGGCTAAAAAAATCGCACAAAGTAAAACACACCTTTTTTACTTCGTGCTGTAGCTGCCATGTACGCTGGGTTAAACCGAAAGTAGCAGTTTTTTCAATCCGCTGCTCTACCAACTGAGCTACCGGGCCGAGAAGAAGATTGTAGCACAGCCCAAATGTCAAGCCGCGCGTTTGGCCTTAGACAAGTCCACGCCCAATTGCTTGAGCTTGCGATACAAATGCGTGCGCTCTAAGCCCGTTTTATCGGCCACACGCGTCATGGAACCGCTCTCTTGTGTGAGGTGGTATTCGAAGTAGGCACGCTCAAACGCATCACGCGCTTCGCGCAAAGGCTGCTCCAAATCAAAGCTTTGATGGGTGGGTGGCAACACCACCGCGTGGGGCGTTGCAAATGCCGCAGACATCTCCTTGCTCACGCCGAGTGCCACGCCTTTATGTATTGCCACGGGCACGGCAGGCTTGCGTGCCAAGCCTTGCTCCACCGCCTTGAGCAACTTTTGCAGGGTGATGGGTTTTTCGAGGAAAGCGTGTGCACCAATGCGTGTGGCTTCTACCGCAGTGTCAATCGTGGCATGGCCACTCATCATGATGACGGGCATGTTCAACAGCCCTGCGCCAGCCCACTCTTTCAGCAAGGTAACGCCATCGGTGTCAGGCATCCAAATATCCAACAAAACCAAATCAGGACGTGCCGCTTGACGCGCCATGCGTGCTTGAGCCGCGTTTTCTGCCACTTCAACCGCATGACCTTCGTCGTTGAGGATCTCAAACAAGAGGTCCCGAATGCCCAATTCGTCATCCACCACCAAAATGTTTGCCATGTCTAAATTTGTCTCGCTGAATTAAATAAGTTGGTTTTGTTGCGATTCTGCAACTGGGAATGATAACGACACTTGCGCACCGATCACTCGCCCCTCCAATTCGCGATTTTTCAGGTCGATTCGCGCCGAATGCTCATCGGCAATTTTCTTCACCACGGCCAAGCCAAGTCCGGTGCCACGTGTTTTGGTCGTCACATAAGGTTCAAATGCACGGTTCAAGATTTTGGGTGGGAAACCGGCCCCGTTGTCTCGCACCACCAAACGCACACGGCCTGATGTGGGCACCCATTGGGTGGCGATTAACACCGTGGGATGGGGTTGACCATGTGTGGCATCTTGCGCGTTTTGCAACAGGTTGTGCACCACTTGTCTGAGTTGCTGCGCGTCACCTTGGATGATCGGGCATGCGTGGTCCAAGTCCGCATGAACAGGCACCGCCGCATTTTCAGCACCATAGAGTTGCAGCACGTCTTGCACCAAGGCATTCAAATCAAGCGGCTTCAACTCAGCCACCGGCAGTCGTGCGTAATCGCGGAACTCATTGACCAAGCGTTTCATCGCATCCACTTGGTCCACGATGGTCTTGACCGATTTGTTCAAGATCAGCTGCTCTGGCTCTTGCAACTTACCCGTGAGTTTCATTTCTAGACGTTCGGCAGACAGCTGAATAGGGGTGAGTGGATTTTTAATTTCGTGCGCCAACCGACGCGCCACCTCACCCCACGCTTGGGCGCGCTGCGCTGACACGATTTCCGAAATATCGTCAAACACCAACAGGCGACCATTGTTTGGCAACACAGCGCCACGTGCCAGCAAGGTGATGTGTTGACGCGTGTCGTCCGTCAACTGGACGGCTGGACTGATGGCGGTGGCATGCAACTCGAAAGATTGCTGCCAATGGTCAAGGCCATGTTGGCTGCGCTCACCCAAGAACCCCTCAAACTCTTTTTGCACATGCTGCGCAAATTCTGCAAGCCCCTCAATGTCGCTGAGGGAACGGCCTTCCCACGCCGCCAGTGGCACGCGCAAGATGCGTGTGGCGCCTGGGTTAGAAGATTTGATCAAACCTTTGTCGGTCATCACAATCACGCCGGCGGTGAGGTTGTCCAGAATGGTTTGCAAGTTGGCCCTTGAGGTGTGGACTTGCAACATACTTCGATCCACAGCCGCGCGGGCATCGGCGAGTTGTTGTGTCATTTGGGCGAATGAACGCGTCAAGCCCCCCAATTCGTCTCGCCCTTGCAATGCAGGCTTAGGGCTCAAATCTCCCGCAGCCACATCTCGCACACCTTCGGCCAACATCAACAAGGGCCGTGCCAATTGGTTACCCAGCAGCACAGCCAGCAACACGGCGCCAAACACTGCCAAGAACAAGCTCAAGGTCAAGGTCCCGATGTACATGCTGCGCAGGCCTTCACGGCCCAGCGCGCGCTCTTGGTATTCACGGTAGGCCACCTCCACCGCCAACGCATTGCTGACCAACGTTGGGGGTAAGGCCTTGGTGACTTGCAACACACGTGGCTCAATGAGCAAGCCCAAACCAGACGGCGCCACCAGCACCAACGCGCGGATGCGCGCTTTGGCCGTGCCCTGTGTGTCCGCCTCATCCAGCCCATCGACCGCGGTCACCACGCTTTGCGTTTTGACCAACCGCAGCTGCGCAGAGGTTGGACGATCGGGGTTGATTTTGTAACGTGAGTCCCCCGCACTGGCCAAGGCTTGGCCCGAGGTGTTCCACAAAATCACATCGTCGGCACCCAACTGATCTTTCATGCGATCCAAGGCTACACCTACCGATGCGTCAGGCAGATCATTGATTTGCACACTGGCGGCACGTGTTTTTTGGCCCAAGTCATTCGCCAAGGTGTCGAGCGTGGTTCGCCCCAAACTCAAGCCGGCATCGAGCGCGCCTTCGACCTTGACATCAAACCAACTTTCGATGGAACGAGAAACGAACTGGTAAGACACGCTGTAAATCAGCAGCCCTGGCACAAAGCCCACCAAGGCGAACGTCGCGGCAATTTTGAGCAACAAGCGACTGCCGAATTTACCTTGGCGCAAGCGCAGCAGCAAACGCACCGAGAGCCAGGCGATCACACCCATCAACAAGGTGGCCACCACCACGTTCAAGCCAAACAGCTGTCGATAGTTGCGTTCGTACAGATCGCGGTTGTCTGTGGCTTGCGTCAGCAAAAACAGCAGCACCAAGCCCAAGCCCAACACCACGGTGGCACTGATGACCAACAACCAGCGCAACTGAAAGCCTGAAAGGCGCATCCGCTTTTCAGTCAACTCGATCATGGTGTCAGCTCCAAACGCTGTGTTTTGCTGTATCCGATGTTCCAGTCACTGTGGCCTGCCGCCCCGATTTGCAAAGGTCGCGGTAGCTGCTTGAGATCGAGTTTGAAGTTGATGCTGATGGTTTGCTTGGCCTCTGGGTTGTAGTCGCTCGCATGGGCGATGCGCCATTGAACGATGCGGCGCACCGCAGTCATGGCGTCTTCAGCCGTGTCGTAGCTCTGCCCTAAGCTCATCCCCAAACCACCCAGATTGAACGGCTGCGGCGACACATTGACTCGCCAACGACGCGTCAGCGGCTGATAGAACAAGCGCACATGACGCTCCGCATGTGCCACCCGTTGGTTGTAGACATACCAACGTTCTTGGGTGATCTCTACCTCCGTCACAAAGTAAAGCGTGATGCCTTTAAGCAAGGCGTCTTCCAAGGCCACAGGCAAATCAAATTGCCATTGCCCCGACATGGAGAGCGCTGTGTCTTGGCGCTCTAGTTTGAGCCCCTGCAATTCAACCGGGGTGTCCGCGTGTGCGGCCCCGGCAAGGGCTAGCAACAAAACAACACAGCCCCATTGGCCACGCCTGACCACGCTCAGCAAGAGCGCATCAAGGCGCAGAAGTTTTTTCCAGCAGTGCGTAATAAAAGCCATCATGGTCACCCGGTAGATTGTCGGTGAGCATGGCCGTTGCTGTGCTGTTTTGGGGCCTTAAATGCCCCAGAGATGGCAGTAAACGGGCATTGGTGTTGTGTTCAACAAACGTTTTGGCTTGGTTCTCGCCTTCCGTTCGAAAAACCGAGCAGGTGCAGTACAGCAAGCGCCCACCAGGTTTGACCAAAGGCCACAACTGTTTGAGTAAGTTTTTCTGAATCGCGGCCAACTTGTCGATGTCAGCCTCGCGCCGCAACCAACGCACATCGGGGTGACGTCGCACGATCCCAGAAGCGGTGCACGGCGCATCCAACAACACCGCGTCAAACAGCTGACCATCCCACCAGGTTTTGGTGAGCGCCGCATCGGCAGCAATCACCTTGGCGCTGCGGCCAATGCGTTGCAAGTTTTGCGCAATGCGCTCACAACGCTGTGGGTCAATGTCGAGGGCGGTGACCTCCGACTTATTGTTGAGCAGTTCTAGCAAATGCGCTGTCTTCCCACCGGGGGCCGCACACGCATCGAGGATGCGCAGGGCCTGCGTCGCAGGCGCCAAGTCTTTCAACAAGAGTTGTGCGGCGCATTGCGCAGCGGCGTCTTGCACCGAGCACAACCCTTCGGCGAAGCCGGGGATGTCACGCACGCTGTGCGCTTGCGTCAGCACCAAACCCTGCGCCCCCACTGGCTCCGATTGCAAGCCGTGGTTGGCCCAATCGGTTTGTAAGGCCTCGCGGCTGATGCGTGAGGTGTTGACGCGCCATGTCATGGGTGCCGCTTGGTTGTTGGCGCGCAAGATCTCTTGCCAATGGTCTGGATGGTCTTGTTGCAAACGCTTGACCCACCACTCAGGGTGGTTCCATTGCGCTTGCACGTCGTTGTCTGTGGCCTTCACCAAGGCATCACGTTCGCGCAAGAAGCGGCGCAAGCATGCATTCAAGAAGTTGGCTTGCATTTGCAAGCTGCGGGTTTTCTTAGCCGCCTCGACGGCTTGGTTCACCAAGGTGTGAGGCTCATAGGGGGCATTGTCAGGGTCCCATGCCAACGCAAGGGCTGTGCACAACAAGGCATCAGGCAAAGGTGCTGGCGCACGCGACGCCAACTGCGCGCGCAAGGCTTGTGCACGGCCCAACTGTCGCAAGGCTTGAAACAACAGCGCTTGCACGCCTGGGCGCAAAGCGGAAGGCACGGCCTCTAGCGCTGCGGTACCGGAGACGCCACGCCGCACTTGGGCCAAGGCTTGCGCAACAGCTTGTAGCTGTTGCCATAGTGGAACAGGTGCAGATTTGTGCTCGCTCATTCCAAAATACGTCCGGGGTTGAACTTAAACAAGCGAGCCATCCCAGTGGCAGGAAACATAGAAATCGCTTCGTTGTAGTTGGTCACGGCTTGGTTGAAGCGCTGCAAATCGGGTTGGATAGAAATACCCAGCTCAACCCACCGCTGCGTCAACTCTGCGGGGACCGACACGTAATAGACATCGGGATGCGTGAGCGCCTCCCATGCGTCTTGTAAATCACGGCTTGTGGCCACCAAGGCAATCGAAGAAGAAGGGTCCAAGGGGTGTTCTTGCATACGGGCCAGCGCCATGGCCGACAAATTGGCGGCCACTTGTAGCCGTGTCCAATGGCTTGCCCCCAACTCTGGTGACACGGCCGTGTGCCAACCCGAGGGCGATGTGACGGCGGCCGTGGTGGCCTCTTGCACCAGCGCTTGGTAGCGCAGCATGAGCTCTTCGAGCACTGCGAACTGTTTGTTCACAGCCGTGCGCAAGCCCACCAAACGGCGGTACGCGCCCACACTCCAAAACACCATCACAGCGACGAATATCCAAAACCACCACGCATCAAGCATGTTGAACTCCTTGTCTCTTCCAACCTCTTGCCCCATAACAACAAAGGCCCTTTCGGGCCTTTGTTGAGGGGGTCGCTTTACGCTTCTTCGC
>ERZ650303.161-NODE-161-length-19577-cov-4.856675_pt1 | contig 19577 bp, 29 predicted proteins | sample MGYA00376239_ERZ650303 | MGnify/ENA primary metagenome ERZ650303 (study PRJEB26733, sample SAMN07839262) | wastewater metagenome | biome: small river; feature: stream; material: water | place: USA: North Carolina | collected 2016-04-05 ... | reverse complement strand
GCCTGGCACCGGCCGGCGTGCATGTTGAGGATTTCGAGCTTCCGCGTCGGCGAGTCGGAAGCGAAGTCGAACGGCGGAAGCGTCAGCTCCTCCAGCAGCTTGCGGAGTGCGGCGACGGAGATGGTGGCGGTCGCCGGGTAGTCTGGGGTTTCGAAATCGTCGCGCATCATTCACCTCCCATATCGATCGTGATGGTTGCCTTCGTGCCGTCAACGGTCATGGCCGCGGCCGGCTTGACTGCCCGAACGGCCAGGAGCGCCGCGCGAGCTTCGGAAATCTTCGCGAAGTAGCCGTAGATGATGCGGTAGTCCGGCTCAAAGTCGATGTGCGCGCCGGAGTCGTCAAGGATGTTGATGACCGCCGAGATTAGCCCAAGGCGGTGAATGCGCGCGGTGTCGCGATCCTGCGTCTCCTGTTCATCAATCATCGCTTCATCTCCTGTAGGATCTCTTTGGCTTCATCCGGCAGCTCTGCCGAAGGCGCCGCTTGCTTATCTAGCTCTGCATCAATGGCAAACAGGATCACGCGTTCGTTATCGCTGACCGTCTGCCGTTGAGCTACCCGCCATGCGATGTTGTCGCGAACGGCCATAAGCGCCTGGTGATAGTCTTCGCTCACGGGCCGTTCCGCTTGAAGGCCCGCGCTTCTTCCATCATGCGCCAGCGATAGGCGTCGTTGGCAGCTTCGCGCCGATCGGCCGCCGCGCTCATCTCGCAGTTGAGGCAGCGCCATTCATTGTCGAAGACCATGCGGCTACCGCAGGACCGGCAGGGCTTGACCGGCTGGATCTTCACGCCGTTCTCGTCATAGGTAGCAGGCTGACCCATCGCTGACTCCTTTCTGAGCGCTCGTTTACCGCCGCTCCGGTGACCACACGTTAACGGATCGCGCCCATCGTGTAAAGGGCACATTTACAAGATTCGTGAAAACCTTGTTTCAATGCCGATTTTCGTGAAGTCGGCCGAAAAACGCGATAGCCAGGTTGACGGACGGCGGCGGACGGGTGAGCTACGGTCAGACAGAATGAGCGGGGCATGAAGCACCGCCGAATAAGGAGAGACCCGATGTCAACGAACTACGAAGCCAAGATCGCCCTCACCGAGAAAGCGGACGGCCCCGCGCTCACCCTGCACATCGGCAAGTCGTCAGCCGGCTGGTGCTTCGCGCTGCACGTTCATCCGGAGCACGGCATCAACACGCTGTCCGACTGGCAAGAGGTTTGGCGCCAGCCGAACGCAACGATCGTCAACGAGTACGGGCGCGCGATCGCAGCAGACGAGATGCTGGATGAAGTCATCGCGCGGTCGTGGAAGGGTACGCGCCAGAACGACGATGAATGGGTGCGCGTTAACTTCGACTGGCTACACGTCAATTATGCGGCACCGGGGCCGAATGGGCTGGCTCGGCATACCTACTGCGCATCGCTACCGCCCGATCCCGAGCGTGACACCTACGACCTTTGCACTGGCGATTTCTCGTGACCGCCCTCCCCAAGCCGATGGGTCTCGCCGCATATGAGACCCCATGCCGCGAGCTGGACGACCTTCTTCCGGTCGGGAGCAAGTGGGTCACCTCGGACGGCTACCGGTGCGAGATCGTCACGGCGCCTTACCCGGTGTTCGGCCGCGTGGAGGTTGACGTACTGACGTGGTCACCTTGGCGGAATGGTGAAGGAAGTAAGGATCATGTGTCGGCTAGGTATGTCTTGGCGCGCTATGTCCGCGTCGACGAATGGCCGAAAGAAATGTTACCCAAGGAATGAATACCAGCCGGCCGTCATCGTCTAACCTGAACCAACCAGGAAACGCCGATGACGCACACCCTTACCCGCACCATTTCTTTCCTGTTTCTCTCCGCCTGCGCTGGCACGCATACCGCGACCTGCGTTAAGATTTCGACGGCGACCGAAGCTATCGGCTGGTATGCCGAGATCGCGGTTTGCTATGACGAGATGACTGGCCGCTGCTATGCGTTCAGCTTGCAGGACGGCGCAAAGAACGAACTTATCGGCCGTGTCCCCTGCGATGACGGCGACGAAGAATTAATCCTTGGAGGTTGAGATGGATGAAACGTACCCGGTTGACATGATCCGGCTGACAGAAGTTTATACAGGCAAGGCTTGCTACGTGAAGCCCGGAATCATTGCGGCGACCGTGCCCATTGTGAACGGGGGTACGACGGTATGGCTGGACGACGCGCCGCCCATGATGGCATCGCATGATCAGGTGCGGCGGTCGCTATACGTCAGCGAAACGCCAGACGAGATCCAAGACCTTCGCGAAGCGTTTTGGGCGCGGCGGAAGTCTCTGCAGGCGACCACCGCCGACATTGGAGGTTGAGATGGCTATGAGCCCCCTGGCTATGGCGATGATGTTGGCCGAAGCTACGACCGGCGACATGAACGGTGCGATCGAGATCATGGACCCCGACGCGCCGAAGACACCCCGGCACCCACGCATCGGCGACCCGGGCATCCCCGAAGACTACTACGCCCGCGAGATCCAAAAGCGCGCCAAGCCCCTGTCCCCCGCGCAGGTCGCCGCCAACGCCAAAGCCGCCCGGAAGAACCTGGTCCGCCTGGTGCAAGGTACCGCGTCGGGTGAGCAGATCATGACCGCGTGGCACGAGCTGTTGCGGTGGGATCCGGCGTTCGACGTCGCGCGGTTGCCGGCGGCGGTGGCGAACGCTGTGGTGGCGTTCATGACGTGCGAGGACAGCGTGTTCAGGCCGATCGTCCACCGCCCTGGTTGACATCCCACCCGCCCCGAGATACCCGACTCCATCCGCGCAGCCCGTAGCCTCGTGCCTGGGCCGCGGTGGCGTCGCGTCGACATTGGCTGTGTGCCCCCGTCACCCCCGCACGCCAAAGCGCCCGGCCGATCGTGAGGATCAACCGGGCGCTTTCTTGTCTATGGGTCAGCGGGTCAGGTCTCAGCGCAGATCAGACCGGCGCAGCGGTGAAGGCAGCGCTCACCGGCACCCACAGGCCCACGTCGAAGCCACCGTCAGGGCGCTGCGAGACGGCCCACGGGTCGAACTTCAGGCCGGCCGGCACCGACAGGCCCGTGCGCGCGACGAACGCCTCGGACAGCTCACCGGAGACGGCGGGCGGAGGGTAGCCAGGGCCAGACGAGCCCGAGCCCGAAGACCCGGAAGCGATCACCGGCCCAAGGCGGGCGCCGACCAGGTCAACGATCTCGTGACCGAGAGAAAGAAGGGCGTCAAGTGGATTCATCGTCGAGGTCTCCTAGTGGGCATCCGTCTGAGAACGAGAGCAGGAACGCGAGCCAAACCGACGTGCCGTAGAACGCCGGAAAGGCACCGAGTCCGAAGACGACCAACAGTCCAGCTATCGCCGCGTAGGAGTGCGAGTTAGCCAGGACTGAGGACCACATATCCGAAACCTGCGACCACATATCAGGCGGTCCGGCGAACGAGGATGTTGATCTCGCAGTTCGCGTTGGTCGCCACGGTCGGCACCACGGAAATCTGATTGCCGCTTGCGAACGTGCGGTTCGTCAGCGCCGGCTGTGCGATCTGCGTGCCATCGGTCACGTTGCAGTTCAGGGTACCGACTGTGGTGGCGTTGACCTTCAGCGCCACGGAGTCGCCCGCGCCGCCGTTGGTATTCTTGATCGCCTGCACGCCGATGATGGTGCCATCGAACGCAGCCAGCGCGATGATCGTGCCGGCTCCCGTCACCGTCATCGCGATGGCGACCACGGGGTAGGTGACGGCCTCGATCGTGCCAGCGGACAGCGTACCGACGATCGGAGTGACCGACCGGGCGTCGAGCAGGATAGACCCGCGCGTGCCGCCGACCGTAGAACCTGTCCAGATGACGATCGAACCAGACGTCCCCGCGCCGGTCGCGTTGCCCGTCTGCAGAGCTACGGTACCCGTGGTGCCGGTGGCGGTGGTGCCTGACTGCAGACCCGCGTCACCCGAGACACCCGCGCCGGTCGTGTTGCCGGACTTGACGATCGCCGTGCCAGACCCGCCGGTTGTGCTGTTGCCCGACGCCACCGTGAGCGCGCCGGACGCTCCGGTGGTCGTAGTGCCGGTGAGCAGGTCAAGGGTGCCCGAGGTGGCCAGTGCCGCCGTAGCGGAGCCGGAACGGACCAGAATCGCCCCTGACGCCGCCGATGCGGCCGACGCAGCGCCCGACTGCACATTGATCAGACCGGTCGCCGTGCCCACGCTTGCGCCGGTAGCGACAGTGATGGCGCCGGAGACCCCGGTACCTGTGCTGTTGGCGCCGGTGATGATGTTGACGAGCCCGGAGCCACCGCCCGCGGCGCCCGTGGTGACCGACACCTGGCCCGACGTCGCTGCTGCGTCGGTCGTTGTGCCCGACCCGACCGCGACCGCACCAGACGCGCCCGTAGTGGTCGAACCCGAGAGCAGGTCAACCGTGCCCGACGTGCCGGCCGCGCTTGAAGCTGCACCCGAACGGACGCGCACCGCACCAGATGTGCCTGTGGTCACCGCACCCGAGATCACCTGGAGGATGCCCGATCCACCGCTGACACCCGCGCCCGTGGAGAGCCCGACCGTGCCCGACGTGCCAGCTCCGGTCACGGCGCCCGACGCAATCGCAATCAGGCCCGTGTTGATGCCAGGCGCCGACGTGCCCGTCGTGATCCCGACGCTGCCGGTGACCTGATCTGCCGTACCCGACGTGATTCCGACGTCACCTGATGTACCCGCACCGGTTGCCGTGCCGGTCGACAGCAGCACGTTGGCCGAATCGATACCGGCCGACGCTGCGACAGTCGTCAGCTTGAACAGGTCCGACGCCGACACATAGCTGATCTGGCCGTCGCTGGAGTTGCCGAAGCCAAAGACGGTGTTGTCGGGCATCGGATTGGAGATCGTGCCGCCGCCACCCGATCCGATGTTGGTCCAAGTCGTGCCGTCGCTCAGCCACAGCGACGAATCGGACCCGATGCCGAGCGTTCGCGCGACCGGCGGAATCGCGGCGACGTTGGGGTCAGCGACGGACAAACAGCGGTAGTGCGTGTCCGTGGTGCCAGCCTGCGACGTGACAGTGGTCTGGCGCTGAAACTTGGAGTCGGCGGCGGAGAACGGCATGGTGAAAACCTCTTTTGCGCAACGTTGCCCGGCGGACGGGAAACGGCAACAACACGGCTACCCGACGACGATGGTTGGGCTTTTGATCATGCAACCCTGGCCGACTGCGGGCCGAAGATCGCCGTCAGATACTTCTTTCGCGTCGCGCTATCGGTCTCAATGTTCTTCGGCCGCTCGACATACCGCGTGATGGCGTCAGAGCACCGGTAAGCGTCGCCAGACTGAATAGCGGCAACGACCTGCGAAGTCTTTAGGCAGGTGTCAATGAAGAAGCCAGCGTTAACTGCGGAGTCGAATAGCTGCTGTTTCGAGTAATATTTCAACGCTTGCGAGCCGAGCGCATCCGGCCGCGCGAAGTTTAGCTGAAATAGCCCATAAGCCCGACCGCTGTCACCGACCGCCGCCGGGTTCAGCTTCGATTCTCCGTAAGCGTTAGCAACAAGACCCTGCGCGAACGGGATCCACAGATTGCCGAACCGTGGGGCCGCCTTCGATTGTGCCAGCGACATAATAACCGACTTAGCCTGTTCCTGCGCAGCCGATAGTTTCAGCGTGCCAGACGACGGATAATAAGTCAGCTCGCTCGGTGGAGACAAGACGCGGGTGTAGTCGGGCTGCTGTTCTGCCGCGAACATGCTGTAAAGTTCGTATGCCGTATACGCCAATGCCGCAGACCCGGCGACAGCGGCCAGAATCGTGGTCGGCGAGAGACGAGCAGGCGAACGAAAGCGCATGGTACCACCTGGTCAGGGAGGTAACACGCGCTTGGGAGACGGGGACCGGCGGAGCGTTGACGGCTACCCGACAGACTCAGTAGGGCTCAGGTTTGTTGTCGAGATCGTCGTCGGCCGGGTCAGGCTCGGGCGCAGGCGCAGGGACACCAGCGAGGATCAACGCGAGGCACCGGGCTACAGCGTGTGCGTCGTCGCAGGGTACATAGTACGCATAATACTCGCACGGATTGCGCAGGCGGATTTTGATGGCGCTTGCGTTATTGCTGCCGATATGCGCGACTTGCTTCAGGCCATCCCACAGCACGAATTCACACGACCCATAGGCTACGCATACCGTTGTGCTGAACGCATAATACTTTCCGCGCGGAATTTCGGTCGGCGACGTCGGCAAGAATCCGAACGCCTGCGCGACTTGCTCAATAATGCGTTTCGTGTTTTCGCAATACTGCCGTGAGGTTTTCGTCTTTGCTGCGAATTCGTTTTCTGCAGCTTTCGTATACCGCTCAACGTCTGCCGCTGTGATCTCGTCGCTCATGCAGTCACCCGCTTGAAGTAGTCATAGGTTCCATTATCGTTTGCGCGTCCGATAAGCCCACACACGATCTCAATGAACGGTTCTGATTCTTTCACGATCTCGAACGCGCTCTCGTCTTCCGGATAATCATCATCCGTCGCCGGCTCAAAGAACCCGTGCAGCCAGTCGGTCGCGGTGCCGGGCGCGAGGATAACGGCCAACGGCGGGACGTGGGGCGACTGGACGGGAGCGGGCGGCGTAGGCGGGGTGACGATAGCAGGGGCAGGCGGAGGGGAGAACGCGACCCCGTTCACCGCAGTCCCATTGACCCCGTTCACCGCAACCGCCGGGGGAGCCACAACCGCCGACGTCTCCAGCCTCACCCCCGACGCCGACCCCGTCTCCACCACGCTCCACAGCGACCGCGCGATCTTCCCGGCCGGCAAGACGGTAGAGACGATAACGACCTGACAAGGCGCATTCTCAACGGCCTTCATCACAGCCGCGAGGTGATCGGGGGACCACTGGCGCTCCGGAGCAACCACGACCTGCCCGCGAGACGAGGACGACGCCCGGAAGGCCGCGATAGCAATCAGGATCGCCGCCTCTTCCGCACCCGATGCCGCAGACCGAAACACGCCCTCACGATCGCGGAAGCCGATGAGCAGGTGAACGTCCGACTCTTCAATAGCGAACGCGGTTCCGGCCGGCATAAACTTCGAGATGTTTTCGGCCAGCGAACCGGACGCCTGTTGCATGAGCGTGATCCGCAGCTCCGCCGCCACCTTGATCACGGCGTCGAGAGTCTTGATCCGCTTTTCCGCCGCAGCCTGAGCCGTCTTCGCCTCGGTTAGCCGGAGGTGGTCACGCTGCCGAGCCTCATACTTAGCGACCAGCGCCGATGCTTCGCTGATCTCCGCGGGGTTGACCGACGCGACGGGGGCCGCCAGCACAGAATCCGCCCGCGCCACGACCCCGAGCAACCCCGACCGTTTCGCCTGCAGCCCGCCGATCGTCGTCGCCAGCTCAGCGATCGTCCGGTCGGCGTTCGCACGGTCAGGGGACGGTTTCGCCTTGTCCTGCTCAGCCGCCACGAACGCCGCCAGCCCGGCCGCCTGCGCCTCCAGGTGGGCATAGCCGACGCCGGATCCGCACACAAAGCAGGTGTCGGCGCCGAGCTTCGCCACATAGTCCGCGAGCACCCCGAAGCCGGCCAGCAGCTCGGACGGGTAGGCAGAGACAGCGGGCGCCGGCAACCCGTCTCGATAGGCCGCCCATTGCGCCTGGGAGTCCTGCGCCGCCTTGATCTCGGTGTCGACCTGGCCGATAGCTTCAAGTGTGGTTGCCCGTTCGTTCCTGGCTTGATCCTGCGCCGCTTCGCTGACTGCACCCGGCTTTGCCCCGGCGGACAGGGTGGAGAGCCGTTCACGAGCCGTCGCCATCGCGTCGTCGGTCACCGGGAGCCCGGCCGACCCTGAGATCGCGTTGATCGTCGTCTGCAGGTCTTTCTCGCGCTTTGTTTCGGCGCGCTTCTGTGCCGTAGCCGACTCGACGACCGCGATCAGCCGCTCGACAGGACGCAACAGGGTCAACCGCGCATCCTCCGCCACGAACGCATCCAGGGCGGCGAGCGTGAAGTCTGGATAAGCACGGCGCGCGGTTGCATACGCATCCTCGGTCACCAGCGGGATCGTGAGCTTCTGGATCTCCGCCCGCTTCGCTTCGTTCGTGCCCGTGAGCAGGTCGGAAGCGAGCATACAGAAGTCCATTGGGCTGACAGGCTCGGTGGTCGTCGTCCCCTCGCGCCGCCACGTAGCTTCGGACCCGTCGCTAAAGTAGGCGGTGGAGAACAGCGCTTCGTCGCCGTGGCCCAAGTGGCGGACGATATCGGTGGGCTTGTTGACCTCGGATGCGCCCGCTACGTCGTAAACCTTGCCGCTGCACGCGAGCGACAGGGCGTGAAGGATCGACGACTTGCCGGATCCGTTCGGGCCGACGATAAGCACCTTCGATTTGAGCTGCGCGTTTGCGCCTTTCTTGACGTTCGATGAAATGGAAGTGACGTGAATCATTCGTTGGGTTCCTTGGAGGAGGCTAAGGCTAGCGGAGGTATGCCTATCCGGTTGGCTCAGGTATGTTCGCGGAGCGCGTATCAGTTGCCGCCGTTGGTGCCGACCGGCGGCACCGCTGGACCGAAAAACGCCGCAATCTTAGCGTCTTCAATCTCCTGGCGTGCGTCAGTCTTGCCTTTATTGTAGTTAAGCCTAAGAAGGTCGACATATTTAGTATTCAGACTGCGCATAAAATATACCTGCACGCCGCCAGCCGTCACAATGGCACCCATAACAGGCAGCGAGTTAGGCCAATTCGCGCCGACCGTACATGCTATAGCCGTGGCTACGACGATAAACGCGGTATGCCAGAGTGTAACCGTACTCATGTTTTCACCAGGGTCCACACTCACCTCCCCACGGAGGCTAACGCGGAACGTTAGGGTTTGTCAATCACGGCTTACCTGAGTCAACCGGATAGGCATACTCAGGTAGCGTTCATCCTTGCTTATCTCGTTCGCCCTTATCTTGGTTCACCTCGCCCCGTACATAACGAATAGCAACCGCGCCAGTACCACGACGACAACGAATGCCGCCGTAAAATCAAAAAGTATGCCTATCCGGTTAACTCAAGCTGCATTGACGCAACGAATGAACGCCGGTTATCGCTCATGGCTTAGGCGACTCAAACTTAGTAGTACCTTGCCTATGCGGTGCGCAATTAATGTGAATTGCTGCGCTAAATTTGAACTCTGTGAAGCCCTGATAGTGTGAGTTAGCTATGCGCATGACCACAAACCGGTTGTCGTGAGCGAAGATATGGCTTACTTCATACTCCCTGCCCCCGTAATGGTACCAAACATATGCCACCGAGCCACTAGGCGCTGACTGTTTAGCGCATGAGTCGACGAGCTGCTTAAACGAGTCCACGATCGCCTGTGCGCTTTGATCGCTTTCGACCGGCGTAATGGGCGCATTGATATTCGAAATCGCAGTCGGTTCGGCCATTCGTTCACCCCGTTCTATACGGAGCCTATCCTTAACGCCGCGCGCCTTCAACCCGCCGGGGTTCATATTATCGCCGACGAGAACACGCCAGCCGTCCGGCACTTGAGCCAACCGGATAGGCATATCAAAAAGACTCGTTCGCCTCATCCTCATCCTCTACGCTAGGAATGCCATCGCCGACGACCGCGAACCCGCTGGCCCATCCGCCGGTCGGCAGCGTGATCACAGACCGGATAACGCAGACCAGCCCGTCGCGCACGAAATAGCACGGCTTTCGGTTGGCGATGTTCTTCGAAATGATGTCCGCGCTCCCCTTGCCGATGCGGACCGACCTACAGCACGCAAACGAAAACCGCCAGTCTTGATCGGCGTTGCGGCCGTTGACGACTTCATTAATATAAGTTTCATACTTGCCGCCGTGCAGATATTGTAGCGTCTGCCATGCGTCGTTCGAGGATACCACCGAGACGCCGGGCCACAGTGCGGCTAGGGTGGCGTTGACGTCGGCGACTGCATGGATAGCGTCTGCGGCGCCTTTCGGGAGTAGTAGGATTCCGCCCATCATTCACGTCCTTTATTTACCGAATCCATCACCTAAGCCGCCGCCACGACACACAACACCTTAGCCGCCCGAGTCGCAATCGTATACAGCAGCCGACCGCGCCCCGCCGTGTCTTTCTGCCAGCCTGAAACAAACGTCGGATTCAGATAGGCACAAACGGCGTCATATTGCGATCCCTGTGCCGAATGCGCGGTTAAGGTCTGCCCGTATGTTGCTTTCAGATACCGCCGCTTGTCCTTTTCTTTCTTCGGCCGCTTCTTATTCGCCTCGACCATCTCTTTCCACAGTGCGTCTTTCTCGAACATGCCAGGGACCAGAAAGACCCATTCCGAGCTGCCCTCGAACTTGCACGCGAACACCGTCTCCCCCATAACCGGTCTCGGCTCGCGTGCCACTACTGCCAACGTCCTAACCTCGCCATTGACCAGCCCGTAGGTGGTGTTTTCGCAGATCCGAATCTTGTCACCTGGCTGCAGCGGCTCGGTGAACCCCTTGAGCGATCGCATCCGGGTGTTCATCGCCGTGCGGTCTTCGTTCATCCACGTGATCATGGACGTATCTGTCCAGCCGGATGATTCGAGCGAGTGCATATATTCCACGGCATCGTTGCGCGATCCGCGGATGATCTGCAGGCGATAGTCCAACGGGTCATAGCAGTCGCGGATCCAGGCCGATCCTCTACCCTCACGAACGGCGGTAGCGTAGGCGACGATCGGGTTGTCGAGCGCCTGGCGGTGGACTTTGTCGAGGCAGGCGTCCGGGTGCTGAAGGTTCGCGCCCCACGAATCGTTCACCGGGGCAAGCTGTGCATGATCGCCCACGTAGATGACCTGCGCGCCGTGTTCTAGGGTCTTCTCGATATCCTCATGAACGCGCCGGCCGATCATGGATGCTTCATCGATGATCGCCAGCTCGCCAGGTCCGACAATCGACTTCGGATTGAAGAACCGTAGCCGTTCGCCGCGATCTGATTGACGAGACCTGCCCACCGAAGCCGCTGCAGCAAGAATCGCGTCGGCCTCTTCATCCAAAGCGGTCTTTTTCTCCTCTTCGACGCCCTGGTACAGCTTTGAATGCAGCGTGGCGGCCGGTCTCTTTGTCACCTCGCTGATTCGGAGCGCCGCCTTAGCTGTAGGGGCCAGGAGCGTGATTGCGCGGTTGCCCATTTGCTCCATAAGCGTCGTGATCAGCGTCGTCTTGCCACAGCCTGCAGCCCCGGCGAGCGTGATAAACTGCTGACCCGCACGCAGCCGCGCGTGGATCGTGTCTAGGGCGTACTGTTGATCTGGAGAAAGAGTAATCGTCACCGGAACACACCTTCGAGATCGGTGAGCGGGAAATAGCCCGACCAGGGGACGGCGGACGGACGCAGCGGGTCGTGAAGTAGGAAGACCGGACAGGCGTTGACGTTGGCGGAAACATCGAACAATCGGTTATACTCAGGTGGGCACAGGCGCCGGCCGACTGACGGAATGCCGCCCATACTAGAATGCGATATCATCTCTGCAGGTTTTGCCCACCATAGCATCCTATGCGTCAGCGGGTCAGACACCACAAACCCACCCGGCGTATCCACGCCCCAAATCTGGCCGACACGGAAGCCAGGAAACGGGATCGGATACTTCTCGTCGAACGCGGCGCAGATCGCATCACGCTTAGCCAAGTCTAAGAGATTATTATCGGCGTTAATCGGAGTATACGGCCATTCGATGCACCCTTCGGCGTCGCGAGGCAACAGCGGATTGCTTCTGTCTTTGCGTGACGGGCATAGATACGAACCAAGCCACCATGGACGGTATTCGACTAGGGTATCCCATCGCCATTCCGGCCGCTGGTATTCTTCCGGCACACAGCTAAGGTCTTTCATTCGTTCGGCTCCTTATCAATCTGCTTATCGCATTCACCGGAACACACCTTCGAGATCGGTGAGCGGGAAATAGCCAGACCAGGGAACGGCGGACGGACGTAGCGGATCGTGGAGTAGGAAGACCGGACAGGCGTTATACTCTGACGGCGCCATACGGTAGCACGAAAACAGAACATGATAGTTTGGTTCGTCCTCAATAGCTTCATGCCCGGTCATCGTCACGCCTTGCGTTTTCCATTCGCGAAACCGATAGCGGATATTTGGTTTCGCGCCCTTGATTAGCACCTTCGTCAGCGGATCCGACACTACAAATTCATCGCCGATTAGCATACCCCAAATCTGACCGACACGGAAGCCAGGAAACGGGATCGGATTGGCGTTATCATACTCGACGCACGAGGCGTCACGAATCGCCTGATTTAACCTAGCATCGAATGTCGCCGGCTTAATAACTACGACGCCAGGACCAAGGTTTACGTCGCCATACCCGCAGTCTTCGCCCGGAGGTAACGCCGGGTTGGTTTTGGCGTCGCTTCGCCTGATCTGCAGATAAGAACCCGACCACCACGGACGATATGGAATGGTGCAGTTAACCCATTCCGGCCGCTGGTATTCTTCCGGCACACAGCTAAGGTCTTTCATTCGTTCGGCTCCTTATCGTCGGCAGTAGACCACCGCGCCAGTTTTGCCCGCGCTTTCAGAATTGGAATCTCAGCGACCCACGTATAAACCTTGTGGCGTTTGCGCATCTCTTCCATAAACGTCTCATCCAGAATCATCAAGTTCCAGACTACCAGATTAATCAAGTCGTCACGAGCTACGGAGCACACGTTGTCGATCGCCAGCCATTTGATATACTCGATGACGCGCAGTTTCAGCCATCCGTATACGGTTTCATGCTCAGCGCTGGTCGTTACTTGCACGATAAACACGCTGTACGGGTCATCCAGCAGGATGCTAGCGCCGCTCGCTGTCCATTCCGGTTCAAATGTTAGCCCAGACGGATGCACGCATACCCTGTTGCCCTTATTCATTTCCGCACCTTCGACTTGAATGTTAGATCCATACCCCACTTACCATCCGCACCGATAGGGATCTCCCAACCGGGGACCGTCACGTTCATTTCTTCTTCGAGCAGCCGCACGCCCTCTTCCTTCCGGTCCTCTGGCACCTCTAACACGATTTGGTCGTGAAACTGCCCGATGATGCCAGTATTTTTTCCCCACGAGTGCGGAAGGATGCGGTTCCGGACGCGGATGGTAGCCGGTCCCATGATCGCCCCTTCGGCGGCCAAGATCGGGTAGTTGATGATCGCGTTGTAGTCCTCACCGTCCGAGAAGTCCGCGCGTCGTCCGAGGATCGGGTCCAGCATATAGCCGTACTTCTTATAAAGCGCGATCGACTTATCCCAAGCCTGTTTCCATTCCGGTTCGGCGCCCATCCAACGTTCGTAGTAAGCACGAACCTGTGCAACCGTGAGCGACCGCATAACCAGGTTGCCGTTTTCGTCTTCTGCTCGGGTCATGGTTGCATGAATCGTAGGAACCGATCCGCCATATGCACCGTTGAACCTGAGCGCCTTAGCCACGTTGCGCTTGACCTTAGCCGCGCCGGACCATTCGAAATTGTTCTCTTCGCACGGATGACCGGGAGTCTCATCGAAGTCCGAATAGATGATCTTCGCCAGCGAAACGTGTGTGTCTCGGCCGTTGCGGTAGTCATCGAGCAGGGACGGGATCTTCCACACGTTCGCGATGATTCGGCTGTGAACCGACGACAAATCCGCGCCGACGAACACGTTCCCTTCTTCGGGCTCGAACATGTCGCGCATAAACGCCGGGAAGGTCTGCAGGTTGATCTTCGACGGCCGGCCACCCGACGACAACCGCCCGACGCCCGTGGTGTGGACGCCCCAATTCGCCCGCAGACGCCCGTCCGGCCAGACGCACAGCCATTCATCGGGCGAACGCTTGCCGGCAGCTCTCGCCTTCTCCCTGGCCTTGCGGCGGGCTTCTTCGGCCACCTCGAACGGCGCGAGCTTGAACACGAACCGACCCAAGAGCGTTTGGAACTTCTTCGCCCGGCGACACGCGTGGATGATCGCGTGTTGCTCCTTGGAAAGCGTCATATCGGCGAGGTAGGCACGAAGAATCACGTCGGCGGCAACACGATCACCAGAATCAGTTTCGAACGACTTTTTGGGCAAGTGTTCGGGGAACGGCAGCTCCCATTTGTCGAACAGCAGTTTACGCATATGGTCGGTTGAACCAGGATTAAACAGCGGCTTGCCCTTCGCGTCGAACCCGGATTCCAGACCCACGCCGGCCGCCGCGATCGACTCCTGAAGCTGCGCCAGCCAGAACGCGCGTTGCTCCACCATCTTCTTCTCATGCGCGGCCCGCCTGCCCTCGTTCACGCGCACGCCGAGCTGGTGCATCTCGCAGCACACGACCTGCAGCGAGTGATCATGCGCCAGGACGGGATCGCGCAGGATCCTTGAAGGGTTCGGGACGTTCGGGCCGGATGCGATCGTAATCGGCATGTTGATCGGGCGCATATCCGGGCCGGTCTTAGCCTGCACGCGGTCGTAAATCTCGTTGGCCCGCTCAATCAGGATCGCCGCTGCCTTGTGGTTTACGCTGACGTCCATCGCCCCGTAATGCCATAGCTCCGCGTCGGTCTTGGCCTCGGTGGCGGTATGATCGGCTTTCCACGCGTGAACGTCTGTATACAAAGAACCGACAAATCCGAGCGTGTGCGGCAGATCGGGATCCACGTAGCGATGGAGGATCACCGTGTCGATGTCGAGTTTAGGCGCTTCCCCTAGATACCGCTCCATCACCTGGCGATCGTAGGATCCCGCGTTATGGCCGACCACGATCGCATTTTTGAACGTAGTCTTGACGAAATCGAGGATCCACGCCTGTTCAATCGAATCATAGAATCGAGTATGGCCGTCCCGAGACAGAAACCCGATCACGATCACATAGTCGCCCGTGCCGATCTGAATACAACGGAGATTCGCCAAACACGGTTCAAGCGCGTCCGTCTCAGTGTCGTATACGATGAAGTTCTGAGACGTCAGGAATTCGTATGCGTGGTCGTTCAGCCATGACAACGGCGGATTGACCACGATCTCAGGGTCTTTCCACGCCAGCGTACCGCGGAACCATCGGAAGGCACGGGCAATCGACGCACGGAATGGGAGCCTCCACCGTGGTTTAAACAGGACGCGCGTAGGGTGAACGGTCGGAACCATCTGCCTTACTTTACCGTCCCTGCAAGCCATCTCGGTCAGGTTGCCCTGCACGGCGTCGATCGCGGGGTGCTTCTTCGGCCGGCCGTCATCGCCGATCTGCTCAGGGATCAGCGCTTCATAGGCCGTCTTGCCGAGCACGATCACCGAGTCGGCATGAGCAAGGTCGGCGAGCATACGGGGGCGACAGGCGGCGATCGGATCCAGTAATAACTCGTCACCTTCCTTCGCCCGCTTGACGTTCTCCCGGCGAAGCGCCGTCTTCATCTTCGCCAGGTTGTTCCCGGCCGGCCGGCAGGCGAACGCGTTGACGTAAGACAGATCCGCGCGCTTCACCCTGGCCGTGTCCAAGGCCCGATGCAGCTCCAGGCCGACGCGACCGGTGAGCGGCCGGCCTAGCTCGACTTCCTGTTCGTCGGGGAATTCGCCCAGCACCGCGATCGGCGTCGGGTGCAGCTCGGAGCGAACCGGCGTTCCTTCGCGGATCGTGGCGAGGATACACCGGTCGCACAGCGCGCCGTCACAGCGGGGATCCCAGGTCACGCATTACCCCTTTCGTTCAGTCGGTCCTACGCTTTCCCGCATCACAATCTTGCTCATAATTTCCGTCCACAATTCGTTCGTCAACACGCCGGCCGTCACCAGGAACCATCCGTCTGTGCCCGATTTACCAGGCTCCGGCGCACGCATCGCCGCCGTACAGCCCATCGTTTTATGCGACCCAGCCACCAGCGGCAAGGGCTCACGGACATGGATGCTATAGACCCGAGTCGCCGTATATATCAGAGCCGTCATACCTTCCGCGTCGTTCTTCGTGATCAACGCCGGGATCTGAGCGCGCCGCAGCCAATCGAGCAAGAAACCGCCCGACCACGCAACCGATTGAGTTGACGTCGAAAGCCATTCCGCGCCCTCCAGCTCCTCGGCCGTCACCATTTCGGCACCGTCTCGGCCGCGTGGTCAACCGCGAGCTTCAGGAGCTTGGTGCGCACGCGAATTGACGTGCCGCCGACCCGCACAACCACGCAATCGGGGTCGTCTTGGTCGCTAACAACAATGAGGAGCGCGTCACCATCTTTGTGTACGCCTGGCACTTCGCAGCTTGTTACGAGGCGTAGGATTTGGGTTGGCTTAGGGTCGGCCATCGTTTTATTCTCCGTTCGTCGGTCTGTCTTCTATGCCCGCTACGGGAATCGAACCCATGGCCTCATGATTACAAATCAAGCGCTCTACCGGCTGAGCTAAGCGGGCGATCGTGGGCGGCTGGTGAATGCTTATCGGTTGTCGAGAAGGCCGTACAGGTATTTCACTGTGCGCGCCAACCGCGGGGCCGATTCGGCGAGCGCCGCACCTCCGGCGTCAGTCAACGGTCCGCCGGGGCCGCCGTTATGCCACAGATCGCCGAGGTCAACCGGTCGGTCGTCCTCTGGCCCCCAATTCAGGAAGTATGCCTATCCGGTTAAGTCAAGTGAATCGCGGCTACTTGGGCATATCCCGCTTTGTCCCTAGCTTTAGCGTCAGCTTCTCAACATCAACCCCGTGGGGTTCTTCTGAGCGGTCGTTGCCATTGTACCACGCGCTTAACGGGCGGTCGATATACAGCATAATCTTCTTACGCATATCGTCTACGACGGTATTAAGCGCATTTTGTGCTGTGTCGCGCTCTACTCTCATAGCGTCACGTTCTACTTCTGCCTTTTCTATCGCCATTTTGCGGACAGCTTGATGAATAGCCGTAGTAATCATAATAGCAAAAATCGTAGCCGGCGCTATCACTACTGGTTTATCATCGTATACGGCGCACGCAAACCAACCAAACACGGACCAAACCACCATGTCAACCACGTATCGCATTAGCCACCCCGCCGTCCATTCGCTAGTCCAGTTAGGCATACGCACCCCCGCGCACGCCTATCATGTTCTTAACCGCGCGCCCACCACGGCATCACTTGAGACAACCGGATAGGCATATCAGGAAGAAGTCACAATCGCCGGGGTTGCCGGCCAGTAGCTCGTCAATCTCGGCGCGCGAAACTAGATGCGCGGGATATGCCTATCCGGTTAAGTCAAGTGAATCGCGGCTACTTCGGAATAATCCGCCTTGGGACTATCTTTAGCTCCAACTTCTCCATGTCGATCTCTGCCGGCTCCTTTGACCGGTCGTTGCCGCTAAACCATTCACGTAATGGGCCGTGAATATCTTTTGCGATCTTTGTTTTTACCTCGCCATATTTTTGCTTTAGCTCTTCTAGTTCACGCTCAGTTGCGGTTTTCGTGATACCAATAGTCGCAATATAAACAAGACCTGTCACAACCAGCGCAAAAGCGAACGCAAGGCCGGGCGCATTCGGGTGATTATCGGCAGTAGACGTAGCGCATATGATGCCGAACACGGTCCAAACTATCATATCAAACGCGTATCGCATTAGCAACCCCTCATTCCATGTTATTATCCACGTAGGCATACGCACCTCTGCGCACACCTAACCTGTTCTACGTCAAGCGCTATCGGCCGACCACTTGAGCCAACCGGATAGGCATAGCGCGGGGATCTCAGCCATCAGTTACCTCAACCGGGCATTGTTCAACCGTGATCGTCATACGCCCATGCGGACACTTGACTCCAACCGGCAAACTGATCGCTAGCTGCTTTCGCAGTTCGGCAACCGTGCCTCGATAGGTAATAACGCGTAATACCTGCGCCACCGCATCGTCGGCCAGCCCATAAAACGGGTTATTCTGTTCGGCGCGCTCGATAATAGCGTTCAGCCGGTCAAAGTCCAGATCGTCCAGCCTGTCACCCGCCATCGTCCACCTCGTCGCCGCAGTCTAATTCAACAGGCATCGCAGAGAAATAGCAAGGCGCCGCATAGCTCCTAACGCGGTCCTCAATCGCCATACCCGTACTGTGAACCTTCAACCAAGTCAGAAACAGGGCGCTGACCGATTGGCCGACATCTTCGATATTCAGATCCTCCAACACCCGGAAACGTGCCTTAGCCGTCGCGCGAACATGCGCCTCTGTAACTTCCCCAGGACCACAAGGCCCGTACTCGTCGCATTCGTCTTCAACCGGCGACGGAAACCCAAACTCGGCGCGGAATTCGTCGAAGAGGCCCGACACGGAGATCGTCTCGCTGGAGATGATGACCCCCATCAAGCGGGCGGGGTCTTCGAAAATGGCTGTGATCATTCGCTTTGCTCCATAGGTTTGAGGTAGCGAAGGAAATTTAGTGTGTATTCGGCGTCGACGCCGCTCACCGCGCCCACGCGGATAATAAACAACCGCAGCATACGTTGCCGGTACGTTTCGTTCGCAGGGAGCAGCAAGTTATGCGCAACCGCGTCCAAGACGCTGATCGACGGCCGCCATGCGCCGTTAAAGCGCGGATGCACGAGATATTCGCCATTCGCGGCGACTGCATAGAACAGCCCGTCCGTGTCCTGTTCTGGCGTGGCTGGCACAATACCGAATGTATCCATAAGCCATTGCGCATCTTTTGCGTATACCGCGCTAGCGCCAGACGCGACTTTCGCCGCCGCTTCCGTCTTCGCCCTTGCAAGCGCCGATGATTCCTGAGCAAGCATAAATGTCCCAAGAGCCATAGCGATGGCTACCGCACATCCGCTAATCAACAAAAACCCGGCCATCATTCACCTCACCTTCATCAAAAACGGGCCAGCAGCAAAGGCAACCGACCCTAACACGCGCACCGACCCTAACACGACCAGACGGCCGACGAGACCAGGGGCTACAGAACCCCTACGCCTCACCGACCGTCCCGCCCCACATCACCGCGGAGGGGGCGGCGGCAGCGAAGGGCGCGAAGCGGGCGGCGGCGGAGCGAACGTAGCCGGGGCCGGTGCGGCAGGCGCAGGGGCGGTCACAGGGGCCGACACGGGCGCGTGAGGAGCAGCAGGCGGCATCACCGGGCGGGCAGCGGCGCCAACGCTCGACGCGGCGTGACCGAGCACGTCGGCACTGGTCAGGGTCTCGGGCGGCTTGTTGCGGCGGGGCGGGGGCTTGCCGGTGCCGGACTCGACGGCGGAGCGCTGAGCTGGCGACTGGAAGAACACCTCCTGAGTCTTGTTCTGCAGCTTGCCGTCCGGACCCGCGAACGGCGGGTAGTAGTAGACGGTCGCAGTCCGGCCGACGAAGCCGCCGAGCCATTCGGGCGTGACTGGCGTACCAGCCGCGAGCCCCGCCGTGGAGTAGTCGGTGGACTCCAGGAAGCTGTTCAGAAGACGCTGGTACGTCTGGAAGTGCTCGGCCGCCGGGTTGGTGGGCAGCGTCAGGTAGGTGTAGGTGTCGCCGTTGCCGATGCCGCCGAGCGTGACGGCCTGGTCGTCGAAGCACACCCCGCCGATGGCGTGGTTGCCAAGATGATCGAAGCCGGCCGGGCCGGACGCCTGCGTGGTGCCGGGTTCTATGAGTACGACGAAGCTGGCCAACGCCAAGGCTTGTGGAGCGGACTCAACGACCTCTTCCCG
>ERZ650303.159-NODE-159-length-19583-cov-13.148351_pt1 | contig 19583 bp, 27 predicted proteins | sample MGYA00376239_ERZ650303 | MGnify/ENA primary metagenome ERZ650303 (study PRJEB26733, sample SAMN07839262) | wastewater metagenome | biome: small river; feature: stream; material: water | place: USA: North Carolina | collected 2016-04-05 ... | reverse complement strand
TTCGACTGGCGCAGGGCACTCCTGCACGGCGTCACCCTCGCCGCCGAAAACCACCGCGACCACGACACCCCAGAGGCGTGGACCGCCATGTGGGAATTGCTCCGTGAGGCAGCCGCCGTCTCCCGGTCGTGGGAGGCCCCGCCGCGGCCAGGTTTCCCGGATCGCGGATCGTGGCCGGAGACGCCCGACGAGATCACTACTTGGCAGCGGCAGATGGCATATCTGCAGGGCACCCTCGATGAGGCCCCCCAGGAAGAGCCCGAGCCGCCCGTCCCATCCGCCGCCGAGGTGACGCGCGCCGAGGCTGTCCTGAGCCTCTGGCATGACAGCGCGCTGATCGTCGGCGGATCGCCCCACCGGCACAAGCGCGGCATCTGGCGGCTGGCGGACGGCGCCTCGCTCGGCTCCGTCATCCGCATGACCGGCCTGCACCGCTCCGAGATACTGGCGTTGCGCAGGCGGGCCGCGACCGAAATGCTGCGCGCCGCCGGGGTCGAAAAATAAACTGCGCCGGGCTGCATTTTCCCCTTGCAATAGTCCGATAGTCGGACTACATTGATTGTATCGAAACTACCACCGCACACGCGAGAGGAACCTGAAATGACCAACGAGCAGATGAAAATGATCGTCCGCAAAGCAATCGAGCTTGCGTCGGCACGGGAGGTTTCGGGCAACAAAACCGATCGTTTCGCGCGCACGCTTGATTTCTGGCCGACCGCCACTTTCGCGGAGCGCGCCTCGACGATGGCGAACCTGCTGGCCCTCGATGCGGGGGCTGACGTGTCCGACAGGGCGACCTGCGCCGTCAACGCCGAGCGCGCTGCGCTGCGGGAGCGTCAGGTCTGGGGTGTCGACAACGAGTTCTACGACGGGTCCGCATTCGCTGCCCGTCTCGCCGCGGCACTTGGCGATCACTGACACCGAGAGGGCCGGGCCATGACCATTCCCGAGTTTGCGAACGAGGCAGAGGCGGCAGAGGCGGGGTATTTGGTCCGCCTCCCCCGCCCCGAGGAATACCGGGGCTGGCTGATCCTGACCGATTGCAAGGGCGGCACGATCCGGGTTTTCGGGCGGGAACGCGCGGGGACATGGGCCGTGCCCGAGACCCCGCAGCCGCTGATCCGCGTCGGCTTGGCGGGCACGATCCGCATGGCCAGGACGATGCCCAGTGGTCGCTACATGAAATTCCGTTGGGTTTGGCTGCCGCACGGCGGACAGCCGCGAGAGGACCTGATCAGCATTGCGAACCGGACCAGCCGGGTCGGGCATCCGATGCCGCTCGGCAGATATGCTCACCGTTCCGAATGGGAACGCGCACGGGCAGAACTGTGCAGGCTGATCGACGTGCGGGTTGACGGACGCGCCAACCTCGACCTGATCGAGGACTGATGGATGCCCCGCAACGGCGAGGAACAGATTTGAACCTTCCTGGACTACGGTTCATCCCCGCCCCAGCGAGGAACGGGCCGACAGAACGCCAGAATCCAATCGGAGTCAACATGGACGAGAGCCGGAACCCCTACAACCGCTGGTATCGCCGGATCAGGACCAGCCACGCCATGAGCCAGGCCGAGGTCGTGGAATGCTGCCGCATCGGGGGGCTGGCGGTCAGCCGGTCCATGGTTGATGCATGGGGACGGCGCGCCGGGACCGAAAGCCGCCGAGCGGCGGCGATGACCGAGGAACAGTTCGAGGCCTTCACCGCCGGGCTGGTCGGCTGGATCAGGGAGGCCCGCGATGACCCCGATGAATGACCCCCGCCCATTTGCCGATGTGCTGCGCGATTTTCTCGGCCGGCACCATCTGCGCCAGACACCCGAGACTGCGGCGCTGTTCGGGGCAGGCCGGTCCACGCTGACCGACTGGCTGGCTGGCCGCGAGGTGCCGCGCGGCGAGCGGTCCCACCGGGCGCTGATGCTGCTGATCGACGAGGGGCGCGCCTGACTGATAGGCCGTTGACACCGGCTCGCAAACCTGCCATTTTCACGCTCGGATAAGTACGCCCGCCAGAAATGAGCGGGCGTTTCGCATTTCCCACATCATCACCGGCCCCGGACTATCGCACCGCAGAGGAACGGGAACAGCAGGCCGTGAGCACATGGATGCAGGTGCAAGGCTGGATCGGCCACACGGATAGCCGCGCCATCAGCGCCTTCAAACAGGCCGTGATCAACGATCCAGACGGCCCGGTGAAGGACTGGCCCGGCGTGCTGGCCTGCCTTCAATGCATCGCCGAGGGGCTGCGCGGGGATCAGGTCAAGGCGAGGGTGCGAAAATAATTCGCGCAGCCTGCATTTTCCCCATTGACTGTGACATGTCACAATGGCATATTGAGGACATGGAAACGGGAGGCACGAAAATGGAAATTTGGATCGCAAAAGAAATCACGGCTGCTGTGGAAAAAAGCAACATTGAGCGTCTGCGCATGATTTCAAGCCGTCACTTTGGCGGAGTTTGCTATCTTGGGCTGATCAGGCAGGCTTACGCGGCGCTTGCGGCATGACCGACCGCAAAGCCCAATACCGCGAGAGCAAGGCAAAGGAACGCAAGGCCAAGCGCGAGGCGGGGCTGATGAAAATCGAACTCTGGGTTCCCGCCGCCCGCGCGGCAGAAATCAGGGCCGCCATCGCGCAAATGCTGGCTGAGTTACCTGGGGAAACCGATACCCGTTGACATTCTCGCGCCTCCATGCGCAAATTACATCATCGAGACGAACCGCGCCCGCCAGAAATGGTCGGGCGCTTCGCATTTCCACATCATCACCGCGACAAACCCCGCCACGGCGGGATGCGCTTTCCTGGGGGGCGGATATGGCGAACCCAAATCCATCGCCGGAGACGCGCTTCAAGCCGGGCGATGAATGGGCCGGAAACGGCAAAGGCAAGACAACCGCACAGCGCAAAGCAGAGGTAAGCGCCGCAGAAAAGGCCACTCTGATCCGGGAGCGGGCACTTTCCGAAATGCTGGAAAAAATTGAGCGTGGCGAAATGACTGCGCTGGACGCCATCACCAGCGACAACCTCCGCCTGTTCAAGGACAGCGAAGACCGCGCCCATGGAACGCCGAAGCAATCGGTCGAACATGGCGGCGAAGGCGGCGGGCCGCTGATCATTCAATGGCGCGATGCCGGTAGTTGAAATTCCCTACACGCCCCGCGACCAGATGCGGGCGTATCATCGCCGCACTGAACGCTGGGCCTGCATCGTCGCGCACCGCCGCTATGGCAAAACCGTGGGCGTGGTCAACGATCTGATCCGCACGGCGATGACCTCGAACAAGCCGGACACGCGCTGCGCCTACATCGCGCCGTTCTACAGCCAGGCAAAGGCCATCGCCTGGGATTACGCCAAGTTCTACAGCGCGCCCATTCCGGGCATCAGGGTCAACGAGAGCGAGCTGCGGATCGACTACCCCAACGGGTCGCGGCTTCGCCTGTTCGGGGCGGACAACTACGACGCCATGCGCGGGCTGTATTTCGACGACGCGGCGCTGGATGAGCCTGCGGATTTCCCGCCGAACGCCTGGCCGATGGTGATCCGCCCCGCGCTGGCTGACAGACAGGGCCGCGCGACCTTCATGGGGACGCCGAAAGGCAAGAACGAGTTCTGGGACATTCACAGCCATGCGGCGGCCAGCCCGGAATGGTTCAGCATGGTCTTGAAGGCCAGCGACACGGGCATCCTGCCTCAAGCGGAATTGGACGAAGCCCGCCGCGCGATGGGCGATGATCGCTATGAGCAGGAGTTCGAGTGCAGCTTTGAGGCGGCCATTCTGGGGGCTTACTACGGCAAGGAAATGCGCGCGGCCACCGACGCGGATCGGATCACGGCGGTCCCATATGAGCCATCCTTGCCGGTCTACACCGCTTGGGACTTGGGGATAGGCGACACCACGTCGATCTGGTTTGCGCAGTTTCACGGCGCGCAGAAGCGGATCATCGACTACTACGAGGCCAGCGGGGTTGGGCTGGATCACTACGTCAGCGTTCTCAAGGACAAGCCATACATATACGGCCCCCACATCCTGCCGCATGACGCGCGGGTGCGGGAGCTGGGCACCGGCAAGACGCGGGTGGAAACGCTCACGGCTTTGGGTCTGAAGGATATCACCATCGCGGACAGCATTCCCCTGGATGATGGCATCCAGGCGGTTCGCAGCTTTCTGCCCGCGACATGGTTTGACGCAGCCAACTGCGCAAAAGGGGTTGAGGCATTGCGGCAATACCAGCGCGAGTGGGACGAAAAGGCGAAGGCGTTCAAGCCGCGCCCGATGCATTCATGGGCGAGCCATGGCGCTGATGCGTTCCGGTATCTGGTGATCGGCTATCGCCCGCAGGCCGCAAAACCCGCGCCTCGCAAGCGCGGCAACGCATGGGCGGCGTGATGGACTTCGAATCGCTAAAATCCCAGGTCACAGCCGATTGGAACGCCCTATCCAAGTGGCGCGAGGAGGCCGAGAAGGAATACGCCTTCAGGGACGGCCACCAGTGGACCGAGGCGGAAAAGGCCGCGCTGGAGGAGAACAGCCGCGTTCCCGTGGTGTTCAACCGGGTGCAGGTCATCATCGCGTCGGTTTCGGGGTCGGAGATCAACAATCGCACCGAGGTCCGGTTCATCCCCCGCGAGATCGGGGACGCCAAGCCCAATGAAATCCTCACCGCCGGAGCCGAATGGTTCCGCGACGAGGCCAATGCGGAAGACGAGGAAACGCAGGCGTTCGAGGATTTGCTTGTTGCCGGGCTGGGCTGGACTGAAACGCTCCTCGACTATGTGGCTGATGTGGAGGGCGCGCCGCGCGTTGTGCGGCTTGATCCGCTGGAAATGTGCTGGGACAACCACGCCCACCGGAAGGGCCTGCAGGACGCCAGCCGGGCGGCCCGTGTGCGCAGCATTCCGCTGGACGAGGCGCGGGACATGTTCCCCGGCAAAGAGGCATCCGAGATCAACGCGGACTGGATCAGCAAGGCGAAGGACGAGGGCGAAAGCCATGAAACCCTGATCGGCGACCAATACAAGTCTGGCGAGCGGGAAGACGGGCAGGCCAGCGACGGCACGGTTACGGTTGTCCAGGTGCAGTGGCGCGAAAAGGTCAAGTCGGTCGAATATGTCGATCCGCAGTCTGGCGAGCGGAAGGAAATGCCCAAGGCCGACTGGGACAAGCTGGCGAAAGTCATGCCGCTGGACACGGTCATTCCGAACCGCCCGATGACGAAATACGTCTGGAAACAGGCGTTTCTGGGCCGTGACGCTATCCTGCTGGAAAACCAGCCCTGCAAGGACGGCTGCACGTTCAAAGCCATGACCGGCAACTACGACCGCAAGGAAAAGCGGTTCTACGGGCTTCTCAGGGTCATGATGGACCCGCAGAAATACGCCAACAAATGGCTGAGCCAGACGCTGCACATCATCAACGCCAACGCCAAGGGCGGGGTGATGTACGAAGAGGGCGCGGTTCTGGACGCGCAGGCCTTCGAGGAGGGCTGGGCGGCGGCTGACAGCGCCGTGGCTGTGGCAAACGGGGCTTTGACGGCGGGGCGTATCCAGCCCAAGCCCCAGGTGCAGATGCCCGCCGCGCTGATGCAGTTGACCCAGTTCGCGATCAGCACGATCCGGGACACATCGGGCGTTTCGCTCGAGCTGATGGGCATGGCGGACAGACAGCAGGCCGGGGTGCTGGAATACCAGCGCAGGCAGGCCAGCATGACGACGCTGGCGACCTACTTCGACAGCCTTCGATTCTACCGCAAGACGCAGGGCGAGGTGATCCTGTCGTTCCTGCGGGACCACATCGCGCCCACGGGCAGGCTGGTGCGGATCGTCCGCGAGGGGCTGGCGCAATACGTGTCGCTGGCGACCGAAACCGGAACCCGCAAATACGACGTGATCGTTGATGACAGTCCCGCCGCGCCGAACGAGAAAGAGCGGGCCTGGGCGGTGATCGAGAAGATGATGCCTGTCCTGCAGCAGGGCGGACTTGGGCTGGAAGATTGGGCCGATGTGCTGGAATACAGCCCGTTGCCGTCCAGTTTCGCCGAAAAGGTCCGCGCCAAGGCAGCGGAGCAGAAGAAAAACCAAGGCCAGGACCCGATGCAGCAGCTTGCGATGCAGGCCGCGCAGGCGGACGTGCAGAAAACGCAGTCCGAGGCGGAGGAAAACCAGAGCCAGACGGTCCTGAACCAAGTGAAAGCGCAGCGGGAAGCCGCAACGCCCATCCAACCTCCGGCACTGCCCGGAATGGCCCAACCGCGCCCGGCCAGCGCCCCGTAACCCGCACGAAACGAGGGAAATATGAGCGAAGTCCTGACTGCCGACGAAAGCGCCGCGATGGAGGCAATGAAGGCCGATACCGGGCCGGAAATTGCGCCCGCCGAAGCGGTCGATGTGCCGGAAACCCCGGCTGAGACGCCCGCGCCGGTCGCGGAAACCCCGGCCCCGGAAGCCGACAAGCCCCCGCCGGGCATGGTTCCGCAGGGCGCGCTGCATCAGGAGCGGGAGCGCCGGAAGGAGACGGAACGGCAGTTCCAGGAGTTGCAGCGGCAGTTCGCCGAAATCCAGGCCAAGCTGAACCCGCCGCCCGAAATCGTGGTCCCCGACCCGGTCTTGCAGCCCGAGGCGTTCAAGCAGTTCCAGATCGACCAGATCAAGCAGCGCGCCGCCGAAAAGGCCGAAGCCGACCGGCAGGCGCAGGAGCGCGCGCAAGAGCAGCAGATCATGGCCCGCGTCAATCAGGACGTGCAGCAGTTCAGGGCCGCGACCCCCGACTACGATCAGGCTTTCCAACACGCCGTGAAAGTGCGGCGCGAGGAACTGGCGTTCTACGGCAACTCGCCGGAGCAGATCGACCAGCAGATCGAAACGGACGTCCGGGCCATCGTCCAGCAGGCCTACACGCAGGGCAAGAACCCCGGCGAGTTGTTCTACGGCTACGCCAAGATGCGCGGCTATTCCCCGGCGCAGGCGGCCCGTGATCCCATCCCGCAGGCTTCGGCTGCGCAGATCAACGCCTTGGCTGAGGCGCAGCGCCAGACGCAGAGCATGGCCACGGCGGGAGGCCCGTCCAGCGACGGCGGCGTCACCATCGAAACCTTGGCGAAGATGAGCGAGGCCCAGCTGGCGAAGATGCCCAAGGCCGAACGCGACGCCATGATGCAGAAAGTCATGGGCGGCTAAAATGGGAAATCCGCTCAACATAATGAACGGGCCGCGACACGCAATGGCCGCATGGAAGGAACGCCAAGAGTGCCGCCCCGTGCAGGGGCCGCCAACCGAAATTCAGATGCTCCGCGATGAAGTCGGCGACCTTAAGAGGCGTTTAAGTGACGACGAAATGGCAGCGGCACTGTCCAGATTGGACCCCGCCGCAGCGATTTTTAGCCCATCGCGGGCGATCAGGGTCCGCAGGGCACCATAGCCCCGCTTCGTCCGCGCAGACGTAAAACGCGCCCCGCTCGGCTCCGGCGTCACGGTGAGCTTCATCTGACATCAACCCCCAAAAGGAGCCATCATGGCACAGACGACTTTTGGCGTCGGGCATCCCCTCGCGGTATCCGTCTGGTCGAAAGACCTCGCGGCTGAGGCGATCCGGCGCACGTTCATCGGCAAGTTCATCGGTTCGACCGAGGACTCGCTCATCATGGAAAAGGTGGACCTGAAAAAGTCCGCCGGGGACAACATCACCTGCGGGCTGAACGTCCAGATGCAGGGCGATGGTGTCCAGGGTGACGCCACGCTGGAAGGCAACGAAGAAGCCCTCCAGTTCTACGACGACAACCTGCGCATCGACCAGCTGCGCCACGCGACCCGCGTCAAGGGCCGCATGACGGAACAGCGGGTGCCATACAACCTGCGCCGGGTGTCCCGCGACCGCCTTGCCGACTGGTGGGCGCGCCGCATGGACGTGTCGTTCTTCAACCAGATTTGCGGCAACACCGCAGTCTCGGACACGAAGTTCACCGGCAACAACGCCGTCATCGCGCCGTCGACCAACCGGATCATCCGGGCGGGGAACCAGTCCACCGACCAGGCCCTGACGTCCTCGGACAAGTTCGACCTGACCTATATCGATGTGGCCCGCAACTACGCGGAAACGGCGTCCATCGAGGCCAGCACCGGGCCGATGATCCGCCCGATCAGTCAGGACGGGAACGACTACTACGTCATGTTCCTGCACGACGATCAGGTCTACGACCTGCGCACCAACACCAGCGCGGGCCAGTGGCAGGATATCCAGAAAGCGACCCTGATGGGCGGGGATATCAAGGACAACCCGATCTTCACCGGCGCTCTGGGCATCTACAACGGCGTCGTGCTGCACAAGGCGGCGCGGGTTACGCAGGGCGTCCATTCGACGGCCGGCACGGCGGTTTCCAACACCCGCCGCGCGGTTCTCTGCGGGGCGCAGGCTGCGGCCATCGCCTTCGGTTCCGAGAACGGCGCCACCAAGTACACCTGGGTCGAAGAGATGTTCGACTACGGGAACCAGTTCGGGGTCGCCGCCGGGGCGATCTGGGGTCTGAAGAAGACCAAGTACATCCCGGAAGACAATTCGGCCACCAACGCGGAAGATTTCGGGACCATCGTTGTCTCGACGTATGCCGCGCGCCCGACCGCAGCATAAGGAGGGCTGACAGATGGGACTTCACGCAGGCAAAGGCCAAGTTGTCCACCAGAACGTGGTGCACACCCTGAGCCGCTACATCACGCACGCCGATCTGAGTGGCGTTTACGAACTGGGCTGGGTTCCGGGGGGCGCGCTTATCGTCGCCTCGGGCATCGGCATCCTGACCGCATGGTCGGGCACCGGCAACGAACAGGTGGACATCGGCTTTGACCGTTCGGAAGGCGGCCTGACCTCCGACCCGAACGCCTTCACCGAGGCCGCCCTGGATATCGACGCGGCGGTTGGGCACATCGCGGGGGACGTGGTTTCGGCTGCGAACCTCTACTTCGAGAAGCCCGCCCGGATCACGTGCGACATCGTGAACACGGACAGCGCCACCGGCAAGGCGCTGGTTTACGTGAACTACATCGTCCGCCAGACGACCTGATGCATCGGCGGGCTGTCATGGCCCGCCCCCTTCAACAAGGAGATACCCTCATGGGAAAGCAGACCAACTCCAAGCCCCCGAAGGAAGCGTCCGGTAAGGGCGGCAAGAAAGGCGGCTACTGATGCCTCTCGGCGATGTATGGGACGTGGCGAGGGAGCAAAAGGTGATTGTGGGTTCCCTGCAATCGCTCGGCGCTCTCTTCACCACGGCACCCGTGACCAAGACTGCCGACTTCACGCTGGCCGACACCGAGACCGTCGTCATCAACAACAAGTCGGGATCGGCCTGTGTGGCGACCCTGCCGTCTGCGACCCTCTGGTCGGGGCGGCTGTTGCTGATGAAGACCACGCAGGCGCAGGCCCTCAACTCGGCATCGTCCAACGTGGTCCCGAAGGCGGGCGGCGCGGCGGGCACGGCCATCGCGACGGGAACGGCTGGCAACTGGGCCTTGCTGGTGTCTGACGGCACCAACTGGGTCATCATGGCTGGCACCTGATGCGGCGGCGGCAAGCCTATCTGGCGCGTGAAGAACTGCGCCGGACCTTGAACACGGAGCAGGCGGCTGCAGAGCCGCCTGTTTCCACAGAAGACCCGGAGCCTGCGCCCGAAAAGCGCAAGCGGGGCCGCCCGCGCAAGGTGAAAGATGACGACTTTTCTTAACGTGCGGGACCGGGTCGCGGACCAGCTTTCAAGGTCCGACCTCAGCGCCCAGATCGACCGCGAAATCCAGCTTTCGATCATCCGCTATAACCGGCGGGTGACGTGGTTGCACGAGGTCCGGGCCGTGACCTTGACCAGCGTTGCGGCGCAGGCGTGGTATTCTTCGGTTGACGTGTCCACCGGGGCCGGGCCGCAGGATGTGGCGGGGCGCACGGCGGTTGACGTGTCGGATATCCAGTCGGTGCGCTACATGCGGACGGCGGATTATGACGATCTGAAGCAGGTCCGCTACAGCGATTTCGAGCGGTTTTTCGACACCACGGGATCGGCGGGACGGACAAGCTATTTCACGCTCTACGCGGGGCAGATCGGGCTTTGGCCGGTGCCAGCGGGGGTGGAAACCTTCACCATGTCTATCGTTTGCAAGCCTGTCGTGCCATCGTTGGCGACGGACACGAGCGTCTGGTTCGACCAGGCGCAGGAGTTGATCGAGAACGCGGCGGCATCGGCCATTTGCAGGAAATTCCTGTCGGATGGCGAGCGGGCGCAGGCGTTCAAGGTTTTTGAGGACGCGGCGTGGGATGAATTGTTGGCGGAGAGCAACAAGAAGGCCGCGACGGGCCGGATCAGGAGTTGCGACTGATGCCCGTCATTGAGGTGCCCCTTGGGGAGTTTCTGCCCGCCTTTCCGAAGCAGAACAACCCCGGCTGCATCGTGGCGAACAACTGCATTCCGGCGGAAGGTGGCTATGCCCCTTTCTTTGGCGCGGATGAACGGGCTACCACTGTCACTCAATCCGGCGGCGGAACGGCAAGCACGTTCCTGGGGCCGGTCAGAGGCGCAACGTTGTTTTTCCGCAATGATGGCTCGCCTCTGATCGTCGGCGGGTCCGAGACAAGGCTCTTTGCCCGAGTTGGCAGCGCGGCGACGGAAACGGCGGTTGTGGCGTCGGTGATCGACGGTGAATTCTGGGACTTTGCGCAGTTCAACGACTTCGTCTTCGCAACGTCGCTGGCGAATGACCCCTACTACCTGACCGATGTTGACAGCGATGTGTCGTGGTCAGCCCTGCCCGGAAGCCCGCCAAAAGCGCGGTACTGTGAGCGGTTCGCCGACTTCCTGATGCTGGGCTATATCGACGGCGCGCCGACGCGCATTCAATGGTCCAGTTTCAACAGCCCGGCGACAACTTGGGCCGCTGATCGCCTGACGCAGGCCGGATATGCCGACCTTGATCCCCGGTTCGGCCCGATCACCGCCTTGGTCGGCGGGCGCTACCCGATGGTGTTTCAGGAACGCGGAATTTCTCTTGTCCAGTATGTCGGGCCGCCGACTGTCTGGCGGGTTTCGGTGGTGTCGGAGGACCGGGGCTGCATCGCGCCGTTCAGTGTCGCCACCATCGGGTCGCAGACCTACTTCCTGAGCCAGGACGGGTTCTACATGACCAACGGCTCGGAATTTGCACCGATTGGCAGCCAGAAGGTGAACAAGTGGTTTTTCGGCGAGGTGGACAACAGCGCCATTTCCCGGACGCAAGCGGCTGTGGATTGGGCGAACCGCAGCATCATCTGGTCGTTCCGGTCTGTCGGATCGGCAACCTATGACCGGCTGCTGGTCTACTCCTGGGAGCAGAACCGCTTTTCCACGGCGACGGTGACTTCGGACTGGCTGGTGGGGTCGCGGCTGGATGCCACATCGCTTGAAGACCTTGACGCTCTGTTTGCCACGCTGGAAGACGTGACGCCTTCGATGGATAGCGAAATCTGGCTGGCCGGGGACCGGGTGCTTGGGGCGTTCATTTCATCGGGGGCGACTGCGACATACAACACCTTCAACGGGGACGCCTTGCAGGCGGACTGGGAGTTGGGGGCTTTCCAGCCCTCGCCGGGCAGCCGGGCTTTCGTGAGTGAGGCGCAGGCCGTCGTGGAGGCTTCCGACTGGACCATGCAGATCGCGGCTGTAGCGGCTGACAATCAGCGCATGGAGACGGTTTCAGCCTATGGAGCGCCGGGGGTGAATGGGGCTGTGCCTTTGCGGGCAGATGGCAAGGAAATGCGCTTGGCCCTGCGGATGCCTTCTGCGGCGGTATGGACGCGGGCGCAAGCGGTGCAGTTGACCTATCGTGGGAGCGGCAGGCGGTGAAGGGCCGGGATAATTCAGAAGTTCGGTCGCTTATTCGCCGGTTCGGCGGGTCAGGTGGTGGTGGCTCTGTGGCGTGGGGCGATCTTACCGGAGTCCCGGCCACGTTTCCCCCTGACGTTCATGCGCTGGACGATCACAGTGTGCCCATTGGTCCGGTGGACTTTGCGCAGCAACAATCGCAGCGGTTTGTGATAGAAAACCGCACATCTGACCCCGGCGCACCCGTGGCGGGAGAAATCTGGTTAAGGACGGACCTGTAAAATGGCTATTCAATCTCAAGCTGCCCGGACAGCGGGCGTCACCATCGCAAACGCCAACTTTGGCATTTATACCCCGGCTACGGTTCGGGCGGCGCTTCTGGAATATGGCATGATCCAAGCGACCGGCACGGCACAAAGCATCGGCGTTGGCAGACCGGCGACGTTGGGCACCACGTCCGGCCCGGTTCTTTTCCAGCAGGACGACCCCGGCGATCCGGCGTCGGTTGTGAACGGCCACATCACTTGGTCTGCCCAACCAACTGCGCCGACGATATATCATCGCCGCTGGAACTCTGCCGCGACCATCGGGGTTGGCGTAATCTGGACATTCCCGCGCGGCCTCGTCATCGCAGCATCAAGCGCGGTTGTCGGGTGGAACATCACCGCCGCTGTGGCCATGGATATCAACGCGGTGATTGATGCTTGATGAGGACCGCCACCTTCGCCTGAGGCGGGACGCTGAAAACGCGCCCGCCTATGTGGCGACCATCACCATCCGCGTCCATCACGACGGGACGATGAGCATGGACGCCCCCTTGGGGGATAAGCAGCTTTGCTTGCAGATACTCGATCAGGCGCGGGACTGCGTTCTGGCCAACGCCAAGGATCGGGGATGGCTGATCATGCCGCCCGGCCATACGGACGCCAAAGCCAAACCGGAGGGCTACGGATGAGCGGGTTTATCGGCGGGGCCATGCCAACAATGTCGATAGGGGCGAAGGACAAGCGGCTTGCCCCAGCCTTCTGCTGCCGCCCTTCAATTCGCCGTGCAGCGGAGCGGTCCTGTTTTCTCCATATGCCATGCGGGTTCGCCAACGATTTCTGGCCGGGGAACCGTGGATTTACGGGGGGCCAAGGGGCAGATGTTGGTTTGATGGATGCTACTTGGGTGCGCCGCATGGAGCGCGCAGGGCATGGGGTTGCCAGCCGTGTCGGTTTTCCGGGTGTCACGCGGGATCAATACGGCACGCCACTTGCCGCCTGCACGGTCATCCTGCACAGGACATCGACACGGGAACTCGTTTATGATGGCGTGAGCAATGCGGACGGGGCATTTCTGGCGCAATCGGTCTACGCCGGGGAAAACCATTACATCGTCTTCCACAAGGCCGGGGCGGTCAACGTCTACGGCGCAACCGATAACAATCTGGTAGGGGCATGATCAGCGGCTACCTTCGCGGCAACTCTGGAACGCAGGGGGACGGATACCTGCGACCGGAAAAGTTTCCGTTCCGCGTCGACGGGTTCCTTATGGGGAACATGGGGCCGCAGAATGACGGCTATCTGCGCCCCCGGCGCTGGGCGTTTGATGTCGTCGCCATTGTTGCGGCCTTCCCAACGCAATTCGCGGGGCTGCGATACTTCTTGGGGACGGTAAAGGAATTGTGCCTTGTGGCGCTGGGCGATGCACCGGCAGGCCCGCAATGGCGCATTCGGAAGGGCGGCACGGATTACGCGGTCTATCTGGTCGATACGACCGATCCGAATGCTTCGCAGGTGCGAATTGAAACCGGGGCGGGCATGAAAGCTGCGAGGTTGAAAACATGACCGGCTTTAGCAGAATGACACAAGGCACCTCTGGCCTTACCCCGCGTAACAGGCAGGAAATCGAGGCCCCGAGCCTTCTGCAATCCCGGCAGGAAATCCCGCTCGTCCGGGCGCAAACGACCTTCACGACGATCCTGACGGCGCGGGCCGATGCCTATTTCCTGACCGACGGGGTATGGATGGCAAACGTCACCGGGGCTGGTCATACGCTTTCGGTCTGCCTTGTCGCGCCAGCGGGGTCCGCAACCGTGGCCAATGCCTTGGCATGGCAAACCGCCATCGCAGCAAACACTTCGGATTTCGTGGTCGGGGCGTCCGGGGTTCTGGTCCCGCCTGGGTATACGGTCCAGGTCGCGGCTGATGCGAACGACGTGGTGAACGTCTTCGGCTGGGGTTGGAATATCATCGGGGATGCGCAGTGATCTGGGGAATGCTGGCGAGCGACGTTCCGGCTTATGCCGAGCGCCTTGCCCCGTTCCTGCTGAATTTCGCGGAGCATAGCCACAAACGGGCGACGGCGCTGCAACTTCTCGACCAGATCATGTCGGAACACATGCAGGTCTATGTGGTGGATGACTTCAAGGCGGTTTGCCTGACCACGGTTCACCCCGGGCATATCGAGATCAACTGCTGTGCCGGGGAAGACCGGACGGACTGGCAGGACGACCTGGAAGCGCACATCGCGGAATGGGCGAAAGCCACCGGCAAGGAGCGGGTTATCATGATCGCAAGGCCGGGTTGGGCGAAGTGGGCAAAGACGCGCGGCTACAGGCAGGCGCACGTCGAACTGGTCAAGGAAGTGAGCGATGGGCGGTAAAAAGCAGACGGTCACGCAGAAGTCGTCGCCGTGGGCGGCGGCGCAGCCGTTCCTCAAGAATGCCCTGGGGCAGGCGGAGGCGCTTTACAAGGCCGGGGACTTCTCTGCGACGCCCTATTCCGGGGATCGGGTTGCCGGGTTCGGCGATGCCACCACAGGGGCGCAGCAGGGCATTCTGGACATGGCGGCGGGTGGCGCGCCGGGGACTTCGGCGGCCCGCGATACCATGCTTGGGATGTTGAGCGGGGGGGCAAACCCGAACCTTGCGGCGGTGAAGCAGAACGTGCTTGGATCGGCGATCCCGGCCGCGGCGAGCATGTTCAGTGGCTCCGGCATGATCAACAGCAGCACGGCCATGGACGGGGTTGGCAGGGCGGCGACCGACGCTATCGCGCCCTACGAATATCAGGCCTACGACACGGCGCAGAACCGGGCCATGCAGGCGGCGCAGATGCTGCCGGGGCTGGACCGGGCGATGTATGACCCGTTCCTAATGCAGAGCCAGGTTGGTGCGCAACAGGACAGCATGGCGCAGGCCGAAATCGACGCCGAAATGAAGAAGTATTACGAGGGCGAGGGACAGGCGGCGGCCAACTTCTCCCCCTATCTGCAAGCGATCATGGGCCTTGGCGGAATGGGGGGCACATCGTCCACCACATCGCCGCAGGCCGGGACTGGCCTTGGCCCTGCGATCATGGGTGGCCTTGGCACCTACGGGGCCTTGGCGGGCCTGTCCGGGGTGTCTGGCGGCATGGCGGGCGCGGGCGGCATTCTGGCGGCTCTGGCGGGGCTTTCTGACCGGCGGACGAAGGAAGATATCGTTCGCATCGGCCAGACTGATGGCGGCGTTCCGCTCTACCGGTTCCGCTACAAGGGGACGGAACCGATACATATCGGTGTGATGTCCGACGAGGTCCCGTGGGCGATCAAGGGACAGATCAACGGCTTCGACGTGGTCGACTACGCGAGGATTCACTGATGCCCGGCGGACTGAATGGCCAGAACCTGAAGCAGGCGCTCATTTCGGCGGCCCCGCTGTTTTCGTCGATGGCGGCGGGCTATTCCAGTGGTCGCGGGCCTTACGCCTATCTTGATCAGGGCATTGCCGGGATGCAGGCAATGCAGAAGCAGAAGCGCGACGAGGAGGCGGCTGCGGCTGCGGCGGCGGCGTTCGGTGGGTTGGTGCCCGGCGGGATGGGTCCTGCTGGCGGGGCGGCCTCGGCTGCGGCGAGCGGGGCGGCTGCGCGCGGTGGCAGCGCGCCTATCACCTTCGACAAGAGCGCCCCGCAATACATTGCCGATGATGCCATGGCGGCACTCGGCAAGGATCCTTTGTCGATGGAGGGGCGCATTCGCGAGGGCCTGAAAGCGCGCGGCTTGCCCGAGCATGTGGCGAACGGCTTCATCGCCAACTTCAAGGACGAGAGCAATCTCAACCCCGGCATCAATGAGGCCAGTCCCGTTGTGCCCGGCTCGCGAGGCGGTTTCGGCCTCGCGCAGTGGACCGGCCCCCGTCGCAAGGCTCTTGAGGCGTTCGCGGCGTCACAGGGCAAGCCCGTGGATGATCTGGACGTCCAGTTGGACTTCCTGATGACGGAGTTGTCTGGTTCGGAAGCTGGCGCCGGGGCGGCGATCATGTCGGCGAAGAATGCCCCAGAAGCTGCGGCGGCCATCGTCAACAACTTCCTGCGGCCCGCTGAACAGCACAGGGCAAGCCGTGAGGCCGAATATCTCGGGATGGACGCTGGCGCTCCGACGCAGGCCGACCCGCTGGCCGATCCCTATGTGCAAAAGCTGATGCAGGTCATGGCGATGCCCGGCCTGACGCCGGAGCAGCGTTCGGTTGTCGAGTTGCAACTGCAAACCCGGATGGGGCAACTGACGGCGACAGCGAAAACCGAGGCCCTACCTGCGGGGTTCCGCGAACTTGACCTGCAGGCACAAGCTGGGGGCCTTGTCCCCGGAACGCCGGAATATCAGAACTTCATGCTGTCCGGCGGCGCTGGTGCGACTGGCGGCGAAGGCCCTGCTGCCTTTCAGGCGCTACACATGCAAGCCTTGGCGGCTGGGTTTACGGAGGGTTCGCCGGAGTACCAGAACTTCATGGCTACGCGCGGCGCTGGATTGGTTGCTGAAAGCAAGGCGCTTGGGGAGGCCAAGGGATCGGCTATCGCAGGCGCACCGGCGGAAATTGCCGCGGCTGATGAGACACTCGGCTTCATTGATGAAGTGCGGAAACACCCAGGCCTTGACGCTGGCACTGGCATGACAAGCGTGTTCAACCAGATTCCCGGAACATCAGGTTATGACTTCCAGAACCGCGTCAACCAACTCCTCAGCGGCGGTTTTCTGACTGCCATCGACCAGCTTCGCGGCATGGGGGCACTGTCCAACGCAGAAGGCCAGACGGCGACGCGGGCTATCAGCCGCATGGACACCGCGACCAGCAAGGAAGAATTCCTAGCGGCGCTGGATGACTATGAACGCGTTGTCAAACAGGGCCGGGAACGCGCCGCCGGGAAGCTGGAAAGCGCGCCCGCAACTTCCGTCGCCCCCGTCAAGGGCGTGACGCAGAGCGGTGTAGAGTGGAGCCTCGGAGAATGACAACGCTGGTCATCAACGGCAAAAAGGTGACGGTTTCCGACAACTTCACCAACATGACGCCGGAAGAACAAAACCGCGTTGTGGATGAGATCGCGCAGTCGATGGGGGCCGCTTCCCCCGCCCCGCAAGCCGCTGCCCCGACCACACCCGCCGCCGAAGCGCCCCAATATTCCGAAAACGGCGTCCCGATGAACGCGGCTGCCAAAGCCGAGATCATGGCGAAAGCCAAGGCCGGGACGCTTTTGCCCAGCCCGGAAAGTGCTGGGAAACACGCGGGCGCGTCCAGTCTGGCGGAAAGCCGCGCAGGACAAGGGCCGGTCGCGTCGTTCATGGGCAACCTAGCGCCCGGGCTGACGTTCGGACTGGCCGATGAGATCGGCGCGGGCATCGGATCGCTTGCTGAGGGCCGCCCGTATGACGAGGTTTTGTCCGGGCTGCGGGATCAGGAAGCCTATCTGGACGAAGCCAATCCGAAGGCCGCGCTGGCGGGGGAACTTACTGGATCTTTGGCCGGGATTGTCCCGGGCGCGGGATGGGCAGGGAAAGCCATGACCCTTCCGGGGGCCATGTTCCGGGGTGCTGTTGTCGGCGCGGGGCAAGGCGGCCTGCACGGCTTTGGCACGGGCGAAGGTGGTCTTGCCCCTCGGTCGCAGAATGCCGGGATCGAGGCCGTTCTGGGCGGTGCCTTGGGCGCTGCCATCCCAGGGGCGGGAGCGGGCCTGAAAGGCGCATGGCGCGCGGGAACGGAGGCGTTCAAGAAGTCCCGTATTGGCGCGAATGTGGGACGCGAACTTGGCATCAGCCCTTCCGCTGGCAGGGTCCTGTCGGACATGATCGGCGGTGAAGATGAAGCCGCATTGCGGGCTGCCCTGGCGCGATCCGGGCAAGGGGCGATGCTCGCGGATGTGTCGCCGCAGGCAACTGGAATGCTTGACATGGCCATGCGGTCGCCGATCCCGGCGGCAAGGACGGCTGGCAAGGCGGTCGAAGCGCGGGCCGGGGATGCTTATTCGCGGGTCACGAGCGCGCTGGATACCGCCATGGGTGTTCCGGCTGGGATCAGGACAGCACAGGGTGCCATCGTCAAGGGGTCCGCCCCGGCGCGGAAGGCGGCCTATGACGCCGCCTATTCCATGCCTATCGACTATTCCGCCCCGGCTGGCGCGCGACTTCTGGACGAACTCACCTCCCGCATCCCGCCGCAGGCCATTGCCTATGCAAACCGGCTGATGGCCACCAAGGGCGAGAAGTCGGCGCAGATCATGGCGTCATTCGCCGATGACGGCAAAGTCACCTTCACCCGCCCGCCGGACGTTCGGCAGTGGGACTACATCAAGCAGGGCTTGGACATGCTGGCCGAAACCGGCGACGGGGCCGGGGCTTTGGGCGGCCAAACCCGCATGGGGGCAGCCTACCAGGGGCTTGCGCGCGACATTCGGGATGCGGTTGGGGAAGCAGTCCCGGAATACAAGGCCGCGCTTTCGGTCGCATCAGATGCCATCAGCGAGCGGAACGCCGTTGAATTCGGCGGCAAGCTTCTGCGCACGACGACGACCCCGGAAATGGCCAAGGAGGCCATTGAGGGGGCATCAGAAGCGGAACTCACCGCCATGCGGCAAGGCGTCCGGTCGCAACTGGATAATATCCTTGGCGATGTTCGAAAAGTGGCGTCGGATCAGAACCTTGACGCGCGCCAAGTGTCGAAGGCGTTCGGCGATCTGTCGTCCCGGAACGCCGAAACCAAGCTTTCGATGTTGATGGGCGATGCCTGGCCCGCCCTCAAGGCTCAACTGGACGAAGCCGGGGCGGCCCTGGGACTTCGTGCCCGCACGTCGCCGAATTCGGCCACCTTCGGACGTGGCGCAGCAGAGGCTGCCGTTACGGAAGAAATCACCCCCGGCGCGCTGCGGCGCGGCAAGCCGGTGGAGGCCCTGAAAAACCTTCTGGCAACCGGAATGGGGGCCAGTCCGGAGGCGATCAAGCGCCTGCGCGATGACGTAAAGGGCGAATTGGCGGACGTCCTGACCCGGCAAGGGGCTGCCCCCAACCAAGCGATCGACAGCGTTCTTGCCGCGCTGGCTGGGAACCAAATGAACCCGAAGACGGGGACGGCTGCGCGGAAGATGCTGGAAGTCCTGATGTTCGGGGGTGTCCCGAGCCTTACTGGTGCGCTCCGAGGGCAAATAGCGCCGTAACCCCGAGGCAGGCGAGGCAGATGCCAATCGCCTTCATATCCTGTTCGTTCTTGGTCAACCGCCAAATGCCATAGAGCAGGGCGATAGTGATCCAGTTCGCCAACATGCTTCCGACGAAAGTCTGAACGACCAAAGTGCGCCCTCCAATGTGACGGCGCGAACAATACCCCCAAACCTATCGACAGGAAAGCACAATGGGCGGCACCCTTGATTACAGCACCACGGCTGGCAGCAACACCACTGTCGGCGGCGTGAGCATCGCCGAAGGCATGCAGGCCGGGCTGGTCAACAACGGCATGCGCGCCATGATG
>ERZ650303.158-NODE-158-length-19740-cov-6.006096_pt1 | contig 19740 bp, 48 predicted proteins | sample MGYA00376239_ERZ650303 | MGnify/ENA primary metagenome ERZ650303 (study PRJEB26733, sample SAMN07839262) | wastewater metagenome | biome: small river; feature: stream; material: water | place: USA: North Carolina | collected 2016-04-05 ... | reverse complement strand
GGGTACAATTGTGCTAAATGATAAAAGACAAAAAACGGGGCCGAAGCCCCGTCCTGTCAGGCGTACAGTCGTTTCATGCACTGCCGCTTGACCAGCCGGTTCCCGCCGACGCTGATGGTGAAGAAAGTGATGACGACGATGCAGGGAATCATGGCCGAATCTCCTTCGCAGGGGTTTTCGCCTTCCGGGGGATGGCGATGATGACAACCGCCAACACTGCGATGACACTGAGCGTTCCGCCGAAGCCCAAGTGGATGATGCCCATGATGTTTCTCGCAGGGTTTGGGTTGCACCTGTTAGGGTACAATTGTGCTAATCAAAAAGTGAAACGAAAAACCGGGCCGAAGCCCGGTTTCCGTTTCGGTCAGGTTGTGGCCGTTACAGGCGGGCGACCACGGCGAGGTCGGCGGTGTCGGCCACGTCGAGGACGGCGTAGCGGGTGGTGATGAGGTCACGCAGGTCGTCCTTGCCGATGTAGTTGAGGCTGCGGGTGGTGAAGGTGAAGGGGGTCCAGCCGCTGATGTTCTCCGGTTCCCGCTTCACGTCGCCGACGACTTCGTACTTCCGCTGGAGCAGCCCCTTGAGGTCGTCCGGGCCGCACCCTTCGTCGTTGTGGATGTTGACGAACCAGTTCTGCATCGTGTTGTCGATGTTGACGCAGGCACCGGCGGGCGGGAGGACGGCACCGGCGGCGGTGATGAGGACGGTCATGGCGTTTCTCGCATTCGTGGGTTCGGTCGATTTGACCGTTTACCTCACACCCGTTAGGGTACAATAATGCTAAATGTTTTTACAAAAAAACAGGGGGCCGAAGCCCCCTTTGCGTCACTTCCCGTCGTAGGCATCCGGCACCCGGCCCATGCTGGCCGCAGCGTCCAGATTGTCCAGAAACGAAGCCCAAGCCATTCGCAGTTTGCGCAACAGAAACATGGCTGTTCTCTCCGTGGGGTTATCCGGCAGACGCCTGTTAGGGTACAATGAGACTAGAAGACTTCGAGGACGATTTCCTCTTGCATGACGTAATCCTCACGTCCGTCGCTGTGACGTGTCACAATCCACATTTTGCCTTTCGGCACGACGGAAACGCCACGCTTCAGGACGTTGCCTGAATGAAACGTCCCAGGGTCTTCCGGCAATTCGTAGACGATGGTTTTGCCGTTCATGGTTTTGTTCCCTTTGCCTGTTAGGGTACAATAAAGCTAATCGAAATGAAAAAAGAAAACGGGGCCGAAGCCCCGTTTTCTTTAATGTTTCATGTCATCCACGGTGACGGTGACGGTGCGGTGAGGGCGGAGCACCGCCTTCGCTGGCTCTTTGTCCACCGATTCCAGAAACATGGAATCGGCGTCGTGGCTGTTTTCGCCAGCCCATTCGATCAGGCTCTCTTCGATTTGACGGGTTTGCTTCGGGATGAGCGTGGAAACGAAGGTGAAGCTGTTTTCGCCGACGATGATCTCTTCGAGGAAAACGCATTTCTCGAAGAGCTCCTGCGCCAGCGTGTTGACGTGGTGCGCATTGTTCAGAACGAACGACGGCATGGCGACCCGAAGGCCGTTGGCCTTGCCTTTGTCGTCGTAAACCCAGGTTCCGCTGAGTGACTTCTTCGCCATGTTGCACCAAGAGTGAGAAGGAAGGTGGTTGTGACACCTGTTAGGGTACAATAATGCTAATCGAAATAAAAAAAGAAAACGGGGCCGAAGCCCCGTTCCCTTATTCGTCGGTGTTGAATTGAGGGCAACCGTCGTCGTGCATGACGTTGACCGCATCGACCGTGGCGAGGTCGTCGTTCATGGGTTCTCGCAGGGTGAGGGGGTGGGGGACAGGTGTTAGGGTACTATGACCCTATTCCATTGACGATTTGATTGCACGGGATGCGGCACTCTTTGCCGACACCCCCGCATCGTACCAGTCTCGGAAGCAGCAGTCCGCCAGATCGTGGACGGAGAGGCCGATTCGGGCGGAAACGGCGGCGTCCACGTCCTTCATCCATTCCTCGAAGCTCTTCTTCATCGCAGTCCCTCTGGGTTACACCCGTTAGGGTACAATCGGTCTAATCGCAGATTCAGGGAATGAGGATAAATCGAACGATGGTTGTTTGGACGCCTTTTGCGGCGTGGAACACGTCTTCGGGGCTGTAGCGGTTGATGATAAAGACAATCTGATTTACCACTACTTTTCCTGTCGTGAAAGCATGGTAAAGGTGCTTCATTGGTTCACCGTTCCAGTCGCATGGCGTGAGTTGCCATCTTCAAGTCGTGGCTGACGTGGTGCCAGACGACGGAGAGGGGGGCCAGGGCGATGCCGATGCACACAAACCAGATGATGCACTTCCGCATGGCTGTCCTCGCATGGAGTTTGGGGTTCACACCCGTTAGGGTACAATTGAGCTAATCGAAATAAAAAAAGAAAACGGGGCCGAAGCCCCGTCCCTTACCACTCGTTCCACAAGTCGCTGTCCGGGTAGTTCTCGAATTGCAGCCCCTCGAAGTCTTCGAGTTCCTGCTGGGCGAGAATGTGGTCGGCGGCGAGTTCAGCGTCGTACTCGCCTTCGTCTTCCACGATGTCCCGGATGAAATCGCCGTCGTCTTCGATGGCGTCCACTTCATGGATGTCGTCGATCATCGCAGTCCCTCTGGGTTATGACCATTAGGGTACAATCAGGCTAGAACACTTCGGCGTGTTCCTGCACGGTTTCGGGCGGTTCGGGGTCGATGTCGTCCGCTTCCATGTCCGGGATTTCGCCCGGCAGATAGCGGGGCTCTTCATCTTCCGGCGAACCGTGGTCAAAGTTCGCAAGGGTGTAGTAGAGATCGTCGTCCCCTTCGTTGTACCATTCGGGGATGAGTTCTTCGGCAGTGATGCGTTCGCCAGCCATGATCGTTCTCCGCAGGGGTTTGGTGACACCCGTTAGGGTACAATCACGCAAAGAGGATGAAGGCGATGATGACGGAGAGGACGCCGATGATGCCGCCGATTTTGACCCGGAGTTCAAACCGATCTTCGTCCTTTTCCAGCTTGTCAAGGGCGTCGATTTCGGCCAGCAACGCCTCATGCACAATGTCGTTTCCCATCGCAGTTCTCCCGGTTAGGTAACACCCGTTAGGGTACAATGACCCTATCCTTCCATTGCGGCCCGGTTTTGAGCGGAACGGGTGCGGAGTCGCCCGGTGCGGCGGTCGTGGTGTTGACCGGCCCCGCTGCGGTGGCTTTGGTGGCCACGGCTGACGCTGTTGGGATTGATGGTGATGGTGAGGGTCGTCTTGCCCTTTTGCTTCACAGGGGTTGTCGTGTGCATCGCAGTGTCCTCGGTTGATACCGGTTAGGGTACAAGAAGGCCAATGCCCAGGATCAGGGCGGGGATGACGGCAGCAGTACCGCCCATGATGACGAAACCTTGAATCAGCATGGTTTTGCCGATGGAGTCCATGATTGTTCTCCCGGTTTGGGTTCACACCGGTTAGGGTACAATCATGCCATTGCACACTTAAACAAAAAACGGGGCCGAAGCCCCGTTCTCTGTTTAGTAGGCACCCTGCAACCCGTTGCGGGCGAGAACGGCCTTGATTGCGGCCTTGAAGCGGTATTCGTCCTGTCCGGTTTCGTTGCTCCGGCGTTGGGCATAGCACGTTGCGGCACGCTTCGCACCGGCCAGCTTGTGGACGTTGCTTCCGGCGTTGCGGAAGCGTTCCACGATTTTGCCGACTTCATCGGCGGTGGTGAAATCCTTCATATCGTCGTACCAGATGCCTTTCTGTTTTGCGTCACAGTTTTTCTTGACGCATTCGGGGAAATCGAACATATCCGTCAGGATTTTATTGTCATGAATCATTTCATCCCAATCGCTTTCGCCATTTTGAGTCATGGCAACAAACAGCATGGGAGTACGTTCATCACAATACTCACGTCGGCGGATCACTTTGCACGCAGACCCCATGAGATATTTCAATATCGACAGGGTGGGAATGGAAGCGGAATGAGTCAATCCGCTTCCATTATCAGCAAAGCCCGTGATGTGGTCAAGCCATTTCCGCAGCTTGACGTTGGTTTCCAGTTCGTTCACAAGGCAATGGCCCCGGCGTCCGACGCTGAACGTGAAGCCGAGTTTGGCCTTGCTTGCGATTGCCCAGCTTTTTTCCATCATGAGCCAGTAGATGATGCTGTCAGACAAAGGCCCGCAGAAATCGAAGTAAGCCAGTTCGATTTTGCCGAAGCCCCGGCAGACCGCCGACAGTTCGCAGGTTTCCGCCTTGTCCGTGTGGATATACCATTCATCGAAGTATTCGGCGAGATACACTTCGATGGCCGCAGCCCGTTCCGCATCCCGTTCGATGGCGATGATTTTCGTGTGCCGGTCGATGACACCGGCGGCGTAAGCCTGACGGATGCAGCGGCAGTGCATCGCCGGGAAGAACAACGCCACTTTCGCAGGCCGCTTGCGGCGGAAGTGAACGTCGATGAGCCAGTCCCGGCACTTGCTCTTTTCGGGACGGTCCATGTCGTCATCGTAGCTGTTCATCGCACTTCTCGCAGGGTGGTTTGGGGTTGCCACGCCTGTTAGGGTACAATAAAGCTAAATTAAACAAAAAAGAAAAGGGCAGGGGTTGTCCCCTGCCCTTCGGCACTCATCCAATCCTAACACTGGTGTAGGGTACAATAAGGCTAACGCCCGTTCTCCGGCACCTTTTTCACCGAAAGACTCGACTTGCGGCCCGGACGTTGATGCTGGGTGACGATTCTGAGATAATGCGGGCCGTTGCGGGCCTTATGCCGGGTCGTGCTGATGATGGTATTGCGGCCCTTGACCACGTTGCCTTCGCAGCATTCCGAGACTTCGCAGGGGCGGGAGTCGTATCCCGGAGCCCCGGCGTATTCGTAGGCACCGATTCCAACGTCAATCGTTTTCGTGCGGCATTCTTCGCCGCAGTTTTCGCAGATGTCGTCCCACATGATTGCGTCCTCCGGGTGACACCTGTTAGGGTACAATGGGGCTATTTGTATTTGTCGATACGGATGAGCTTCCCTTCGCCCCGCAAACCGTCCAAGAGAAAGAACTTGAAGATGAAGAAGAATGCCAACATGCAGATTGCCAGCCCGTCTTCGCCGGGACGGTCAATGTAGATGTTGCGAATCAGCACAAAGGCGGCGAATGCCCCGTAGAATGCGATGTTGAAGAATGCGCATCCCCGGAAAAACCCCTGATTGTAGTAGCGAATCGGGCTTCGCAGAGCGATGACGACAATCACATTGTACAGCAATCCGATGCCGCACATGATGAGGAAGATCGACAGCGGCGAGCTCATGGCAGTTCTCCGGTGAGGGCTCACACCCGTTAGGGTACAAGAAGGCTATGCCGCCAGTTGCCGGAAGATGGCTTCGGGCGGTTCATACTGCCCGCTGTTCGTCCAGTAGCCGATGCTGAGAATGTCGATGGAATCGTAAAAACCCCCGTAGTATTGCACGAACTCATGGACGTTGAACCGGTTGATGTTTTTGTAACCGGTGCGGCTCAGGATTTTGCCGGTTTCGTCTATGGTTAGGCGTCCGTGATTGCCCCATACGGTTGCGGTTTTCATGACGGTTCTCCGTACCCGTTAGGGTACAATCATTCTATTTTTTCTTTTTCGGGGCGGGGGAGAGACTGGCCGTGCTGACAAGTCCGATGAACTTGCCTTCAAGGGTTTCGACGTGGCAATGCCCCATCGTGTTCGGCGGCGGGCAGGAACGAGGATGGCAGACCCGCACAATGTCCCCGTTTTTCAGGTTGGTGCGGGCATCGAAGCTGTCCCAGCCAGCGGCTTCATACTTCACACGTTGACCTTTGCGGACTCGCATGGCTTGTTCTCGCAGGGTTATGCCCGTTAGGGTACAATTACCCTAACACAAATGAAAAAAAAGAAGCGGGGCCGAAGCCCCGTCCTTTACTTCGTGGCGTATAACAGGGCGATGAAAGCGGCCCAGCCGCCGATGAAGGCGACGAACCCCCCGATGAGGTATCGCATGTCCTTTGCCGTGAAGGGCTTTTCTTCCCGGTAGCGGTGACGGCGGTGACGGCGGGCATAGTCATCTTCGATGACGGCGACGAGTGCGGCGTTCATGGCTTTGTCCTCGCAGGGTTTGGGGTTTGCACCCTTTAGGGTACAAGAAGGCTACATTGCATTTGTTTCCTCACAGGTGACGGGTCTTCCAGATGGAATCCCAGAGGACGGACACGACTTCACCGATGTAGAGGAACATGTTTTTTCTCGCAGCGTGGGACTGGCGTTTTGCCTGTTGCTTCACACCCATTAGGGTACAATTACCCTAACACAAAATGAAAAAAAGAAACGGGCCGAAGCCCGTCCTTTATGTTTTGATCGTACACACTTTCCGCAGGTTGTCGTAGCGAATCATCAGTGTGGCGTCTTTCGGGGCGTCTTCGATGTTGACGTAACGGCCTTCGTCCGGGCCGATGGTGGCGATGCGGAAATCCCGCTTGCCCTTCCAGTCGTCCTTGACCAGTTTGGCGTTCTTGTAATCCCGCCCATAGGCCGGGGTGAGTTCGAGAATGGTCATCGCAGTTCTCCCAGGTTTGGTTCACACCCGTTAGGGTACAATCGGGCTATTCAGACTTGAGAATGGTATGACGTATTCACGTCATCGCAAAACATGAGTTAAGCACCTTTGACCATTCACAAGTCTATTCGCCCGATTCAGTGTAAATTTCCTTGCAATCCCGCAGCTTGCGGCGGAAGCTGGCCAGATGTTCGTCCGCAACGGCGAGGACGGTGAGGACGCAATGCCCGTCGCCCGTCACTTCGGACAATGCCCCGGTGGTTTGCCACACCCCGGCAACTTTCACCATGCGGTGATAGTCAGTCGGACACTTGAAGCGGATGGTGAGCAGCATGATCGGCCTCCGTTTGTCCGTTAGGGTACAATGGGGCTATCACAAACCGACTTGGCTTTCCAATTCGTCCTGATAAGGAGAAGGTGCCAGCGGTTCCAGTGTGGGGATCGGGGCCAGACCGAACACAGCCGCCATGTGAGTGTTGAAGTAAATCACGGCCTTTTGTAGCTGTGCCACCACGGAGTCACAGGCATTGTCATCCACGACTTCATCGCTCTTAATCTCTTCCATGAGTTCACGGATGAGTTTGAAGCGTTCTTCCAGATTGTCACGAACATTGCTGGCCGCAGATGCTTGTTCAATCGTCATCGCATTCTCCAGTTTGAGTTTCGCATATGAGAGGCCAAGCCTCTCTTGCACCCGTTAGGGTACAATGGGGCTAATTGAAGGCCATCGCATCCCCGAATGCTCGTTTCAACGCCTTCAACTGGCGACTGAACTGAGCGTAGTTGATGACATGGAGAAGATCACCCGTGATGTTGTCGTAATGTTCAAGGGTGAGTCCTGTCGGGACTTTGGGAAAGGCAGCAATCGCCCCGAATGCCTCCCATTCGCTGTTGAATGCCTTGCACGTTGGCAGGTACGGCCTGATTTTCATGGCCCATGTCCCGTCGTTTTGCAGACGGTAAGGTTCCGGGTCGTTGATGCCGCCTTTTGACGCCAGAACCCAGACTGTGGGATTTGCACTCATGCCTGTTAGGGTACAATTAGGCTAATCGAAATGAAAAAACAAAACCGGGCCGAAGCCCGGTTCCGTTCTTCACACGGCAGCTTGCAGACCGATGGAGTTCGTGGCGGCGTTCACGAAGGTTTTGCCCGAACGTGTCTTGAGAGGCAGGGCATCGGTCACTTCCCGGACGTGTTCCATCGCCGTTTCGATGTCCTTCACACGCCCGTTGATGAGGTCATGCGGGTCACGCTGGTGCCGGATGGCTTCCGTCATGGACTGGATGAGGATGTCCTTCACCAGTTCACGCTGGAAACCGCACTTCTCCAGCAGCAGGGCCATCGTCGGGAGAAGCGGAATGTCCACCGTGGGGGTGTATTGTTCGTCCTGCAATTTGTTCACGCCGCCCTTGACGTGGACGACGGCGGTTTCGTTCACGGGATGGTAGCCCGGCGGCGGAACGTAGCCAGCGGCATCGAGGTCTTTCTGCCACTGCTTGATGAGGGCGAGCTTGGCGAGATTCGTCATCGCAGTTCTCCGTTGAAGGTTTCAGGGATCACACCCGTTAGGGTACAATGATGCTATTCAGCGGGGCGACTGTCGGCGGTGTTCTGGAATTGGAGCTTCACAAGCTCCTCTTTCGAGTACAGCCGGTTCAGGGTCAGGTCTTGTTCGATGAATTGGGCTTCGTCCAGCGGCCACATGCGAGTATCGTCGCATTTCGGATAGTGGCCCAGCACCTTGATGACTTGCAGGACGGCATTGTTGCCATCTTTGGCTTTCACAATCATCACGCCTTGATTGCGAGCAGCCAGTGAGAAGGACATGAACATGTACATCGCAGTTCCCCTTTGTCCTTTAGGGTACAATGGCTCTAAACGGACTGGCAGGATAAGGGTCTTTCGTTTTCACGAAACCACACGCACTTGAGTCCGTATTTCTCCTGCCAGCCCGTCTGTATCAGACTGCCGCACAAGCGGGGCAGAGTTCGACCTTTTTGTTTTTGTTTCGATGCCAGACGACTTCGTGCAGCCAGTAGACCGGCGTTTTGAGGACGCAGGCGGCACCGGCCACTTCGAGGGCGGTGACGAAGCTGTTGGTTTTCAGGTAGGTCGGGATGGCGATGATGACGCCGCTGACCACCAGCCAGCTAACCGTCTTCAGGAACGCCTTCGACTTCACAAGCCGCTTCATGATAACACTCCTTGTCTGGTTGTCCGTTAGGGTACAATGATGCTAAACTTGGCCGGTGCGGGAAGAGGCGTACTTTGACTTGAGGGGAACTCTCTCGTCAAAGCCGGTTCCCCCTCTTCCCGCCCGTGCCTTGCTTATTTCCACCCGAAGGCGGATTCGGTCACATCATCGAGATCGTAACGCTCGATTTGATCGTCCACGGCCTTTTGCGGGGTGCCATCGCCGTAGATGCGGTATACGTCCTCGGCATCGAGTCCGCCGTCTTCCATCGTGATGCCGACACGCCGCTTGTATTCATCCTTGAACTTTTTCAGCCACTTGGCTTTTTCTTTGTCCAGTTTCATCGCAGTGTCCTCTGGTTCACACCCGTTAGGGTACAATTGGGCTAACTGACTTGAAATAAAAAAACGGGGCTTGGCCCCGTCCCCGTTCACACGGCTGCGATGATTTCGGGTTCGGCCCCCATGAGCAGGGTCCAGAGCGGTTCGACGTACCGCAGAGCGGGCAGAGCCCCGCAAGCGTGGATGAAGTAGCCGAACACGTCGAAAAGCAGGTGATTGACCACCGGGAACATTTCCGACAGTTCGTGACGATGGGAAGCGATGAAGCTACCCACGACCATGAGGATGACACCAGAGGCCACAACCAGCACGGTGCGGCGGGCCTTCGCATGGATGATCCGGTCGATGACCGGCAGATGGGCGATGCTCAGCACATCGGCCTTCACCCGAACCAACGTGGACTTGTTGAGCAGCTTCATGGGCAGTCTCCAAGTTGAGGGGTTACACCCGTTAGGGTACAAGAACGCTAAGTGTTTTCCTCCTTATGCTGGGGTGATAATGTAAAACTTGTCTTCGTATTTGCCGAAGGCTGCGACATTCGCACACCAGAACAAATAGGTGCCGCTGTCGCAAAATCGTTCGTCAGGTTCAACAAAGTCTCCAAGCACTTTGTTGAAGACTTTGATTTTGTTGCGTTTCATGTTTTCCTCACAACCGTTAGGGTACAATAAAGCTAACCGAAAATTAAAAAGACAAACCCCGGCTGCGGAGCCGGGGTTGCCTTAAACCAGCAGATGCGGAATCAGCATTCATTATTTCCAACAAAGAAAAAAAAAGTGGTTCAGTCGCTAGGTGAATCCTGTCGGATATTTCATGGTGTGGCCCTTTCATATTGGCCGGGTGCATCATATTTTTTACGGCGGTCCACTTCGCTAAGGGTCGGACCTTGTAACCAAGTGCGGGACTCCCTCCCGCAGCGGTCTACGGCCAGTGCATCTTGGCACCAGTGTTGAAGACATAGCGGGCGGTCCCGCTGGGTTTGCCCTGTCACCATTTGCCCGTTCTTAGAGCAGATGACACTGTTTCACACCCGTTAGGGTACAATGATGCTATCGCATAGGAAGCCGCAGCTTTGCACTGCGGAAGTGGCCTTCGCTCTCAATACGGCGGTACTATCAGCCTTATGGTTTTCGCCACGAAAGCCGCCCTGTCGAGGCCGCAATCGCAACTAACAAGTCGGCTATTCGCCAAGAACCAAACCGCTGGAGCTACCCAAACTTCCACACTCGTTAGGGTACAATAACCCTAATCGCAATCCCGAAAATTAAGGCCGGGGCATAACCCCGGCCTCTCAATTTTACGCTGCCATGCTCAAGGCGATTCGGCGGTTTTCGATGACTTTGCGAACCAAGTCAAGTTTTCCGTCGCCGCCGTGAGCAACGATTGCGACACTCTTGCGAACGTCTGCCATATTCCGGCGTCCGTTGCAAGCCCCGCACGTTTCACACGTTGCCTTGAATCCGCCTTCCACGCTGGCCGGACAGATAATTTCGTCCGGGCTCTTGTCTGCGACGTTGCCGATGGTTCGGAACGTCCGCCAGCCATTCGCCTTCGCCAGTTCGTTTTCTTCAAGGGTATGGGTTGACGCCATGACACGTCCGGCCCATTTTTTGAACTTGAGATTACGCCATTGATGCGTATAGCCCGGTTCGGCCTTGCCCGTGCAGATTGCGGCCAGCTTATCCCATGCTTTCATGGGAATCGCCGTAGGGTCGCCATAGCTGCCGTAGCGAAGGCCACGCCCGATGAAGTAGCGGCGGTGAACTTTCGTGTCCAGTTTGGGGTACAGTCCCCGATTGAAGCTACGCCAGATATTCAGCGGAGCATTCTGGACTAGGACATAGCAGCTACGTCCTTTGTTCGCCGTTTTGCCGGGAAACTTTGTGGCCTTATGCGTCCGTTCCGACGCATCGGCAATCCGTCCCCGCAGCGGGCAGTCGCCGCAGATACTGGCATCATCGCCGGTGTTGATGGCGTCCAGCGGATTCGTGTTCTTCAACAGAATCCACGTCTGGACAAGGTTGCCAGTTTTTGCGTTCGCAGTGCCGAGGGTGGCGATGCCGATGATCGGCGTGCCGTCGATTTTGCTGGGACCGTCATAGAAGACAACGCCATTGATTTTCGCCATGATTTTTCTCCCTTTGGTTTGTGTTTCCTACACCCGTTAGGGTACAACAACGCTAATCCGGTTTCTCCCCAATGTCAGGCGGGGAAATGTCCACGATTGTCATGTCCTGACCAATCTGCCGGACATTGAAATCGCTGACACTCATGCCATACGGTTCACCGAAGTGACCGACTCGCCCGATTCGAGTTTCCGGGGGCAGAGTTTGCAGGAAGGCAACCAACTCGCCAGCGGTGAGTGTGTTGTACTTTCCTTCCAAGAACTCTTGCCAAGCTCGTGTGCTTCTCATGGACGTTAGGGTACAATAAAGCTAACCGCAAAACAAAAAAACAAGGGGAGACAACTCCCCTTGCCTGTCAGTTATCCTATAAGGACAACCTTGGACTATTGACCGTTACGGGCTTTATGGGCCTTCAACAGTGTTTCGTAACGGGCTTTTGCTGCCCGAATGCGGTCATCGACGACCTTCATTTGCCCCGGTGTGTTGCACCGAGGACCATAACCGGCGTGTGCGAGTTTTTGCCAACGCCGGTATGCGATTTCCCAGGCTTTCATGATGGTTCTCCTTTGCACACTTAGGGTACAATGAGGCTTACCATTCTTGCGGCAGGGCCACTTGGTAGGATTTGGCTTGTGCCATGTCGATGAAGTAACCAGCCGGAATGTAGGCCACCATTTTCACCCGGTCATCGGCAGGATCACGCTGCATCTTGAGATTCAGCCGGTAACGACCGACTTTGTACTCAAGGGTTTTCGTGTAGCCGTCCCGTGTCCAGCCGTATTGCTGCACATATTCCAGCATTTCGGTGATAATGGCTTTTGCGTCCTTCGTCGGGGCCATCACGACCGTTTTACGATCATCCAGCAGAACGCCGTATTCCTTGGCGTCCCCGAACATGTCACGGCCCAGCTTGTTTTTCGGGTCATTCCAACCGAAAAACTTGTCATACACTTCAAAAAGCAAGTCTGAGCCGGTTTCCCGGAACTTGATTTGAAGGGCAACAGGCGGCTGGTCAGGATAGTGAATCCAGCGATCCACTTTCCGCATCTTGTCTTCGTGTTCGGTTGCGTCCTTGATCGGCAGGTGATGTTGGACTCGCAGGGCTTCCGCAATCTGGTTTTCACGGACTCGGCCATGCTTCACACGTTGCCGGGCATTGGGATTGGCACCGGGACGATAGACGGTATTTGCAGCGTTCACAGCTTGTCTCCTTGTTTGGATCACACCCGTTAGGGTACAATCTGGCTATCGCAAAAGTGTGCGGCAAGGTTTTGGGATTTTATACAGCGAAACGTGACTTCCTTCCGCTGCCTTGTCTTTCGGTTTCATTGTGCCTTGCTGCACACTTGTCAGGGTACAATCGGGCTATCGCTCGCTGGGGAGCATCAGGATTTTGACGGAGTTTGTGCCGTCGATGCTGCCACGTTCGAGATATAGCTTGATGTTTTTGAGCGGGAAATCGGAAAACTCGATTTTCTGCTCCACCACCACCGGCGTATCGCTGTCGCCACGGCACGTCGCCACGGCGGTATTGTCGTCATTGACCGTCAGTTCCCACAACTGGAAATCGTTGAGATCGCCAGTTCTCAGTTTGGGGTTGAGTTGGTGGGATGCCACCAAGTCAACCAGCCACCCGGCACCATTCTGGCTGAGGAACTGCACACCATCGGTGTACACAATTCCCATCCAGTGTTTCCAGTAGGTTTCCGTGCCGCTGAACTGATTCAGGTCTGCTTCAGTGAACATCGCATTGCTCCTTTTTCGCAATAAGGGTATGGGGTTTCGTCGCCTCCACACCCTTTAGGGTACAATCAGGCTAATTCAAATGCCACCCCTGTGGGGTTATCGCTATTGCTTGGCAAGAACAGTCCAATCTTCCCCTTTAAGGGCAGCAGATAGCCAGTCTACTGCCCTTAATTGGCTTTACGCCGCCTTCTTCGCCGGACGACCCCGGAAGAGTTCGACCGGCTTGCCGCCGATGTCCAGCTTCACGAACTTGCTGAGCGTCGGCAGGCTGATGCTGACCTTGACGATCTTGCCCCGCTGCGGCACGCCATCCTTGTTGATGATTTCACGGCCTTTGATGAGGCCATGCTTCCGCACGATGGCCTTGAGGGAGCGGATGACACCCGCACCGTACTTGAGGGAACCACTCGACATGATGAGACTCCAGAAACAGGGTTGAGGAACTTGTGACTGACCGAACCACTCGGCCCTTCACACCCGTTAGGGTACAATCAGGCTACTTTCTTAGTAGAAAGGCTCGGCGTTGTAAGGGTTGTTCATCGGGTCCACGCCTAAGTCTTCCGGCTTGATTTCCTGCATCTGATGATCGGGATGCAAGAGATACACACGGCTGTCGAAGATGTTGAACTCTTTCACACCTTCAGCCTTGCCCCAGGTCATGGCTTGCTCTTCGCTGTCGAAGGGTCCGCAGCGATAGATTTCGCCTTCGCATTCATAAAGGAACGACCACACAGGTTTCATGTTGCTCTCCTTTTGGTTTGCCTTCACACCCATTAGGGTACAATCAGGCTACTTTCTTTTGACCACGGTAGCCCGGCGTGTGAATCAGGTTGCCGAGAATCCCAGCCGCCGCAATCAGATTCTTCTTCATCGAAAACTCCTGAACATTGGGTGTTGCTGTGACCCTAATCATGGGTCGATCTTGACCGAAAAGCCGTTCTCTTCGAGACGACTTATCAGGTCAGGGGCGATGCGTGCTTCCACACAGAAACACGGCCCCATCCATTGCCAGCTTTCCAAGCCCATTTGCTCGGATTCCGCTTTGGCAGCATCGGTATTTGGCTGGAATCGCCAGACCGAACCAGACGGCATCACAGTGAAATCTTCCATTGTTTTTCTCCTTCGCCCTTTAGGGTACAATGACCCTAACTGGCGTAGCCTTTGGCCGCTCGGCGACGTTGCACACGCTTGCGGAAAGCACGGGCATCACTCTTGGTCACAGTTCGACCACGAGGCCGACCATGCTCCCAATCATTACCCGGTTTGCGGAAGCTATGGACATTGCCCATGTCCAGCGGATACATCCCGAAGATGGAATAGCCAAGCATGATATTTCCTCTTTTTGTTTCGCAAAACGGGCGGCAAACGATTGCGGGTCATGATCCCGTCGTTTAAGCACTTTAAGCACACTAATTCTAATGCACCCGTTACCAACACCCGTTAGGGTACAATAACCCTAACACAAAATGAAAAAAGAAAAGGCCGGGATTCCTCCCGGCCCTCAACTCACTTCCTGTACTTGGCGAGCATCTTGTCGAAGTCGTCCTTCCACTTTTGTTTTTTGGCCTCAGCACCCGCCTTGTCCAGAGCCAGAGCCTTCTGCGGGTCATCGTTTGCGAACATTTCGATCTTGTCGCCGTACTTGGCAACAATCGCCGCCTTGCACTCCTCCGTGAAGGGGCTCTTCACAATCCGCCACGTCCCCGGCTCATCGCCTTTGAAGCGAAGGTAGGTCTTCGTCTGCAACGCCTTGAGGAACTTGGCGTCCTCTTTCTTGTCTTCCTCGTTCTGAATCAGCTTGTCGATGACATGATCCAGTTGCTCGAACTTGACAGCGGGAACTTGCAACTTCGCCCACTCGTACAAAGCCATTTCCGTGGCGTGATCTGCGATGTTGTAGCCGTTGCAACCGCCGTGGCCTTCGTTGTAAGCCTCGCCGACTTTCTTGCCGTTGACGACCAGATCACAAGAGAAACAGAGTGTTTCCCGTGACAGACGCTTCTGAATGCTCAGCTTGCGGATTTCGACAGTTGTGATGGTCATGCACACTCCCGGTAAAAGTTGAGGTATCAACACAACCGTGAGGGTACAATGACGCTAATCCGGCCTCGTCTTGATGAAAGGCCGATCCTCCTGGTTTGCACAACCTTGACGATCTCACCAGTTTCCTTGATGGCTACTTCGTCGCCGTTGTGCAATTTCCAGGCTTGTTGGTATGTCATGATGCCCTTTAGGGTACAAGCACGCTAATCAACGAGAAGCCTGCCGTAATCGGCAACAATCTCATTGAAAGAAGCCTTGTCACCACTCTTCGGATGGTTTTTGAAGAACTGATCCCACGTCGGCTCATTTTCCTTCAGGAAGCGGCACACATTGTCTGGGTCCAGCCCAATCAAAACCGCCGGGACCGTCTTCCCTTCTTTCGTAACCGCCGTGACACGATCCACACCGAAAGTGCCTTCGCTATCGAAACCACATCGAACACCTTTGTGGACTTCGATGAGTTCATCTACCTCCACATTGTAGGCGTCGGCAAATCGGCTCAGTTCATCCAGACTGAAAACAACAACATCTCCTTCATCGGAAAGGAGACGACCGATTTCTTTGGTGCGGATCATTGTTTGTTTCCTTCAGGTGTCGCAAAGGTGCAGTCGCCCGGTCGGTTGGCCAACCTTCACCGGCTGTTGCGGCGAACCGGGCGACTACACGAATCAGACAGCAGCTTTCACTTCCGATGCTTCTTCCGACGCCACTTCTTCTGGGGGCAAGCTATCAGGAACCCGGTTGAATTGCGGGTCACGGGTCTGAGTAGCGATGTAGAGTGCCTCCCTCTCCGGCCTACCAGCACGAGCCAGCCGAGCCGCTACCTGATTGATCCGATTGATCGTGTCCAAATCCCACATTTTTCATCTCCTTGTTCTTTCTCAGAGGATCAACCCAGCAATTACTTCTTTGCGATTTCCTTGCCATCGGCAATGTACCGCTTAGCCTTCGCTGCGAACTCTTCCACCAGCCGCTGATAAGCGGGGGAACATTCGAGAAGGAAAACGCTGGGAGTGAACCGCTCGTTATCGAACTCTCCGAGATAGTCCTCTCCATCATAGACTTCATCCAAGTTCAGGCGGAAGCCGTTCCCGGAAAAAGTCGTCTTCGGTTCATCTTTGTCCTCATCATCCGAATACTCTTTGGACTGGACGATGTGGACACCAGCAACAGTGCCATCATCAGACCAAGTGCCTTCGCCCTTGATGAGTTCCAAATCGACCGCCCCGATGTCCGGGTTTTCTTTGAGGACAAGAGCCTCAAAGACATCGGCGGCTTTGTCCCAATTATAGGGACCGCATAGCTTGCCGGGTGTCCCCAGCGCATCCACAACCATCACGAAATAATTGTCGCCGCTCATGATTTCTCCTTGTGTCTGTTAGGGTACAATGACCCTAATTTCGCAGAAAGAAACGGGGCCGAAGCCCCGTCCTTTTCAGTCCTGAACGTAGTCGGCGAGTTCCTGCGAGAACTTGTTGCCGCTGTCGTCCTCTTCATTGTCGCCGAACTCGTCATCGACATCTTGCAACCGCCAGTTCTTCCCGCCGAACACCAGCACTTCCGGCCACTCGCCACCCTCTTGAGCCACACCCTCAATCGTGAGAATGTCACCATCGGTGAAGCGATGACCGATGACCTGAATCGTCAGGACGGAACTTCCAGTGAGTTCCATGTCCTTTTCTTCCACTGCCGCATCGTCCATGTTTGCTCCTGTTGATGGTTTCCGAACACCCGTTAGGGTACAATCAGGCTAACGGCACCACGACCCACTCCCGATCAATCCACGCCAATTCCCCAACGGTCTGCAATTCCGGGAATGTCTTCACATGGTCCTTGTTGCGAAGACGACCGTAGGAAATGACAACGTGAGACGGCTTCGCCAAGCCATCCCATTGCTTCTTCATCCTCTCAAGCACACCCTCCCAATAGGCGTCGTGAGTCCCTTTCTCATACAGGAACTTGAGCCGCCCCGCCAACACCCGCTCGCCGTTCACACGAACGGCAACACGCTTGGACGGAGCTTGCAGGGCATATACATAATCGCCCATTGTTGTTCCTCAAGAAAAGCTGTGCGGTGTCCACACACGAACCCAGGAAATGCCCCCGTTTCCACCAGCCCATTCTGGTTTCCCCGGAAGCATCCCTTTTAGTGCCATACTCGGCACCATCGAAAATCAACTCAGTCGCCTTGTTCATTTTGCTCTTTCAGTTTTTTGCAAAAACTTCCAAATGATCCTTGTGTGCATACGTGCCACGGCGATGGCTTCTTCCATAGAGATGGCACGGTCAGAACACTTCTTCTGAAACTCCTTTGAAATCCATCTTTGTTGCCGTTAGGGTACAATAGCGCTATTCGCAGCGATGGCTTTGCACCATCCAATGAAATCAGACTGGTTCATAGCCTGCTTCATGTTATTCACTATCTTGTGAACCCATTGTACATTATCAATGGTGTATGCACCACTTGAATCAATGCGATCAAGGGAAGCTGTTCCCGTTCTGTCATATCTTCTAGCTTTGGTCGAAAAGCCAATGTCAATTCCGCTTATCGCACATTTTCTATTTTGTGACAAGAACAACTCCCAGGCCGATTCAATCGTTAAATCAAACAGTATGGTTCTTGATTTTCTTTTACATCCTTTTTTCAAATCGTGCCACCACGAGCCGCCAATTTCACCATGCCCTTTCCAAGCATGATGCTCTTTATTGTTTTTCTTTTGAAGGCACCCACAAGACAGTTTGTGACCATTTGCCAAGTAACGAGCAGGAACTATCACATTATTTCCACACTCACACAAACACTCGCAAAAAGTTTCTTTGCTCTTGCGGCCTTCTGGCTTTTCTGTCCATCTTTTAACGATGGTCAAATTGCCAAACTTATCTTCCGGTTGAAACAGGTTTCTTTTGCCTCGCATATATTCCTTTGGTTAAAGTCACACAGTATTGTATGACCGTAGCCAAAGGAAATGGTTAATTTATTCCGGCTTTTTTCTTTCGCCATATAGACGATGAGATTGATGAAGAAGTCTTGGAAATCCCTCGAATTATCGAGAGCCCCCGTGACATGGTGGGCAACCTCTTCAAGTGCCGTCACAAGAAGCTGCTGCGTCAATCCATGCCAACCCAAAGCATGAGCCCCATTCCCGGCAATGTCCTGATTGATATGGACAACGCCGCCCTTGTAGAAGCCCAACGTCTGGGAACCACCATCCATGATCTTGCGGAACGTCTTCACAACCGGACGGGACCGCCCATTCGTCACTCCATGACGAACACACAAGTCCCATGCGAAATCCACCGCCGCCTCAGCATCCGCCGTGCTGTCCATGATCGTCCGACCCAACTGCTCATCAGCGGACAACACCTTCGACGGAATCGGAATCCCTCGCTTCTCAGCGGCAACAACAAACTGCTCCGGGGCCGTCACCACCGTATAGCCCTTGCGTGCGGCCAATTCACCACCGCCAGCAACAGCCATCACCGCCTTCTCACCTGCCACCTTCTCAAAAGCGGCAACCCACACCGCTTTCTGCTCAACTTTCTCCAAGCCATTCTCCAAGCCATAGGCATTGAAGCTGTGTTCCCAAAACACCCCGCCATCCATGAAGGATTGCCAGATACGGGCCACAACATCAACCCCAGCATTGGCAAAAGCCTTCGCCGCCTCATGCTGGACATACCAATCATCCACCTTGCGACTCTCATCCAACTTGAGATTCTCAAGGTTGTAGTCGAACAGCGACGGAGTATCCGAGGATTCAAACTCCCGGACACGAACACCACGACGATAAATCACCGCCGACCGACGATCACCAATGTTCCGATTGCTCTTCGGAAGAATGGTCTGATTCAACATTTCCGGTTCGGAAAAGTGAAGGAACCACTTGCCGAGATTGTTATAGAACTTCAACACCGCTTCCGTCAGAGGAATGAAAATTCGAGTCTCCCCAGCCTTCGCCCTGACCTGATTCTCCTCCACAACCTCAATCGTGACATTCTCCCACGGCTTGGCCGTCAAACGATACTGACGAACCAAGTCAGCCAATTCCCGATTCGCCGTCGAACCAGAAACCTTTGCGTCTTCCTTGAACGTGGCATCACGCCCTTCCAGCGACTTGCGGATGAAAGAAAAATCATCCTCATCAGCCGCCCGGTCCAGAGCATTGCTGACAAACTCACGAAGAGCCAGATCAACGGAATCCCAATCCGTCGAACCATGTTCCAACACGAAGCCCAAATCCTCAGTGGCCGTGCGACTCTTCCCATCAATGTCCTTGCCACCATACTTGACGGTAACACGATTCGTCATGGTCGTCCGAAGACCGTCATCAAACGGCTCCTGACGAGTATCGAACTCCATCTTCAATTGCCCGGCGAAAACCACCGGCTTCAACCCAGCACGAAGCATCACAGCAACACCATGCTTGTTGCCCGTGCCGAACTTGCCAATCGTCGCACCCGATTCGCTGCCACGCTTGGACGAAGCACCCAACAGGGTGAACGCCGCCGCCGGAGCAACACCGGGATTCGCAATTTTCAGAAAAGCCGCCATGAGTTTCTCCTTGTGATGATTGTTAGGGTACAATGAGGCTATTCAACCCTGCTCATCCTTGTGGACGGGCGGGGGTTCTTCCCTCTCAGACGTGAACCCCCGCCCCATCGTACTCATTAGGGCAAAAGAAGGCCAATTAAGCCCCATATCAGAACAAGACCAGCAACCCACACCACACTAAACCC
>ERZ650303.157-NODE-157-length-19774-cov-10.730767_pt1 | contig 19774 bp, 15 predicted proteins | sample MGYA00376239_ERZ650303 | MGnify/ENA primary metagenome ERZ650303 (study PRJEB26733, sample SAMN07839262) | wastewater metagenome | biome: small river; feature: stream; material: water | place: USA: North Carolina | collected 2016-04-05 ... | reverse complement strand
AAAAATTGCACATCAATCTTCAGCTCAAAAAATTCTTGAATCATCAAGCAATGTTTTTCTCTCTATTGAAGGGGTGGAAAAATGCAATTGATTACTGATGATGCTTTGAATTATGTATGAGCGATTTTTTATTCGAAGTTTGCGATGAAGAAATTAACTGAGAGAGAAGAGTTCGAACTGCGTAGCACTGGGACTAGTGTTTGGTGCGAATGTCTGAAAGAGGCTGGTTCCAGTCGTTCACTCAAGACGCCGTCGAGGTCTCCAGTTCGCCAAAGCGGACGTCAATTCACTTGGGCTAGCCACGAGAATGGCGATTCGTGGTTCCCGAGGACGAGCTAGGGGGCGCTGGATACAGAGAAGGGTTTGGCGACCCGGCTGTAGTGCTGGACTACTTGGGACTCTTCTTCGAAGGCCTGCGTGCCTGCTTCTTCGGAGGCGTGAGCGCTGTCTTGATGAGGCCGACGAGCTTTTTAAGATCAGTCACCTGGGCTCGGATGTAGTCCGCGTCTGGTATTTCAATACCGTGGACTAGCTGGTTACGGAAGTGCCTTAGTCGCTCGGCGGCTTGTATGAGATCAGGTGTGAAATCCGAGATTTCCGACAGCACTCGTGCGGAGGGCATACCAAGGCTCTTGTAGCCCTTCGTCTCTGCAATCATGCGCAACATTCGCTCGTAGTCGATCCACAGAGCCATAAACTGGCCAATTGCATCGCTTTGCGAAGCACGGGGAATATCGATAGATGAAGTGGATAGCGTTGGAACGCCGAGTGCGCGGATCTGTTCATAGGTAGCGTATCGAGAGGTGTCTTCCGCCAGTACTTGATCAATCACTTGCTCAGCCAACGGTCGCTTCTCGAAGTCTCCGTGGAGCGCGTCGACATATCTTGCCAAGTCTTCGGGCTTATTCAGGCCAAGCTCCTGAAGCAGTTGAAAGAGCAGGTCCACCCGGCCAATGGCAGAGTCGTGAATATCTAGACCAGCCAGCTTGGCGCGTGACATCTCAAGCAACGACGAGGCCAAATCGTAGTGATTAGTGTATTCACGATCATGGACAGAGACTCGTGTATCACCCGCACGTTGTAGTCTCTCCAATGCGATCTCGCCGGCGAGCACAAGCCCGTTCAGTTCGTCGAGAATGGCATACTCATCTTCGGAGAGGTTTCCTTGAAGCGGCTTGTAAACGAGGTCATGTTCAACTTCAGACCAGGCGTGCATCAGCACCGAGGCAACCTGAATCTCGATGCGGGCTTCGGTATACCTCTTCTGCGACTCGTTGAGTAGTGATTCGGGCAGTCGAACCCGGTAGTGAGTGGCCCAGTAGCCAGAAAATCTCTTCTCGTAGGTCGGCTTTGAAGCTGTGGGGAACTCTTTTGGATCAGCTACAGGCACGAATAGAGTACGGATGATTCGACCAACTTCGCCACGCTCAGCTGGGAAGTAAAGCGCAACGCGCACGCCGGCCAGGTCTACGATGTCCTCATAAATGTCTTCGACCGACGCATAGGGGTGAGCTTTCGCGCGTTGCCTAACCTTAGTTTCAAGTCGGACCGGGTTCTTTGCGCGTGAGGTCACGATTGCTCGTACGCCGGCAGACTGCAAGTAAGAGTCAAGCACCTGCGAAGTCATACGACAGGCTTGCTCGTAGAAGTCGTACTCTTTGCGATACCGGGAGATAAATTGACTTATGAGGTCCAAGGGTTGTTCTCGTGTGCGGCGGTAGTCTGGATTAAACCACTACGCTGGGCACAGACAGTCGAGCGAACTGAAATAGGCCTCGTCCCCGAGCGCGAGCTCATTTGCAGACGCCCTTATCGAACCTCGTGCTTAGAATGACAGTAAGAGCCATGAGGTGAGCCGTGAAGACGTCTTTTCCCTTAGGCACGCTATTTGCTGCGCTGGCGAATACCCTTGGCCCGCGCGGTCCCGCCCAGTTTGCTCTATTTGCGCCGCCGAGCGACGCCAGCTATTTGTTTGATACCCATGGCCAACATTCCACTGACTGACACCGTCGCCCACGCCATCGCACAACTTGTTGATGATTCGAACAACAACGGCGCCTATCGGGAGCCATCGCACGCTGACATCGAATTCCAGGTCAAAGCTGCAGGTTTGTCGGTACACGACCCAAAGCTTCAAGGGCAAGTCGTTGGCAAGGCCAAGCGGGTGCGCGCCGTCCTTTACGCTGCCCTCGAAGAGGATCTCGATGGCGGGGCCAAGCTCGTGTCAGGGTTGCTCGGCAAGCTTCGAGCCTGTGGCGGGTTCAGGCCCGGGTCGGAGAATTTCGTTGGCGCGGAAGCTATCGCGAACGCGCGCGCTGCGTTCGAGTCCGAAGGGTTTGTCCTCGCGCCAGATGGATCGCTCTCACCGAGAGTGCTTGATGCCATGCGCGGCAGCGAGTTGACCGGCGCGTTGTGCCGGTACGCGGATCGTGCGCGCAAGGGCTCCGAGGATGCTGCCCTGCTCTCGGGCACAGGGAAGGATTTGCTTGAGGCCACGGCCGCGCATGCGCTGACGACACTCAATGGAAATTACCCTACTAACCTGAATTTCCAGAGCCTTCTTGGGATGGCGTTTGTCTCGTTGGAAATGGCTGTTCCGGAGCTTCCGGCTCAAATAGGCGAGCAGCCGGGGCGACTCATGGAACGAGGAATGTTCGAGATGGCGCTCGCGGTCAATCGGTTGCGCAACAAGCAGGGCACTGGACACGGGCGTCCGTGGCTGCCGACGATCACGGACGAGGAAGCCAAAGCGGCGATTGAGACCGTCGGCACCGTCGCCTCTTACATGTTGGCCAAGCTCGCGAAAAAGTCGAAGCGCCCGTGAGCAAGCTTTCGAACAGGATCTCCGAGGTCACGCGTCGAGACATCATCGACTCGCTGAGCCTAGGGGCCATGCACTGGAGCGGGCGGTTGGTGAATACGGCAGTCCTCAAAAAACTCTCGGGATTTCAAGCTTAGTTGCCCGCGCTAGCATTACATGAGAAGTCAGCTATGCGGCGGAAGCTGTCTCCCAGCTGCAGTCGAGCATTGCCCGCTCACGCTGCAAATTAGACATTCGATCAAACTGAAAATAGCCTGCAGTTGGTCGATTTCAGTCTTATCTATTCTTCACGCAGTGTTCGATTCCGAAACAAGGAGTCGAACTTAAAGCGGAAGTGCATCTGTACTATTAGAACTGTCTAGGAGTTTGGGGAAATGCCACTTTCAGCCGTATTAAGACTAGAGCAGGTTGACGCCTTTCCATTGGCCGCTCTGCACCAGTTGTTTGACTGTCTCACGCAGCTCTGCGCGTACGGCAGCCGTGGATGGTGACATGTGTAATGGATCTACGGAGTAGAGGAAATTGGGACGTTTCATTTCAGCGTCTGAGAATGCCAGAGTGCGCCAGCTTTCGCGCATGATGCCCTCAACTAGAACTGCTGACATGGGCTTTATGGTTGCACCCATACCATCGCGCACACAGGTCATTAACAGAGAGAGTGAGTCGATCTCAGCCACTACATGCATAGCGAGATTCCTTTGTTCAAACTCCGCTGCAATACGTCGACGAAGTCCATGAATACCGGTGGGCAAGATGAGTGGCAGATTAGCCGTATCTTCACAACTGAGCTTCACCCGACGAGGTGGTATCAAATCGCTGTCTTCAGGTAGTATGACGAAAAGTTCTTCCTCCACCAAAGGTTCAGGTGTCAGATCAGGTACGGCGTCGCGGCTGAAGAGAATAGCTAAGTCGAGTTGTCCCTGGCGCATCATTTGCGCTAAGTGACCACTCATGCCTTCAACCACATTAAGAACGATACCGGGGTACTTTTCTCTGATGCGTCGCATGAAAGGGGCCCCTACAGCACAGACTGTTGTGGCCGCTAAGCCTACGGAAACCATGCCGTGCACTGTGCCTGGTTCCTGCCGAGCGATGGAGAGGGCTTGCTCTAATTGGCGCAGGATAAACCGAGCGTGGTGATGAAGTGCGGCCCCGTTCTCAGTCGGCGTGACGCCTTTCGCTGTCCGAATCAGTAAGGGTTTCCCCACCTCTGATTCAAGCTTGGCGATGTGTTGACTGAGTGCAGGTTGGGCGATGTAGAGCTGTCGAGAAGCCTTCGCGAGGCTGCCACTATCAACGATTTGTACGAAGTACTTGAGTTGTCGAAGATCCATGCCGACATCCTATAAGTTTTTTACTATGTCTGGGTATAAGTTATTTATATATCCCATCTCTGAAAATTGTATTTTTCAAACCTAGACCTAGACCCTAGTATTGCCTCTGCGTGTAAGTAATCAATCAATGCAACAGGAGACAAATTCATGGATGCTAAGAAACAGGATATTGAATTGACCGCTTCGTCGAGCCAGCGTCGTACTTTGCTCAAGACAGGTGCTGCAGTTGCTGGCGGTGCTGCACTAGGATGGCCTGGGCTAAGTTTGGCGCAGTCAGCCAATACGATCAAGATTGGCCACCTCACTCCTATGACTGGTTTTCTGGGTGCATTGGGAGAGTATGCGCAACAAGGCATCAAGATGGCTGTGGAGGAAATTAATGCTGCGGGTGGTGTTCTAGGTCGTCAGATTGAGCTACTTAGTGAAGATTCTGTGAACCCACAAGTAGCCTCGCAGAAAGCTCAGCGGATGATTGAGCGCGACAACGTGGCTCTGCTGATGGGCGAAATTAACTCAGCCTCGGCACTAACTATTTCGCAAGTTGCCGCACGAAATAAAAAGCTTTTTATGAGTATCGGTGCGCGCTCAGACGGATTGCGCAACAAGGACTGCAACCGCTACACATTTCATGTGGATATTCCAGTCACAGTGATGGTTAATGCCGCTGGCGAGGCATTGCTACGCGAAGGTTGGGTGAAAGGCAAGAAAATTTTTGCGCTGACGTCTGACTATGTTTTTGGTCATGACCTCTCTCGAGCTGCAAAGAATTTTTTCACACGTAACGGTGGCAATGTAATTGGGGATGAGTTGGTTCCCACCGATCTGACGGACTTTAGTCCGCAGTTGCTGAAAATCCGCCAGGCTAAGCCCGATTTAATTGCTACCAACCTAGGTGGCAATCAGGTGACCAATTTCGTTAAACAATATTCGGAATTCGGGCTTACGTATCCCGTGGCCGGTTTTAACCTGAATACTGCAGATGCTTGGGGGGCTGGTGAAGGTAATCTAGGCGGGTACTGGCCTACCGTGTGGCACCATGAACTCAAGACACCAGGGTCGCAAGCTTTTGTGGAGAAGTTCACCAAGAAGTACAACCGAATTCCTGAAAACCATGCATGGATCGAGTACATCTCTCTCAAAATTATTGCGCAAGCTATTACGGCCACTAAGTCGCTAGATACGGACAAGTTGATTACTTACTTTGAGTCCGAAGCGCAGTTTGATATTTTGAAAGCGCGTAAGGCGTATTTCCGAAGCTGGGATCACCAGCTTATGCAAGAGGCATATCCTTTTACGGTTAAGCCTAAGGGGCAAGCAAAGAACAAGCAGGACTTTTTGTTATTTGGTGATGCAGTCCCCGGAGCGAACGATCCGCTGGATAAGTTGGCCCCTCCGAGGGCGGAAAGCAGCTGCAAGATGTGATTTTTTGATCGACCGAGCCCTATAAAAAACGGGCTCGGATTCTGCTCCCACATCAATTTTGCTTTCTCGTCTTTCCTATTTCTAAAAGTCTCTTCATGGAAATCACCTTTTTACTCGAACAGATTGTTAATGGCCTGGTGCTGAGTGGCTACTATTTATTGATAGCACTTGGTCTGTCGTTGATATTCAGCGTTGGTGGCATTGTCAATTTGGCGCACGGGGCTTTCTACGCTATTGGTGCTTATGTCTCGCTGGAAATCATTAAGTTGAGTGGCTTTGGCGTTAGCATTTTTGTCACGCCAATGTTGGTCGCATTACTAGGCATCCTGTTCGAGCGTTACCTGTTGCGACGCTTCTATACGGCTGATCCCATCCTCAGTTTGTTGGTAACTTTTGGTTTGGCTATGGTGACAGAGCAGGCGATCCGGATGGTCTGGGGTTCTGCGCCATTGGTTTCCAACATGCCGGTCGAGTTCAAAGGTAATGTGATCCTTGGAGACTTCATGTTCTCCAAATACCGGCTATTCATTCTTGCTGTGGTGATTTTAGTGATGAGTGGTATCTGGTTGTTACTGCAAAAAACAATGTTTGGTCGTGTCGTGCGCGCTGGTGTTCAGAAGCCCGATATGGTGGCTGTGTTAGGTATCAAGTTACAACCTTACATGACTGCTATCGTGATGTTAGGTGTGGCCACCGCAGCTCTAGGTGGGGTACTTTTTGGACCGATTGCTATTGTTCATCCAGCAATGGGAACTGAGATCATGACCGTGGCTTTTGTTGTTGTAGTCATAGGAGGCTTAGGGAGTTTTTGGGGAGTCGTTTTGGCGGCTGTGTTGGTGGGGGTTGTGCGTGGCATCACAATTTTCTTTGCTCCAGCAGCTGGCGAGGCGTCCATGTACATCCTGATGTTTCTAGTGCTGATGTTTCGTCCACGGGGTCTGCTGGGCGAACGTATAGAGCGCTTCGAATGAGAGTGAGTAAATAAAGAATGACTACCCCTCTGAATTTCAATTTAAGTCCTAAACACCGTACGTTGCTGATAACCGCTGCAGCGTTGGTTTTCACGCCGATCTTCTTGCTAGGTATCGGTCTGACGTATGACGTAGCCACTGTGGTCGTGTTACTAGCCCTTGCCGCTATGGGGCTGAATCTGCTAGTTGGTTACACGGGGCTTGTGTCTTTTGGTCACAGTGCCTGGTTTGGTATTGGCGGTTATGCAGCTGCGCTCGCGCATTTGCACTGGTTCCCAAATCAGATGTGGATGCCTCTGTTATTTTCAGTCGTCTTCTCAGCCATTTTGTCTTTGGTTGTCGGATTTTTAATTCTGCGTCGCAAAGGGGTGTACTTCTCGCTATTGACTTTAGCTTTATGTGCGCTGACTTTCGCAGTGGCTTTTCGTTGGACGGCGCTCACGGGTGGCGAAGGTGGGCTAGGAGGAATTGAGCGTGGCATGCTGGGCCCTATTAATCTTGACAACCATCTGAACTATTACATCGTTGTCGCTGTTATTGCGTTTGCCGTGGTCTATGCTTTATTTCGTGTGGTTCGATCCCCCTTTGGTCATGTTCTTGCTGCCATTCGTGAGAATGAGCAGCGTGCTATTTTTCAAGGCTACGACATCGAAAAATATAAGCTGTTGGCTTTCATGATTTCGGCAACTGTTACCGCACTTGCTGGAGGTCTTTTGGTTTTCTTGCATCGTCTTGCTGCAGCGGAGTCGACTACGGTGGCTTTCTCCGGTGAGTTTTTGGCGATGGTGGTTATTGGAGGTATGCGCAGCTTTTTTGGCCCCGCTCTAGGGGCATTGTTTTTCCTTTTATTTCGTGAACTCTTCTCGATCTATACAGACAACTGGTTGCTGTACTTTGGTCTTGTCTTCGTTGGTTTCATCGTTTTCTCTCCGTCAGGTTTGACAGGTATTTGGGGGCAGTTAAGTCGGCGCTTGCATCCGCAGCCAGAAGGTAGCGCTGCAATGAGTAAGCGCAAGATTTACGAAGGGTTGCCTTTACCAGAATTTTTGCGACCAAAGCGCATTGAAGGCGTTGTGTTGGAGGCTCAAGACCTTAGTAAAAGTTTTGGCGGCATACAGGCGGTGCGTAACAACAGCTTAACTGTTCAGGCTGGGCAAATTCATGCATTGATTGGTCCAAACGGGGCAGGTAAGACCACCACCTTTAACTTGATCTCAGGCATGTTCATGTCTGACAAGGGTACGGTTTTATTGCACGGTCAAGCTATTCAACACTTGTCACCTGATCGTATTTGTCATCAGGGATTGGCACGTTCCTTCCAGATCACCAATCTCTTCAAGGGCCTGACTATTTACGAAAATTTGCGTCTATCACTGCAGGCTAAGCATCCAGCTCGTTTTGATTTTTGGCGAGACATTGATAGTTATCAAGAAATCCATGCAGAGACAGCTGAGCTCATGAAATTTTTAGGTCTGCAGGGCATGGAAGAAGTCGGGGGTGGTGATCTTTCATACGGCGGTCAACGTCTAGTTGATTTAGGAATTGCGTTGGGTTCTAAACCTCAGGTGCTCCTGATGGATGAGCCTTTAGCTGGACTCGCTGCCGCAGAGCGCGAGCGTGTATCGCGCCTAGTGACTACTATCGCAAGCAACATTCCTGTGCTTATTGTTGAGCACGATATAGACCGAGTTCTTGCCTTATCGCATCGCGTGACCGTGATGAATCAGGGCGAAGTATTGATGAGTGGAACTCCAGATCAAGTGCGTACTGACCAACGTGTGCAGGAAATCTATACCGGTCACGGTACACCGTTGGTGACAGGGCGAACTGCACAGGTCAGTGGAGATCGTGCCTTGGTTTTAGACTTTGAGAAAGTCAATGCTTATTACGGCAAGAGTCACATCTTGCTTGATGCAAGTCTGCAGGTCCGCGAGGGTGAAATCGTGGCATTGTTGGGCCGCAATGGTGCGGGTAAGTCCACGCTCCTAAAAAGTCTAGTCGGGCTATTGCCGCCAGCTCGTGGCCGAGTCGTTTTCAATGGTTGCGACATTGCAGGTATGAGTGCACCTGACATTGCAAGACTTGGTATTGGTTATGTGCCGCAAGGCAGAGGTCTTTTTGCTGGTATGACGGTAGTTGAGAACTTAGCGCTGGGTCGATTGGCTCGACCTACCGATGGCAAAACAGGTGTCGTTTGGAACGAGGAAAAGATCCTTGAATATTTCCCGCGTCTGAAGGATCGCATGAACGTCGCCGCTGATTATTTATCGGGTGGTGAGCAGCAAATGGTCGCTGTCGCGCGCGCCTTGTCTGCCAACGTTAAGTTGTTACTGCTAGATGAGCCATTTGAAGGTCTGGCTCCTACTGTCGTGCAGGAGCTGTTCTCCGTGTTTGACAAGTTGCGTCGTGAGGTTTCAATCGTCATTGTTGAGCACAACCTTGATTTGGTCTTGGCTTTGGCGGATCGAGTCTATGCGTTAGAGCGCGGTTCTGTTTTCCATGAAGGACCTGCTGAGCCACTACTGATTGATCTCGATTATCGCAAGAAGATTTTGTGGATCTAATGCCTAGGAGGAAATTACCATGAGCAAGAAACCAGAGCTAAAGCTCCTATTAGAGAAGATGGTCAACATGCCATGGAAGGAATACCCAGGCCATTTTGGGGGTGCCCTTTCTAAAGAGCTTGCGGGACCTAGCACAACGGGTAGTTCGCGTGTGGACTTTCGGATCTCTCATTACGCGCCCATGGCATTTGTTCAGGAACATGTGCATAAGGTGCAGGAGCAGGTTTATTACGTCCTTGATGGTGAAGGGGTTCTGACGCTGGATGATGAGAAACATCTGATGCGTCGTCACGATTACGTGTATGTTCCGCCTGGCGTGCGTCACAGTTTTACCAACAACGGTACTGAGGGGTTGGTTTTTTTGGTTATTACCACTCCAGCAGATGATGAAGAGGAGATGCACTAATGGAACGCAAAGTATCTGCTGCTGTGGTTGACGCCACTTCTCCGAATGTTTACGGTTTGTTGTTGAACGGCCAATGGATCGTAGGCGATGGATCGCGCATTTCGGTGCGCGATAAATATAAGTTGGAGCCCTTTGCCACCGTAACGACTGCGGACGCTACTCAGGTACACGATGCTGTCGATGCAGCCCAAGCTGCATTCTGTGCTGGTGCGCCCGTTGCCTACGAGCGTGGACTGGTGCTTGAGCGTGCAGCTCAATTACTTGAGTCGCGTGCTTCGGAGTTTGTCCGTACCATGCAGCTTGAAGCTGGCTTTACGGAGAGTGATGCGCAGGGTGAGGTGCGGCGTTGCATGCAAACGCTCAAGCTCTCTGCTGAAGAGGCTCGTCGACTGAATGGGGATGTTATTCCGCTGGAAGGTGCGCCTGGCGCTACGGGTCGAATGGGTTTTACGATTCGGGTACCTCTGGGGGTCGTTGCTGCCATCACTCCATTCAACTCACCACTGAATACGGTGGCACATAAAGTTGCACCTGCATTTGCGGCAGGCAATGCAGTTATTTTGAAGCCTTCCTCGTTTACGCCCCTTACTGCTTGTCTGCTTGCAGAAGTGTTGCAAGATGCAGGTATGCCAAGTGGCTTTCTTTCTGTTTTGCATGGCAGTGCGGAGGTTGTTAGACAGCTTCAAGCTGACGAACGCGTACGTTTCTTTGCATTCACTGGTAGCACGGAGGTTGGGCGTCAGATTCAGCAGGCGGCGGGCTTGCGTCGCACACAAATGGAGTTGGGCTCTATTGCCTGCACGATTCTTTGTGATGACGCAAAGTTAGATGTCGCGTTGCCTAAGGTTGTCAATGCTGGTTTTCGTAAGGCGGGCCAAGTTTGCACTTCTGTTCAGTTGTTGCTGGTTCATGAGTCGTTGATTGGCGAAGTTGAAAAACAACTTATGAAATTAGTACAGGAGTTACCTTACGGTGATCCACAGGATCCCAAGACTTTTGTTGGCCCCGTCATCAGCGAAGACAATGCTATCCGTATTGAAAAATGGATAAACGAAGCGATGGATGCCGGGGCGCGTCGCTTGGTAGGTGGTACACGAAAAGGTGCTGTAGTTCCCCCCACACTTTTGACCAACCTCAGTAACTCTATGAAGGTTAGCTGCAACGAGATCTTTGGTCCGGTTGTCGCGATTGTTCCATTTCATTCGCTCGAGCAGGCAATTGCGCGTGTCAATGCAACACCTTTTGGTTTGGCAACTGGCATCTTTACAAATCGTTTGAATGACGCCTTTATCGCAGCTCGCAAACTTGAGGTAGGGGGTGTACACATTAATGAGACATCTAGCTCACGTGTGGACTTGATGCCTTACGGTGGTAGTAAAGATAGTGGTTTTGGGCGCGAAGGTCCTCACTATGCGGTGCATGAAATGACCGAAGAGCGTATCGTCACCATCACAACAGTTTAAGAGGTACAAGGTTATGGCCAAAATGAAAGGTGGCGAATTGATCGCCCAATATCTGGTTCAGGAAAAAGTGCCATATATCTTCGGCATCTGCGGTCACGGCAACGTTGGCATCCTGGATGCGCTGTATGACGTAAAGGATGACCTCAAGTTAATCTCGCCACGCCATGAGCAGTGTGCTGGTCACATGGCTGATGCTTATTTTCGCGTCAAACATAAACCTGTTGCTACTCTGACCTCTACTGGTCCAGGTTCTGCGAATATGGTGATGTCCTGCGCGACAGCGCTTTCGGACTCCTCAGCTTTTATGTGCATTACATCCAATGTGCCGACATCGCAGCACAACCGTGCGCCATTTCAAGAGTTATACAAACATAACCAAGCTGATTTCGCGCAGGTGATGCGTCCAGTTGTCAAGCGAGCCTTCCAGCCCACACGAGTGGACATGTTGCCACTGGCATTACGTCAGGCCATGGACACCATGGTTACGGGGCGTCCTGGCCCTGTTAACGTAGATATTCCATACAACGTTTACCAAGAGGAGGACGATATAGAAATGCCACCTGCCTCGCATATTCATCGACCGCATCGTCCAGGTGCGAGCGATGTTGATGTAGAAGTTGCGTTGGACTTACTGGCAGCCTCTCACAAGCCAGTGCTCTTCATTGGCCATGGCGCTGCACTGTCTGAAGCAGGTCCTGAGATCTGCGAGTTGGCGGAGCTGTTGAATATTCCGGTGATCACATCACCGAATGGTATGGGTGTAATTTCTGGAGACCATCCGCTAGCTCTCGGGTTTATTGGTAGAAATGGTGCTTATCCCGCGAATGAGGCCGGTCGTCGATCTGACCTGGTAATTACTTTGGGGACTCGTTTTGATGACCGTAGCTCATCGAGTTGGCACGATGGTTATTCGTGGAATTTTCCCAAGACCCGACTTTTGCATGTGGACATTGATCCACAGGAACTGGGTCGCAACTATGCGCCTGATCTCGGCATCATCGCTGACGTTAAGGTGTTTACGCGTCAGCTGCTAAATGCGATTGCTAACCGTCCCGCAATTAAGGCCGAACGCTATGCTTCTTGGCAGTCTGATGTAAAGAGTTGGCAAATGCAGTGGGAACTTTTTGTTCGTCCGCATTTCGGTGACTCCACCAGTCCACTGCGCCCTGAATTTGTGGTCGGCACGTTGCAGAAGGTGCTGCCCGATGACGTAATTCTGAGTCTCGACTCTGGGGTGCATCACAACTGGTTTATGCAGTTCTGGAAGGCCAAGCGACCTCAGAGCATGCTTAATAGTTGGGGCTATTCCAGCATGGGCTTTGGTGTCTGCGGAGTCATGGGAGCGCAGCTTGCAGCGCCTGAAAGACCCTGCGTCGCTGTTGTGGGCGATGGCGGCTTCACCATGGCGCCATATGTGCTTTGTACCGCAGTGGAATACAACCTGCCGGTCATCTGGATTATTTGGAATAATTTTGCTTGGGGTGCGATCCGTGACATTCAGTACGGCTTATTTGATGGCCGTGAGATCGGCACAGCTTTCTACCACGGGCAAACCGGCGAGCGCTACAACCCGGACTTCGCAGCATGGGCGCGTGCCTGCGGTGCTGATGGGTACACCGTTACTCGGCCGCAGGACTTAGGTGTGACTGTTCAGCAGGCACTGAAAAACAGGCGCCCCTGTGTGATCGACGTTCATGTCGATTCAGAGGTCCGTCCACCTTCAACTGGAACATGGCAATTGCCGCCTACGCCATTTAAGGAACCGGTCTACGGCAAGCCTTGGAAACCTTAATCAAAACATTTACCTAACTAACCGATTGGAGATTTCATGAGCAAAAAAATCGCGCTTGTTTTTGGTGGAACCCGTGGTATCGGGGCTGCCTGTGTCCATAAACTGGCTGATGATGGCTACGATGTTGCCTACACATATGTGAGCAGCCCACCTAACTTGCCAACCAATATTGGTACCTCGAAGACTAAAGGCTATGCGGTTGATATTCGTGAGGTTTCCCAAGTGGAAAAGGTCTTCCAAGATGTTAATAAAGACTTTGGAAGCATGCCTCACTGCGTATTGGCCAATGCCGGTATAAACGTGCCCCCAGGTCCAATGGCTACATTTGATTCAAAGAATTTCCGTGACCTAGTGGAAATCAATATTGTGGGTGCTTTCAACGTGCTGAGCGCCGCAGCCAAACACGTTGTAGATGGCGGGAACATCATCGGGTTGTCTACTTCAATGGTTCGAGTCGGTGTTCCTGGTGGTGGTCCTTACACGGCGACTAAAGCCGCTGTGGAGAGCTTTTTGCGTTCGATGGCGAAAGAGTTGGCACCGCGCAAGATCCGCGTGAATGGAGTTGCTCCCGGACCGGTGGACACCGATCTATTTCGCGCAGGTAAGAACGAAGAGGCGCTGGCCCGCTCTGCAGCGTTGAGCCCCTTCAATCGTGTGGGTAGAACACAGGAGGTTGCAGAGGTGGTGGCCTTCCTTGCATCAGAAAAGGCATCTTGGGTCCATGGTCAGATCGTTCAACCCAATGGCGGTATGGTGTAGGACATACATGCTTTGATTCGTCTGGTATCTTACCCAATTAAAGTGACGGCTATGCACAGACAGGAACTCAATTACGACGTTGTAGTGGTGGGGGGCGGTGGTGCTGGTTTGGCCGCAGCTATCGAAGCGCGTGAGTATGGTGCTCGTGTACTTTTGTTAGAGAAAAATGAAGAACTGGGAGGCTCTACCTCTTGGTCGATCGGATCTGTCACATCGACGGGTACGCCGCATCAAAACAGACTGGGTATTGTGGACTCCCCTGAGGATCATTGGGCTGATATGCCAGGCTTCGCAGGAGATCTCGATACGCGTGATAACTCAGAGTTGCGTCGCATTCTCTGCAACGAAATTCCAGAAACCTTTCAATGGTTACTTGACTCAGGTGTGCGCTTTATGGGGCCAATGCCTGAGCCCCCGCATCGTCAACCTCGCATGCACAATGTGCTACCTAATTCACGCTCCTTCATCTACCACCTCGAGCGCCGCGCTCGCCGTGTGGGGGTCGAAATTCAAACGGGTATGCGTGCCAAAGCGTTGGTGCAAGAGCAGGGACGTGTTACCGGCGTAGATGTCGAGAGTAACGGGCAAATGATTCGTATGCGTAGTCGATGCGGAGTGGTGCTGGCTGCTGGTGATTTCACCAATGATCCGGTATTGAAGGCCCGTTTCATGGGGCCGCAGGAAGCCAAAGTGGAAGGCGTGAACTTAACAGCTACTGGTGACGGACAGCGCATGGCAGAAAAATTGGGGGCACAAATTGTCAATGGTGATTTAGCATTAGGTCCGGAAATTCGCTTCATTGCGCCGGTCACTGAAACGTTTGTTCGTCGTCTGCCTCCGTGGCGTTTACTAGCGGTTTTCATGCAATGGGCTTTGAATCATTTGCCAGCAAGTATCTTGCGGCCGTTTATGATGAAGTTCCTCACAACTGCGCTCGCGCCTTCAACCGTATTGTTTGAGCAAGGTGCTATATTGGTGAACCAGCGTGGTGAACGTTTCGGTAATGAGTTGGATAGACCCGCTTTGCGGTTACCCGATCAGCCCGACAAGGTTGGATATATCGTGCTGGATGCACATCAGGCACAACAGTTTTCCGCATGGCCATATTTCATTTCTACGGCCCCAGGGATTGCTTATGCATACATTCCTGATTACCAAAACAACCGCCCAGATGTCTTTACCTCAGCCTCTACTGTGACTGAACTCGCTCAAAAGTTAGGTATGAATTCTCATGCTCTTGAACAAAGTGTTCAGGAGGGGGCATTAGGTCCACTTGGCACTGGGCCATATGTAGCATTGGGGCCCGTGCGATCAGTATTTGTGCACAACGAGGGTGGGCTAATGGTGGATAACCAGCATTGCGTAATTGGGAGGGATGGCCGTCCGTTGGAAGGTCTTTATGCCGCTGGTTCTACTGGGCAAGGGGGACTGCTACTCAAGGGACATGGACATCACCTTGCATGGGCATTTGTTTCTGGTCGTCGTGCTGGACGTATTGCTGCGCAGGCTAGTGGGTCTATTTGAAGCTATTCGTTCATATGTTTCAGACGAGCGCACTTCAGCACACGCTTGGGGCATTGCTGCACCACCTTCTTGTATGGGGCGGCTACCCGAGGTGGGGTCTTCATTTGGACTGATGCTCGTGTCTACGGGGAAAGCGCGTATACGTGCATAGTTCATATCCAATTCTTCTGCTGCAATTTGTGCAATTGCGGAGACTATGCCTTTCCCAATTTCTACTTTTCCGCGGCGTAATGTGACTTGACCATTGACGCTGTAATCTACAGCGATTCAGTTGTGGCTTCGCAGCTTTGAGTTTTAGATCATTACGAAGTGCATACAAGAAAGAGGGGGCGTATTGGGTTCGACGTGAATTTGTTGATTTTCTCCATTGACATGAAAAGTCTGTTTGTGGGTGATACGCCGATTTCAGTGATGTAAATTTATTTCGACAATGCACTAAGTCTGCCAGCGAGCTCAGGCGATTGGAGGGATTTTTTGTATTCGTTAACCCCTATAAATGCATCCGTATTGCCAGCCGAGAGTTTGTCAATATGCCGCTTCATGGATTGCGTGACGTTTTTTTCTGATTCGCACAGTGCACGCACATACCTATCAACTGTTGACTGAAGTTTTGATGAATCAACCAATTCGTTGAGAAAGCCAATCCGTAGCATTTCTTCATCGTGTATTGGCAGACAAGTGAGAAAGATCTTCTTGGTTGCACTGGGGCCTAGCTGGCTTGTAAATCGACGTATGCCACCAGGGTAGTAATGCAAGCCAAATCGAGCGGCAGGTATGAACATTCTTGATCCGTTAACGCCAATCCTGAAGTCACAGCAGATCGCTAGATCTGTTCCCCCTCCATAAGCACTGCCGTTTAAAGCGCAAATAGTCGGAAGCGCAAAGTTCTCTAGCCTATCTAGAAGTGTCTCAAACGAACTATCCAATTCTTTCAAGATTGCCGAAATGGTGTAGCCCGATGAAAAGGTTTTAGACCCGGAGCCTGTCATGACAACAACACGGATATTTTGGTTTGCTTCAATCTCATCCAGAAGCTTCATCAAATGCGGGATGTCTGATGGATCTATTCGGTTGTGTTCATCTGGGCGAGACAGCGTTATCGTTGCGCGTTGACCCGATATGCTTAACTGTGGGGCTGTCACGCTTGATGCCGTCATTCAGGTTTGATCCCTTGATCTTTCACAACTTGAGTGAACTGTTTAATTTCGTTAGAAACTAGTGCGTCAAGTTCAACAGGGCTACCACCAATAATTTTTCCTGCAAGGCTATCAAATCTTGTCTTTACGCTCGGATCGTTGAGAGCTTGGATTGTTGCTCTGTGAATTTTTTGAACAATTGCATCAGGCGTTTTCTTGGGTACAAACATACCAATCCATGTATCTGATTCATATCCAGTAACGCCAGATTCCGCAATAGTTGGAACATCAGGAAGCTGTGGTGAGCGCTCGGAAGAAGTAACGGCAATGGGTTTTATTTTTCCATTTTTGATATGGCTCATGGCACCGCTAAGAGTACCCAATAATGCAGGTACTTGATTACTCATAACGTCACTTAGTGCAGGACCCGCGCCCTTGTAAGGAATATGGTCGAGCGGCTCTTTGCTTATGGATTGGAGTAAGCCCCCAGCAAAATGCCCTGGTGAACCAATACCACCGGTTGCATATTGTTTGAAACGCGGATCCTTACGCCCAAGCGCTAGCCATTCTTGCAGGTTGTTAGCTGGTACCGAAGGATGAACGGCAAGAACTTGTGGCAGTGATCCGATTAAGGTGACCCCACGTAAATCTCGTTCAGTATTAAAAGGTAAATTCGGGATTAGAGCTTGGTTGATGCTGTGAGATGAAACTGTAAATAAAATTGTGTATCCATCAGGCGCAGCTTTAGCTACATAGTCGGTTGCAATTGCGCCACCGGCTCCTGCTTTGTTTTCAACCACAACTGTCTGACCCAATATTTCGCCAAGTTTTGTATTCAATGCTCTTGCGACAGTATCGGAACCACCGCCTGCTGCAAAAGTAACGATCAACTTAACTGGCTGTCGGCTTGGAAAATCTTGGGCCGTTGCGATACCTACTGTTCCAAGTAGAGCGATCAGAAAATTCAGAGTGAATCTGCGTGAATATGCGATATTCATTATGTTGTCTCCTTAATGTTTGCTTGCACTACGACACCGCGATTTACGAGTCCATCTATTTCAGTTGAGCTCCAACCCATTTCTAAAAGAATTTCATTTGTGTGTTCACCTAACACTGGTGGGGCGCGTTTAATGCTGTCGCCCTGTATGTTGTCCATACGAATGGGGCTCCCAACTTGCTTGATCTTGCCAAGTGTTGAATGCTCGATCTCTTCAACAAGTCCAAGATGCTTGACCTGAGGATCTGAGAAAACATCGGCCATGTTGTTTATTGGGCCGGCCGGAATTCCTGAACTGAGTAGCAATTTAGTCCAATGAGTTCTTGTGTGTTGTTTAAGTTTTTCTTCAATCAGATCTTTGAGCTCGTGTCGGTATTTAATCCTGAGCTCATTACTAACGAACCGAGGGTCTATCGTGAGCGATGGAACTTCTAATACGCTACACATCTTCGACCACATTTCGCTTGTCGCGGGGGCAATGTTGAGGGGGCCATCAGAGGTTTGAAATACACCGTATGGCGATATAACCGGGTGCGTATTACCGGCAAGGCCCGGTACCTCACCAAGACTCAAATAGCGTTGACCTTGGACGCTAAGCAGACCAACAAGACTTGCCAATAAAGACGTATCGACTCGCTGACCTAGTCCAGATGAGGTTCGCTGCATCAAAGCTGCCAACGTGCCCATAGCGGCCCACATGCCAGAAGTTTGATCTCCAATTGCAACTCCGACCCGAGTAGGGCCAGATTCATCTGAGCCAGTCACACTCATCAATCCAGAGTAGCCTTGCGCAATCTGATCAAAGCCTGGCTGCCCACCTGCTGGACCATCTTTACCAAAGCCAGTGACACTTACGAAAACTAAACTTGGAAGCATTTCCGAGAGCTTGTCGTAGCCCAGTCCAAGCACCTCCATAGTTCCTGGCTTAAAGTTCTCAACCACCACATCACACTTCCTCACCATATCCAATAGAACGCTTGGTGCTTCTGGATGACGAAAATCCAACGCCATTCCGCGTTTATTGCGGTTCCCGCTTAAATAGTAAGCACTGGTTTGTCGATCAAACGGACCCCAAAGGCGGATCATGTCCCCGTTAAGTGGCTCAACTTTAATGACATCAGCCCCTAGGTCACCCAAAATCATGGTGCAGAAAGGGCCTGCCAATGCTCTCGTTAAATCGAGGACTTTTATCCCAGCAAGTGGCAATGATTTGTGGTTTGGTCTCGACATTCAAAACTTCAAAGTTATTTGAAATTAATGCTAAGTCGAGGGACGCTTGTTGAATACTAGTAAAAGAATCTACGGGTCATAAGAAAAAACGATGGATAGGAAATCTACGTTACTGTGATCTTTAGCAAAGCGTAGCTCCTCGCCAGTCACCTTTGGTTACCAAGTCGCCCGCAACCTCTTGAATGGCTTGACAAACTACTTTGGCTGCCTCACTCATGTTTGCCGACCGTGAGCATGCAATTGAGAGCGTTCTGATGACATGAGGTTTTAAGGGTAAGAGTCGAAGTGAGCGCGTGGTAGGCAACCAAGAAAGTGCGGAATAGGGCACAAGCGTTGCAAGTTCTCCTTCTGCAACAACTGTCAACAGAGTTTGGATCGAGCTAGCTTCTGCCTGAACCTTAATCTGAATTTTTGCTACATCACAAGCACTGTCTAGTAGTTGCCTTAGTGTTGTCGCGCGAGTAGTAAAAATCATCGGTGTCGATGCTAAATCAGACAGTTGTACAGACTGGCGTGAAGTAGGGCGCTTACTGCTATTTGCCTGAACAAAGTAAACCGCCTCATCCAAGAGCGGTTGAACACTCAAGCCAGGAGCCTGAATTTTGTCTACTAACAAGCTGAGATCTACCCGTTCATCAAATAGCTGTGCTGCCAAATATGCACTCGGGCTTTCATACAACTCAAGCAAAATTTCTGGGAATTTATTACGTAAATGTCCAACTAACGGAGCCGCCAAAATCATGGCAATACTTGATGGCAGTCCAAGGCGGACTCGTCCCGAAACTTGACTGGCTGCCCCTTTAGCGACATCAATTGTCTGCTCGCGCATGTGAAGAATTTTTTGTGCGTGTCTATAAACGGCTTGACCTGCTACGGTGGGCGTAACGCCCTTCACACTCCGAATCAACAATTGGACACCCACAGAGCTTTCTAAGTCGACCATCTGTTGACTTAATGCAGGTTGAGCGATGTGTAATAGCGCAGAGGCGCGGGTTAGTGAGCCAGCATCTACGATCGCAACAAAATATCGTAATTGCCTAAATTCAATCAAAAACCTGCTCCATGGATATAAATCGTTTGTAAATCAAGCTCAGTTGGTATCGAGATCTCTGCATTAGGTCATGTTCTTTTCCCACTTACCAAATGACTGTAGACAAACTCAAAGCCCAAATCATAGGCCCGAACTGTCTACTGCACCGTGGGAAGTCCAGAGTAACTGCTATCGCAGCCGAAGTCGGTAGTACAGCTAGCTATTGATGATGTGAATCCCTTGCGAGGATTCACATCAAAGGAAGTCGTTCTTGGCACCAAGTGCCGCAGATAGGAGGCGAGCTTCCGCGACGAGCAAATGTCCA
>ERZ650303.156-NODE-156-length-19827-cov-8.897936_pt1 | contig 19827 bp, 24 predicted proteins | sample MGYA00376239_ERZ650303 | MGnify/ENA primary metagenome ERZ650303 (study PRJEB26733, sample SAMN07839262) | wastewater metagenome | biome: small river; feature: stream; material: water | place: USA: North Carolina | collected 2016-04-05 ... | reverse complement strand
CATCACATCCCGCATCCTTTGCCGCAGCAAACTTGGCTTCAGAGCCAACGGTGCCCACTACAAAAGCACCTAATGATTTTGCCCAACCTGCAAGGATTTGACCAACACCGCCAGCGGCAGCATGCACCAGCACGACATCACCAGCCTTAACCTTGTAGGTCTTTTGAATTAAGTATTGCGCAGTCATTGCCTTGAAGAACACTGCAGCAGCGACTTCATCGGATACATTATCTGGCACTGATACTAGCTTATCCACTGCTACATTACGCGCACTGGCATAAGCACCAATACCGGCATTCATATACATCACGCGATCACCCACCTTGAATCGAGTGACACCCTCACCAAGGGCCTCGACAACACCAACTGCTTCGTGGCCTAAACCTGTCGGCAATTCCAATGGGTAAACACCTGAGCGCTGATATACATCGATAAAGTTAAAACCAATTGCAGTTTGACGAAGTTGTACTTCGCCCTTTCCTGGAGCTGGCAGCTCTTTATCAATTAACTGAATTACATCGGCATTACCAAGTTCTGAAAGACTAACAATTCGAGCAGTTGTCACAAGTCACCTTATTATTTTTATGTAAAAAAATTATCTTACTGCAACAGAGGACGATACAAGCTCTTCATCCTCAACAACAGCCCACGTACTATCCCCGAGCTTTTTAACCGCCATGGAATAGGTCCATGAGTCTGGAATGCCACAACTCCATTGATCGGGGCCATTCTGAATTAATACATTCGCACCAATACGGCTATCGAAATACAGGTGGTAGGTTTTTCCGTGGAGAGGATTAAAACTAAATTTGGCGCTATGGACCATCTCAGTGGCATCCAATCTCGCCTGAAGTGCACGTGCCTGCTTCATTAAAACTTCAGCCTGCTCCATGATGCGGTCGTACTCAAGCTTCGCATTTTGGCGCGCTACATTAACCGCTTTGTCTTTCTCTTCCAAGACCTTTATCGGGGCAAATACAGGAGCGCCCACTTCCATGGGATATTCAATGCCAGCATGCCGTGCTGGATCGGTGTCTTCAATTCTCATGGCTTATTAACCTACTGATTTATATGCCGAAAGTGTGACACAAATTAACAAAATGCGTTGCTCCCACCTACAAGCTGAGATAAGCCCTTTACAGGGAGTTCAAATCCCCTAAAAGCCTAGTTGCATCGATCTGGATAGCCTGCTGGTCTGCCTCACTAATACGGGATAAATTGGCAGTCATCAAGCGGGTACGCGGGCTCGCCTCGAACTGAGTGCGATGTTTAATGAGAAAGTTCCAATACAAATTAGTCATTGGGCAGGCGCCGTCCCCGAACCGAACATCAGGCTTATATTGGCAGGAGTCGCAATAATTGCTCATTCTCTTAATGTAAGCACCACTGGCAATGTAGGGCTTACTAGTAAAGCGACCACCACTAGCAAACAAAGCCATACCGGCTGTATTGGGTAACTCCACCCACTCAATGGCATCAACATAGATGGCTAGATACCAATCACAAACATCTTTTGGCAATATCTCTGCGAGCAATGCAAAGTTGCCGGTCACCATCAGACGCTGAATATGATGGGCATAGCCGTATTTTAGGGTCTGCCCTATCGACTCTTGCATACACCTCATCTTAGTATCGCCAGTCCAATACCAGGCGGGCAATCGATTCTGGTGATCGTAAAAATTATCAAGCGCCATTTGAGGCATATCGAGGAAGTACATGCCACGCACAAATTCTCGCCAACCTAGTATCTGACGAATAAATCCTTCTACAGTTGCTAATTCCAGATCATATTTTTTCCAGGCGACTAAAACTGCCTCAATCACCTCTCTCGGATTCAGCAACTTCAAATTCAAGGAACTCGACAATAAAGAATGCCAACCAAAAGGCGTGTCCGTCCACATCGCATCTTCATAAATACCGAAGGTTGCTAAGCGATGTTCGACAAATCCATCGAGCGCTTGAAGTGCTTGCTGGCGAGTTACCGGCCACTGAAAGTGCGTCAACGACCCAGGGTGATCCGAATAACGCTCCCCCACTTCGGCCAAAACAGTTTTGGTAATGGCGTCTGGTTCAAATAATTCTGGGGGCGGTATTAAGCCTGGGCCTTTTTTTGGAAACGGTTTGCGATTATCACGATCAAAATTCCACTGTCCACCCTCGGGATTGCCATTCGGATCAATCAAGATCCCATGAGTTTTACGCATGAGTCTGTAGAAGTATTCCAGCCGCAACTCTTTTTTATTGGCAACCCAATCTTTAAATTCTGAATGAGTGCAATAAAAATGGGTATCTTGTCGAATGTCCAGAACAATATTGAGCTCTGCAGATAAAGCTTCAATAGATTGTTTTAGCCGCCACTCACCAGGCTCGACACAAACAAGATGTGTAAATTTTTCCTCAATGATTTTGCTTTTGAGCTCCTCAATAATGCTTTTGGGAGAGTGCTCAATGTATGTAAGAGGAAATCCTTGATTTTTAAGAAATTCCGCAAAGTGGCGCATTGCCGATAAAAATAGAGCAATCCGCGCTTTGTGAGACCAAACATACTGCGCCTCACTCACCGACTCAACCATCAGCACTTCATCGGTTTTGGGGTTGATATCCCTTAAGGCTGCGCTATCTGCATCCAGCTGATCACCCAAAATCAATATGAGCTTTTTCAAGCTAGCTCTCCTTGCTGACAGTTCATCAATTAGCGCTTATAAAAACTCAAGGTCACTTCACCCAAATCAATGCCAAACTTACTCATCTTGGCTTTGTTGAGCATGACCTTAGGCGTTACCAAATACATCCAATCATTAAATTGCACATGATAAATTGTGCCGTCTACTGGCAAGGCTAAGGTGTAAGTCCAATTCAGAGCATTACCGGCTGACTCACCCAGAGCCTCACCAATCACATCATCTGCTGTACCAATATATTTACCAGGGGCAGTTTCCGTCAAAGTCCAAATACGCTTTTGCTTAGTACCATCGGAGTACTCAAAGCTTTCGTCCAGGATGCCAACTTTTTTACCATCAACAATTTTCCACTGCGCCACTAAAAGTACAGTAAATCGTTTTTTAACCTCGCCACTGCGGTCGGTAAATATTCCATAGGCATCTATCGTGCCATTAAAGTATTCGCTGAGATCTAGATTGGGTTTTTCATTAGCGTACTGCGTTACCGAAGGTGACGAGCAAGCAAATAGGCCTATTGCCACTAAACCTGTAAACATCCATTTTGCCGCGGTATAAGCTCTACGCATTTAACATGCTCCTGAAATAAGTGGTGGCGGGCAACCTTGCCCCAACAATTCCGCTCTCAGTTTTGGCACACTCGTATTTGAATCTAGCCAAATACCAAAAAAGGCTTTTGCAAAATCAGCCCCCTGAATTTGAGATATCTTTTTGCCATCGTAAAAAAAGCTGGTACCTTGTTTAGGGATATAGACGGCGGCAATCGCCTGACCTGGCTCCACATTGGGAAGAATGCTTGCTAACTCCTTACCCCAAGCTGTGGCTTGAGTATCGGGGATACCCAATTTTTTCATCTCTTCGACAGTGCGGTTGGCAATTGCTTCGCCGGAAAATGATCTCTGATACCTCAGTTCGAGAGCGAACTCTTGAGAGTCCCTGGTAGCACCACGATATAAATTGGCATCATAAACATGAAACCCCCAAAAGTTCAGCCTGCCAAGGCCTTGCAATTGGGTTTGACCCATCATGCTTTTAATATGCGGGGGCTCCTTAGCAAAGCTGATTGGGGCAAGTGAGCCAAGAGCTAAAGTTATTACCAATACATGAGAGAGCTTCATCTCTTCACCCCTTTCTATTTACCAGGCGTAAAGCAAGCGGCCCAAACAATGCCGAGATCGCATGACGATGCTTTGCGAAGAAGCGATAGCCGACATTCCAAAAAGGCTTAAGTGCTGGTCTAGAAAAAACCCATGCGAGCTTAGGGAGGTTGGCGCGAGCATAAGCAGCTGAAAATACTTCAACCCCTTCAATCAGTTGGCCATCATCATACTGTGCACACATCGAAGCTAGCGCTCGATCACAAGAGACTCCAACGCATTCAGGAGAATAGTCGGTCGAATTAATATCGACAAAGCTGAGAAGCCCCGCCTGATTTCGCCCCGATAGAAATTGAATCTCGGCCTGACATAAAGGACAAAGCCCATCATAGAACAGGGTCAGCTTTTTCATGGTGCTTATTTTTGCTTGTACTGAGTTGCGCAATAAGCTCGAGTAACCAACTTACTACGCAGAGCAACATGCTTGGTTGCTCTACCAGTCACTCGCTTGCGCCATAGTTCAAACGAATTGCGTTTGAGATTTTTCCTCATTAACGCCTTGACTTGAGGTTCAGAATACCCAAAAGTAGCTTTGATCGCATCAAAAGGGGTGCGATCCTCCCAAGCCATCTCGATCAACCTTGAAAGATCGGCTTCTGAAAGTATTTGAGGTAAACGCGTTGTCATCAAGCAAGTTTAAGACTTATTCAATAAACTGGCTGAGACCCCACTCGCCCCTTTTTCTATACATGCCATTAATCCCCAAACCCTTCCGCGCACTTGTGATTGGCTCATCCGGAACCATTGGCTCTGCCTTTGTGGAATTGCTGGAAAAGAATCCGGAATGCACGGGAGTGGTTGGCATACATCGAAACTCCCAAAACCCAATTAATTATGAAGACCTTGCCTCGATTGAAGCTGCAGCTCAGGGTCTCGCAGAAAAGGCACCCTTTCAGCTGATTGTTAACACTATTGGGATATTGCACTCTAGTGATTGGATGCCAGAAAAAAAATTGGATGACCTTAATCCAACTCAATTGCAGACACTGATGCAAGTTAATGCAATCGGTCCTGGCCTCACCATCAGAAGTTTCTCTAAGCTACTAGATCCAGCCGGCTCAGTGATGGCGTCCCTTTCAGCGAAGGTTGGCAGCATTGAAGATAACCGTCTCGGAGGTTGGTATAGCTATCGCGCCTCCAAAGCCGCTCTCAATATGCTAATCAAGACTGCAGCTATCGAATTGGCGCGCACCAAACCGAATATCGCCCTGATAGCACTACATCCCGGAACGGTGAACTCTCGATTGTCGCAACCATTTAAAGGCCAAAAAATTGGTCGCCCTCCCCTCGAAGCTGCGCAAGATATGCTCAATGTCTTGCTCTCTTTGGATAAAGAAGATTCAGGTACTTTCATTAGTTACTCGGGAGAGCGCTTACCTTGGTAAGGCGCACACCTCTATGAAAGTACGCTCATCCATTTTCCTCATGATCTTTGCCTTGCTTTTCATCCAATGCAAATTGGCTTTAGCACAAAGTGAATTGGCCAATCAGCTACAAGATGGGATGCATGTTCTTTTAATGAGGCATGCGGACGCTCCTGGATATGGCGACCCCAAGAACTATCAAATCAATCAATGCTCCACCCAACGCAATTTAGGAGAAGCGGGTCGCAAGCAAGCTAAGGGTATTGGTGAATGGCTATCCAAGCAAGGCATTCAGGAGGCAAAAGTCTATAGTAGCCCTTGGTGCCGATGCCTTGACACAGCAACCCTACTAAATAAAGGGCCAGCTAAGAAAGAGGCTTCTTTGGGCTCATTTTTTGATGATATGAGCCAGGCAAAAGGCCAGACCAATGACCTGGAAAAACTCATCGCAGACGAGCGAAAGAAATTTCCAAATATACCCATCATCATGGTGACCCACCATGTCAATATTCAATCTTATGTTGGCGTGGTCGTTAACTCAGGTGACATGGTTTTAGTCAAAGTCAATCCTTCTGGAAAGCCAGTATCTTTCAAACTCTATCCAAGCCCTTAAAGCTTGTTCACTACTTTTTAATATAAAGATTACTTATGCAAGATGACATCACCCTAAATGTATTGGGTCAACCTTTAGTACCCTGCTCTTTCGATCCTTTGACAGGATTTTTTAGGGATGGTTGCTGCAAAACCAATGAGGAGGATGTTGGCAGCCATTTGGTCTGTGCGATTGTGACAAATGACTTTCTACAGTTCAGCCTAAAAAGAGGAAATGACCTCATCACCCCGCGACCTGAATATCAGTTTCCAGGTCTCATAGCTGGCGATCAGTGGTGTCTTTGTATCAACCGCTGGATTGAAGCCTTGGAGGCTAACTGTGCCCCAACAATTCAATTGGAAAGTACACACGCCAAGGCGCTAGAGAAAGTTTCAATAGAAGTGCTACTGCAATATTCTCAAAGCCATAGCCTTTGATACTCTCCTCGAGGATCATGGTCTTGAGTTTGTTTGGCCACATTAAAGGGCCTACCCCCTCTGGGGTCTGTGCCACGGCCAGCGATGTAAAGCCAATTGCCTTGATTGCTATAGACGTCATAGTCAATAAGTTGAGACTCAAACCAAGCGGCGCCTACTCGCCAATCGCCTTGTAAATCATAAATCCAGTAACTAGCAACAACCTGACGCATTCGGTTGGATAGGTAACCAGTTTTGAGTAGCTCTCGCATTCCAGCATCTACCAATGGCTGGCCAGTACTACCGTTACACCAAGACTCAAATTGCTGGATGTCACTGTGCGCAATAGGCGCTTCACTCAAGCCTTTTGCTCGATACAGCTGCTTCCCATACTTGAAGTGCAGGAAGCGAAAATAATCTCGCCACAGCAACTCAAACCAAAGCCAGTAAGTGCCATCATTGGCACCATGACATTGCTCATATTCAGTCAGCTTAGCAGCAATCGTTCTTGCAGAAATACAACCCAAGGCTAGCCAGGGTGAAAACTTACTTGAATAGTCTTTTCCAATCAGCTGATTGCGAGTTTCTTTATATGTATCTGGAAGGCGTCGTACGAGATATTGCTTTAAGTGCTCAACAGCGTTGCGCTCACCACCTAAAAAATTATGAGCTGAAGTCTTTGCTTGCTCAGAACTTTGCATCGAAAGGATTTCATCGAGCTCAGGTAGCCCGGGAATTATTGAAGGCGCCATCACTGGAGCCGCAAATCTCAAACCAGCATACTCCACTTTTTTACGAAACTGAGTAAACATATCCGGCATATCTTGAGCGGGAAAAGGCAGGCTCTCGGGCGACAGCATACTGGACTGCCAGAACTCCTTGAGCGGGATTCCCCGCTCTTGGATCGCTTGACTCTGATGCATTTCTTCTGGGGCTTCAATGCGTTCACAATACACAGCATCTGCAAAAGTATATTCAACCAATTGCACAAGGATGTCTTTTGGCTCACCGTCAAATTCCAACAAATCGGATCCTAATGCGCGTAGCTGCATCCTTAAATCATTCAATGATTCCCGCAAAAATGCTCTGCGATGGCGACTCTGTCTTGGGAAGCCTAAGGCGTGAATATTGTTCGCCTGTGGGAGATGGATGTATATCGGGAGTAAGCGATCAGCATGAAGGCATGCATCTGTAAAGGCAGGATTATCAATCAGCCTTAAATCATTTCTGAACCAGTAAATCAGGGTGCTCACTTATTTCAGCCCAGAAGCAACTGGAGGAGATTTATTGAGTCGGCAGGCATCAGAGCAATACTTAATAGACTCCCAGTTTTTAGCCCAAGACTTTCGCCAAGTCATCTCCCTGCCACAAGTCACACATAGCTTGCTCGGCAAAAAAGATTTGTTTCCCTTGAATCCAGATTTTTCCGACTTGCTCATACCAACCTATTCAAAAACGAATAGACTACTCAATACAATCAATAAATGAGATTGCTTTGAAAGCCTTTTACGCAGACCACTATGTTTTACCACTTCCCGCCGGACACCGCTTTCCGATGGAGAAGTATGGAAAACTGCGTGACTTAGTAGCGCAATTAGATGGTATTCAGCTTGAAAATGCACCTGCCGTCACTGACACCCAAATACTCTATGCGCATGATCCGGCTTACCTGATTAAAGTACTACAAGGCACTCTGAGTGCAAATGAACAACGGGAGATTGGCTTTCCGTGGAGCATACAAATGGTGGAGCGCTCACGAAGATCTGCAGGTGCAACACTAGCAGCAGCAAAGCTTGCATTTACTGAAGGTCTAGCTGCGAATTTAGCTGGAGGCACTCATCACGCATACCGCAATAAAGGCAGTGGATTCTGCGTCTTTAATGATTCAGCAATTGCAGCTAGAGCGATCCAAAAGGAGATTAGCCCCCATTTGAAGGTTGCCATTGTCGACCTTGATGTTCACCAAGGTAATGGTACTGCCTCCATCTTGGAGCATGATCCTTCTATCTTTACGCTATCCATACATGGAGAAAATAACTTTCCCTTCAGCAAAGAGATAAGTGATCTAGATATCGGCTTGCCAGATGAGACTGGCGACGAAGCCTATCTAGCAGCGCTCCACAAGGGCTTAGAAATATTGGATGCAAGCTTTAAGCCCAACTTAATTATTTACTTAGCCGGCGCCGATCCGCATGAAGGAGATCGCCTAGGCAAACTCAGCGTCAGTAAAGATGGAATGCTCCAGCGAGATGAATGCGTTTTTCAGTACGGCTTAGATCGCCAAATCCCGATCGCATTTAGCATGGCCGGTGGCTACGGCAAAGAAATTCAATCGACCGTCGACGTTCATTTTCAAACTATTCAAACCGCGCTTCGATACCAGCAACGATTTTCCTAAATCAATTTTTCTTTGACGGCAGAGTATTCAAGGTTTTAGCATCGTTGAGTTGCTTATCAACCAAGTAGAGAGTTCCTCCGTAATTAGCTTGCAGATCGTAGCCAGATAGGCCAACTGTATATATCGATATATAAGGATTGAAAGATCGAACAGTTCCACCAGAACCTGCGGAGAAATTAGCATCGACATCCATACCGCCACGTTGCCCATCAATTGAAGTCAATAAGAACTGATCAATCGCATCGGTATTCTTAAAGACGATGACTTGGTACTGCTGTTGATAGCCCGCACCAACCCCCTCACCAGTCTTCATTGCTTCCATAAAAACAGGTTCTGAGCGACGCTTATCAAACAGAACTCCCTCGCCTCTAGCAAGAACTAGCAAAACAACATTAACGTTGGTCGTATTGAAGACGGCATATCCTGGAGCAGCTTCAACCTCTTTTTTAATCGCTGGATTCTGCTTAATTAATGCAGCTAAGCCTGTCTTTGACATCTCTAGGGTAGCCTGTCGCTTCTGAAGAATTTCTTGATCAGTTAAAGGCTTGCCATCACTGCCTGTAGACTGGCAGCCAAGCAAAATCAGCGCAAACAGGAGTATCGATAGCCTTGAGAGAAAGAACATGAAACTCCACATAAATAGGTATAAAAATCATATTTTATATGGTTTAAGAGATCATTTCGGGTAAATACCCCTCCAGATCAACACCTTTATAGCGAGCTCTATATAAAATACGAGCGCTATGTATCACTTTCGATTTGCCCCCTTCCTGCTTGCCGCTCTCATGCCATTAACGGCATGGGCAATAGATCTGCAGCCTAACGACATTGTTGCTCCGCTGCCTAATAAAAATTATGTAACGATTACCTACTTCAATACTGAAAACTCAACGCTATACAGAAACGGCTCCAGCACTACCGGTGCTCCCTATGCGAATCCAGTGATCGACACCCAAAGCGCTATTTTGCGCGGCGCAAGAACATACTCTCTGGGCGAACTCCCTGCAGTCACATACATTCAGCTGCCCTATGGCACGGTAAGGCCAGCAGGCTCACTCTCAGGCCTTTCAGGCGATACCGGAATTGGCGATCTCACGATTGCTACTGCGATCTGGCCATATCACAACAGAGCTACGAGGACATATCTTGGATTGGCAGGCTATCTTATTAGTCCTACCGGCAGCTACTCCAGTCAAAGAGTTTTTAATAGTAGCGAGAATCGCTTTAAGACCGATGTGCAACTAGGCTTCCAGACGCCAATAACCAGCAGTGTTGATGGGATGATTGCGGTTGATACGATGTGGTTTGGAGGTAACAGTCAGTGCGCAACTGCATGCGGACTCACTTCAAATGGTTCATTGACACAAAAACCACTTACCACCACTCAACTTGGCCCGATCTATCGGATTAACGAAATTTTTACCGTTGGTGCATCGTATTTTTATGTGGCAGGCGGCGCAACATCAATCAATAATAATTACCTGAATAATGTAGTAAACACTCAACGTTTTTTATTAAGTAGCCAAGCGCATACACCCATTGGCAGAGTCTCCTTGCAATATGGACGCGACATGGAGATTAAAAATGGATTTATGCAAACTCGCGTATTAGTACTGCGCTTGATGAAGGAGTTCTAGACTACTTCATCTGATTGGTTTTGTGGCCAATCCAATACCTCTGCATCTCAATGAACAAGAAGGAGGCAGACCAGGTAATCAGAATAAAGCCTGTCAGCGCCTCTACTCCAGTAAGGTACCTCAAATAACCCTGAGCCACAATCTCACCATAACCCAAAGTGGTAAATGTGACGAACGATAAATAGGCACAGTCAAGCAAGATGCCGTGACCAGAAAGATCGCCCACAAGTCCACCCATTGCAGGAAACTGCAAGGTAAAGAAGTAGCCTAAAGCAAAAAGCCAAATCTCTAGAACATGCGCCATGAAGATGGCGCCAACGCCAATCAGAACCCTAAAGCGAGGGGCAATATGTGCCACTCTTGGCAAGTTCTTATCCAACTGAAACAGTGCCTCGTAGTGCATCAATATAGCTAAAAGGGCTAGCGATCCATTAACAGCAAAGGCAGTAATAAGTAGCATAGGTGAAATTATCCCCCATTTTCAGGGGGATAATTCATCAACCAGTGATAACGGTATCGCCTTTTAAAGCGTCAATTCGGTGAAAGTATTTTTTAGCATAAGCCAATAACTGCCCATCAGTAGGATGATCAACAGTTTCAATACCCACTACTTTTTCAGCTGTCAGATGATCATGCTTACTTGCATGTTTCATGAGCTCTAATTTTGCAGAGCCTGGACCAACAATCAAAATCTCTTTAGATTCTTTAACAGCCTGAATCACTTCATGCAAATAATGCTCATCTGGTCCGGCATGTGCGCCACTAACATTTCCACTTTTGTGATGAATGTTTTTATGCGTAGATCTTGTCTTAATTACTTCGCTCTCACTTGCAGTGGGGTTGAAGTAAATGACGTGTGCTTCTTGGTGGTCGATCCAAATTACTGAGTGATTAAAGGACATATTTTTCTTTCTAATTAAAAAACGGAATAATGAAAATAACTAATCTAAAATTAGATCATGGCTAAATAAGTGAACGGCACCATCAATTGCGTGGCCATTCAAAATCTTTTGCTCAGCTATTGAGAGCAGCTTTAGTTGATGCGTATTAAACAATTGCAAGGCATTTGTTTCTACACCCTCAGGATCTAAGTCCTGCAGGGCTTCATAACTAAAAGTGCATTTAAGGGGTTTTCCATCAAGCAAGGCCGGATAGGATACATCGCCATTTTCTAAAACAGCTGCAGGACCAACAAATTCAAGCTTCATGGGGGCTCACTTTATCAAGAACAATCAAATAACTCTAACAGTTTGAACCTATTCGACTAAGTGTACTTGATGCACATCAAATTCCCTGCCCCTAACTAGCCCGCATCTAGCCTTCTTTGCGCTAAAAAGTTCTGGGTAGTTCTAGACAGGTGAATATCATGGACCTTACTTAAGGCTGTCGACCGCCTGAGGAGATCCTCTGTCGGTGTATTGAGGCTTGAATCTTTACTTACAAATAGAATTTGGTTCATCCGATCATCCTCCGCCACCAACACAGATGGATACTCAAAGACTCGATCAATGCGCTCTTGATAAACCTGGTTAAGCCCTGCCGCTCCAGAAAAGTTGATTATCAATATGCCATTTGGCTCCAAGCATGCCAGACAGCTGGCATAAAAATCCTCACTACAAAGCTGAGCTGCTTGACCGAGTTTGGTATACCCATCAACCAGCAATACATCAAACTTTTCCACAGTCTCCCGCAAGTAGGCAGCACCATCGGCCTCGAGCACCTTAAAGTGGGCGCTATTTTCTGGAACATGGAACTTATCCTTCAGTGCAATCACCTTGGGGTTGTTCTCCAGCACCAAGATGGATGTACTTGGCAAATGATGATGGCAGTACTTAGCCAAAGAGCCACCGCCCAAACCTATCATTGCAATACTGTTAGGACTGGCATTAAAGAGCAGAAATCCCATCATCGTTTCTGTGTAGCTCACTACCAAACGAATAGGCGCCTGCATATCCATCAAGCTTTGCGTGGACTCGCTATCAAAATACAAAGCCTTGAACTTATTGCTTTCGACGATATAAGGCTCGCCTTGAGTGCCATCAAATTTCTGCTTAAGCTTTGATAAACCTTCTTTTAAAAGCTGGACACCGGTCAAGGGAATTAGTGCTGAGGACAAAGTTTTCTCATAACCAATGAATTAACGCAAGGAATGGTTGCGAGCATTTAAGGTTGGCAAAGAATGTGCCCAAGGATAGCCAGCTCTAGCCTTTGCTTGGCCATAGTTAAAGAGCGCTTGCATATATTGTGTATCAAACATGCTCTGTGACTTCATTTCAAAATCTTGGTCTATGTAGGCGAGATTAAATTCAACGCCATCCTTTTTAGTAATGTCATATATTTTCAATAAATCGCCATTGCCCTGCTTCTCAATAATCTGCTCAACTGAACGTAAGGCAATCGCTACTGACCATCGCTCCGTATCCTCCCAACTTGAGCTCAACTTATCGTTTCGAATAATAAAAGCGCGTCGTTTCTTTTCAAATGGAATGCCCATCTTGACAGAGTCAACAGAGACTGCATACGGATACAGAAACACCTGGGTTGAGGCTCCTCCATCCACATGCATTTCTTGGTAGGCCAGATTATTTACCATCACATCGAACATCACTGGCGGAAACAAGACCGGAACAGATGCCGATGCCAACATGACCTGCTTAAAAAGGCTCAATGCCTGAGGACCTCCAATGCTGGCGATCTGCCCCATATTCCAGACAACAGGCTGGCCGGCATCAATATCAGTTGTTCCTATCAATAGCGCCCGCCGATTCACTACATATTCATGGGCAATTTTTTCGAGCAAGCTGCTGTCAATATATTGATCTAACAACACCTTCAATGGGTGGTCACTCACCAAAGAGTCATCCATAACACCAGAAAATATATTTCTCGTGACATAAATATCAGCGGTATTTGTGGTGGTGTAGAGTTTAGTTAATACCGAGTCATACTCAGATCCCAAATAAGCAAATGGTGCCATCAACGCGCCGGTACTTACCCCGGTTACTAATTTAAATGATGGCCTATCGCCCCTCTGTGTCCACCCAACCAACAAACCGGCCCCAAAGGCACCGTTATCTCCGCCACCAGAAAGCGACAAATAACTTGCATCAGCCAAGGCGCTTCCGACATGAACTGACTCTAGCTTTTGAGCATCAATGGTGAAATTTTGGATGCCTTCGGCGCTGTCAACAAAATAGCGAATACCTGGCATTCCCTCAATCTGAGCGCGCGCAGTAAGATTTTTTGGAACGGCTGACTGACGCGGAACGCCAATACAAGCAACCAGTAAACTAAAACTGAAGAGTGCCAATAAGAACTTGAGAGAGCGAGAAGTGGTGAAAAACATATTCATATCACCAGAATTGTAAGGCTCACCCAGGGGTGACTAAATATTTTCTTTTCTACTTGCCAAGTATTGAACGCCTTTGCTTCCATACTGCTCAGCATGAACTTGATTGGCTGACAAATGGAAAGCCTCTCCCGAGATATAGGACGACCTTTTACCATCGATCACCAAATCTATTTGCCCAGAAATCACTAAAGCTTTGACCTCGAAGGGATGTGCATGATCCCCCAGAAATCCTCCAGCCTCACGCTCCACTAATACGGGATCCGGAAATCCATCTAAAACAAGCATCTGTATAAATTGATCACGAGTCATTTAAAAACTCAAATAAGCTCACTGATTTCAATCAGGTTTTGATCGGGATCCCTCACATATACCGAGTTGATTTTTGAGGTAGCACCAGTCCGAATAATGGGGCCTTCAATGATGGGCCAATTCTCTTGGCCTAGTTTTTCAACAACCTGCACGAGCGGTCTATCAGCAATAAAACATAAGTCCAAAGAGCCTGGTGTCGGAATATCTGCCTTGGGCTCAAACTCCTTGCCTTTGATATGTAAATTAATCTTCTGGTTACCAAATTTAAATGCCTTACGCTCAACCGGAGGAGTGCCACCAATAAAACTCTCTAGCCTCATACCGAGCACACGGGTATAAAAATCAACACACTCACTTTCATGCGCCGTTGTTAATACAAGATGGTCCAAATGATCAATCATGCTAGAGCTCACCCTCTCTTAATCAGCCTCAATCTTGGCAACTTTCACTACTGAAGTCCACCTAGTATTTTCGCCCCTAATAAACTCCTCTAACTGCTTGGGGTTCATGTAAACAGCCTCAGCACCCATCTCTACCGCTTTTTGTTTGAATGCTGGTGTGGCCATGACCTTAGCGATTTCAGTAGTGAGTTGATTAACAATCGGTGCAGGCGTATTGATTGGAGCAAAGACTGCAAACCATGATGTGGCATCCAGTTTCGGCAAGCCAGCCTCGGCAGCCGTGGGGACATCAGGCAAGCTCGGCAAACGTTTCTTACCTGTAGTTGCCAATGCACGCAGCTTTCCAGTTTGGATATGCGGAATAAATGGTGGGGGCGTTCCAAAAGTGAGATCTACCTGCCCGCCCAATAAATCAGCTAATGCTGGGCCGGTACCTTTATATGGAACATGGGTCATTTTGATGCCAGCCTGCTGCTCCAGCATTGCGCCAGTCACATGCTGCAAGGAGCCGTTACCCGAAGATGCGTAATTCAACTTACCCGGATTTGCTTTTGCATAAGCAATGAGTTCATTCATTGTCTTGAAGGGCAAATCCGCACGAACCACCACAATTTGTGGTGCTGAGATCACGTTTGCCACCGGTTGAAAATCTTTCAACTCCCAAGGTAATGGGTTTTTGCTTACTAAAGGTGTGATGACATGGTAGCCAGAGTATTGAACCAATAAGGTATAGCCATCGGGATCAGCCTTTTTCACAGCAGCCGCAGCAATAGCACCTGAGGCGCCCGCTTTGTTCTCAACCACAATCGTTTGACCCAATGCGGTTCCAAGAGGCTGTGCCAATACTCTTGCTGTGAAATCAGTCGTTCCACCTGGGGCTGATGATGCAATAAAGGTGATTGGCTTATTTGGGTATTTTCCCGCATCTTGGCTGTAGCTAGAAATAGACACCTGACTCAACAGAATCAAGATCAATAAATTCATCTTAGAAAAATAGGTGCGCATATAGCTAACTTTCAATTTAGGTCAAAGCAAATTAACGTAATTCATTTACATAAGCTGGGGCTGGATGCAAATCACAGGTGCTACCAGCCTTAGCAACTTGTCCTGGCACAGGATGCCCAACAATGAGGGGCAACTCACGAGCCAAGCCCAGGAGCTTAGGGATATCGATGCCTGTATCGTACCCCATAGCATCAAGCATATGAATAGCATCTTCACTAGAGATATTACCGCTGGCACCCGGTGCGTAAGGGCAACCACCCAAACCCCCGAGCGAGCCGTCAAACCTAGTGATACCCGACTGTACTGCGGCTAATACATTTGCCAATCCCATCCCACGTGTATTGTGAAAATGGAAGGTTAACTGCAAGTGACCAAACTTCTTCTGCAAATCATCGGCCATTTTTGCAACCTGCGCAGGATGCGCCATGCCAGTTGTGTCGCAAATAGTGACACCTCGCACACCTAAGTCTGCAAAGCGCCCAACAAAGCCCTCCACTACGCTTTGCGCCACATCCCCTTCCATGGGACAGCCAAAAGCCGTAGATAAAGAAACGTTGATTGGAGTTCTGCCGCCTACATATTGGATTACCTCAGCCAATCCAGAAAAACTTTTCTCTCGACCCATTCTTAAGTTGGCAAGATTATGCGTCTCTGATGTGGACATCACAAGATTGAATTCATCTGCGCGAGCTTCAAAGGCGCGCTCTGCTCCACGTAAATTCGGCACCAAGACCGTATATTCAACGCCAGGTGCACGTTTGATTCTTCCCATCACCTCCTCTGCATCACGCAACATGGGAATGGCCTTGGGTGATGTAAATGAAGTTACCTCTATCTTGGCAAACCCGCACTGGCTGAGCTCATCCACCAGCTTGACCTTGTCATCAGTAGGAATGAAATTCGGCTCAATTTGAAATCCATCCCTGGTCACAACGTCATTGAAATAAATTCTAGTCATAAGATTTAATTTTTTGGTTAATGATTATTTAGTGAATGCAATCCCGCGTTCTTTTAAAGAGGCTACCTGGGCCTGAGTTAATCCAATGCTTTGCAGAATTTCATCTGTATTCTCGCCAATTTCAGGAGCTAGAGTTTTGATAGAGCCGGGTGTGCGAGAGAGTTTTGGAATTACGCTTGGCACATCTAGATTTGTTCCATCGCGCATCTGAATGTTTTGAATATTGCCGCGCGCCTTGTAATGCGGGTCCTTAGCTATATCAGCAACGGTATAGATTTTTCCAGCAGGAACCGCCACAGAATCCAGCAACTGCAGGGCTTGATCAGTCGTCATTGTTTGAGCCCAAGCACCAATTGCCTGATCTAACTCCGCAACGCGGGCTACTCTGCCATCATTATTTTCTAGCGCTGGATCATTAGCCAAATCTACTCGGCCAATCATATTCATGAGACGCTTAAAGATGCTATCGCCATTACCAGCAACCAGAACATAGCCGCCATCACCACAAAGATAAGCATTGCTCGGGGCGATACCTGGCAATGCACTGCCACCAGCTTGCCGGACTTCTCCAAAAGCGCTGTATTCAGGTAGCAAGCTTTCCATGCAATTAAATACTGCTTCATACAATGCAATATCAATTACCTGGCCTTTACCGCTTTGATGGCGCTCTTGCAAAGCTAATAAGATGCCAATTACACCGTGCAAAGATGCCAAGGTATCGCCGATACTAATACCAACGCGAACAGGCACTCTTCCAGGCTCAGCCGTTAAGTGTCGCAAACCACCCATCGCCTCAGCAACCACCCCAAAGCCCGGCTTATCTCGATAAGGGCCGGTTTGACCATAGCCACTTATTCTCAAAACAATCAGCTTGGGATTCAGTTCCAGTAATTTCTCCGGATCAAGCCCCCAACCCTCGAGAGTACCCGGTCGAAAATTCTCGATCAAGACATCAGCCTCCCTAATTAAGGTGCGAACAATTTCTTGAGCTTCAGCCTGCCTTAAATCCAATGAGAGTGAGCGCTTATTGCGAGACTGCACTTGCCACCAAACCGAAGTGCCATCTTTTAGTAAGCGCCATTTACGCAAGGCATCCCCCACCTTTGGCGGCTCAATCTTGATGACATCAGCACCAAAATCTGCCAGCGTTTTGGCAGCAAATGGGCCGGCAATTAATTGCCCCATTTCAATCACTTTTAACTTGGCTAATGGCTCCATATCTATCCTTAAATTCGCTTTTTCACTAAATTACGCCCTTTTAAGCTACTTGAGAATTGCTATGAGTCGGCCAAGCCTTCTCATTTTGCGAAGGCTTGGATAAAATATCTTCATGAATACCTTGATAAACCCAGCCAGAATCGACTTTGTAACCCTTAAGCTCTTTTGTGCTGTTGCGAAATCGGGAAGCATTACCAAGGGGGCAAATGAGTGTAGCCTGGCATTGTCAGCGGCGAGCCGACGCATTTCTGAACTTGAGGAAACCGTTGGGCTCTCTTTGTTAGACAGATCCGCAAAAGGAGTTACTCTCACTCATGCCGGCCATGCAGTAATGCAACATGCATTACGACTATTCCAAGGCTTTGAACAATTTAGCAATGAATTGGGTGATTACTCCAAAGGCTATACGGGTCATGTCCGCCTCTGGGCAAATATGTCCGCCCTTACAGAATTCCTACCCGCTGCTCTAGCTCAGTTTCTTAAACAACATGCAGAGATTCAAGTGGAGGTAGAAGAACAAATCAGCGGCGATATTGTTAAAGCCTTGCTAGATGGCATTGCCGATATCGGCGTATTTGCCGAAGGAGCACCAACAACTGGCTTAGATACAAAAATAATCGGCAAGGATGAGCTGGTTATCGCATGCAGTAAATCTCACCCGATTGGCACAAGAAAACGAATCTCTTTTGAAGAATGCCTTGAATACGATTTTGTAGGCCTTAATCGAGGCAGCTCACTCCTCGAGCTCACATCGAGGTCTGCAGAAAAACTCGGGAAGCAAATGCGGCTTCGCATTCAGGTGCGCAGTTACGATGCGATGTGTCAGATGATTGCAGTCAATCTTGGCATTGGTGTGCTGCCACTACAAGCCTGCATAGCGCAAATAAAAGCCATGGATCTTCAGGTGATTCCCTTGGATGATTCCTGGGCAAAGCGAAACCTATTACTCGCTATCAAAACCAACTCCACCCTATCCCCATCAGCGAATTTACTCTGCGAACATTTACTCGAACAGTGCGCTAAGTAATTTAAGGACAAAAAAAATGCCAACCCTGAGGTTGGCATTTCTACATAAATAACTCAACAAAATTAATTTAAAGGTCTAGGCCTCTTAGTCTCCGAAACAGGAATCACTTTGCCACTCGATATGGCTTCAAGAATCAGTCAACTGTTCAGTAGAAGCCGCACCAGAGAACAGCCCAATAGCGCTGAAATAAATAATTTTGGATATGAAGTTCATAGCTTTAATTACTTCAAGATAACTAAAGTTGCTGTAGCGCGCGCGCCCCAACCAGATGGGCCGCCAGGAGTGTTGCTGACGTAATAGATTGGGCCCGCTCCAAAAGAGAATGGCACACCGTCAATTACAAACAGCTTAGAAACGCCTGCATACAATGGGTTAGATGTACGACGTGCATCGTAGTTGTATTGCGCCTCCATATTGGCCGTATAAGTCCAAGCATCTTTGTTGGTATAAGCCACAAAAGGCTGTCCATACAGATTATTTTGCGTACCGTAGCTTGGGTTACCACCCATACTCCATGACTGGTAAGCAAGCGCTCCGTATGTCCAAGGGCCATCACGATTCAGCACTACTGCAGTCACGCCAGCGCCAGTTTGCTGCGAACCAAATTTACCGCTGTTACCAGACGGTGACTGCGCATAAGGACCAATACCCCAAATCCATGAAGAGTTGGTATTGGGAGCATAAAACGACTCCAAGGTCACGCTAGCAATGCCATAACCAGAAAAAGCCTGTCCATTAGGGCCTTGAACGCTAGTCTCTCTTACGCCAGCCACAATGGGACGTACAATAAATGTATCGCCGCCGCCCAAATTAAATGGAGCTACCGGTTGGAATAACAGGGTTTGCTCTGAACCGCCTTGGTTTTTACCTACGCCACGACTAAATTCATATTGCAGTGGAACGGAGATCATGTCAGCAATCGGGTTGGCTAATTTTTTAGCAATATCCACACTATCAACCGCTGGTTTAGGTGCGGCCAGAGTTCCCGACTTTTCAGCCGCAACCGTTCCCGCACGCGCAGGAATTTCTTGTGCAAATGAGGTTGTTAAAAAACCAGTTGCTAGTAAAGCAGTGGCAATAGTAATGGATAAAATTCTCATAAGAATTCTTAAGCAATTAGAATTTAAATGTCACGGCAACTTGGGGACCAAGCATCGTCGTTTTTTGCAAAACACCAGCATCCCTCATATCGTAGTAAAGCGCACGATAAGTCAAAGAGGCATCGATCAAACCGCCAAAGGTTTTTCCTATACCAGCCATTGCTTGCCAGGTTAAGTTTGTAGTGCCGCCGCCGCTACCAACATCCCCATAGAAC
>ERZ650303.155-NODE-155-length-19829-cov-24.937645_pt1 | contig 19829 bp, 11 predicted proteins | sample MGYA00376239_ERZ650303 | MGnify/ENA primary metagenome ERZ650303 (study PRJEB26733, sample SAMN07839262) | wastewater metagenome | biome: small river; feature: stream; material: water | place: USA: North Carolina | collected 2016-04-05 ... | reverse complement strand
CCGACACCAAAGAGTTCGCCATCAACATGAGCAACATGCGCCACTGGGACGAACCTGTGAAGCGCTACATCGACGAGTGCTTGCTGGGCGAAGAAGGCCCACGTGGCAAAAACTTCAACATGCGTTGGATCGCCTCCATGGTCGCCGATGTGCACCGCATCCTCACCCGCGGCGGCGTGTTCATGTACCCCTGGGACAAGCGCGAGCCAGGCAAAGCTGGCAAGCTGCGTCTGATGTACGAAGCCAACCCCATGAGCTGGTTGATTGAGCAAGCCGGTGGTGCATCCACCAACGGCCGTCAACGCATCTTGGACATTCAACCCACAGAGTTGCACCAACGTGTCAGCGTGATCTTGGGTTCCAAGAACGAAGTGGACCGTGTGACCAGCTATCACACACAAAAGTAAACGTTCGCGTCTTAAAACAAAAGGCCCGCTTAATGCGGGCTTTTGTCTGTCTGTCGTTTGTGTAATGTACGGAAATAAAACTACACAGAGCCAGTGCTAGGCTTGCGCGAATTTTCAACATATCTTGATGCTTGTTTTGATACGTCACTTCTTCCGTTTTTTTCTACTCGCATACGTCCTCTTTGGCGCAAGTGTGTCTGCCTTGGCGAGTGCGCACGACCACATTACGCAACGTGCTTATTGGGAAGACGCATCAGGACAAGCCACGTTTGAGCAAGCCCAAAAGCAAGAGTTCATCCCCTATGAGGGCGTGCTAGGTCGTGGCTACACCCAATCTGTTATCTGGACTAAATTTGAAATCGTTCCACCCAAAAACGCCAAGCCCGATCAGCAACTCGTGCTGCGCATTCGCCCTATTTATCTAGACCAAATCAGCCTCTACGACCCCCTCGACCTCAGCGGCCAGCCCCGTATTACGGGGGATCAGACCAGTTACAAAGACGAAGAATACAAATCTCTGGCGCATGCCTTTGTCATTCCCGCGGGCCAAACACCTCGTTTTATTTGGCTGCGTCTTCAAGCAACCAGCACCACCCTGATGCACGTCGAAGCCCTCACCTTTGACGACATGCAGCGTGACGAACATCGGCTCATGCTGAACAACTTTTTCACACTGTCACTGATTGCTGTGTGCTTGTTGGTTGCCATCATCAACTGGTTCAACTACAGAGAGTTCTTGTATGCAGCGTTTGTCATGCGCAATTTCATCTACCTGGTCTACACCGCTGCATTTTTTGGATTGCATCGATACCTACTAGACGACTCATTCTCTGCACACCACATCGATCTTGCATACAACTGGCTGATAGTGGGAGCGACCGCATTTTCGTTTTGGTTTGAAATTCACTTCATATCTGAATACGAACCGCCACCTTGGGTGCAATACATCTTTCGCGGCATGTTGCTATGGTCTGCTATCAACATCACGTTGTTGTGCTTGGGTTACACCCACCTCAGCTTAAAGCTCAACATGATGCTCACGGGCACGGGCGTTGTGCTGATGCTTGTGCTTTCGACCATCTTCATCGATGACAACCGAACCCTCACCCCCAAAACAGCCTCTCTTTTAAAGAAAAAATTCATCGTCGGCTACTACGCCATCATTGCAGCGCTGTTGATGTTCAGCGTTTTGCCGTACCTAGGAAAAATGGCTGGAAGTGAATTTTCAGCCAATGGGTTGGTCTATTACTCCATCATCTCAGGCATAGAGATGACCATCCTCATGGAGCTACGCACCAGGCAGCTGCGCAAAGTCAATGTACAAATGTCACAAGATTTGACCCAGACTGCGCAACAAGTATTAATTGAGAAAAATCGCCGCGAAGAATCGACTCAGCTACTCACCATGCTCATGCATGAGTTGAAAAATCCACTCGCGGTGATCGACCTTGCACAACAAACTTCCGAAGGCCTTGATGCCAAAGACTATGTCAGTCGCAACGTGTCAATCATTCGCAATGTGCTGGATCAATGCCTGAGCGCAGACCGTTTGTCTGACGGAAAAATCAACCTTCAAAAACAAAACGTAGATGTAGTCGAAGTCATCGATGACATCACCGATGAAAAACAACGTGACGACCGAACTTTCAAACTTTTCTTTGCAGCCTCTCCCATCACACTACACACCGACTACCAATGCTTGCGCATCGTGCTGACCAACCTCATTGACAACGCATTGCGCTATGGCGACAACAGCCAGCCCATTGAGATTGAAGTACACGAACAAAACAATACACAAGGCCAAGCAGGTATAGCCATCAGCGTGGCCAACAAACCCGGCATTGCCTCGTGGCCCGAAGCAGACAAGGTATTTCACAAGTACTACCGCAGCACAGGTGCCAAATCCATCTCTGGCACAGGCTTGGGCTTATTCCTTGTGCGCAGCATTTGCACCTTGTTGGGCGGCACCTGCACCTATGCCCCAGACGACACCTATGTGAGGTTCAAAGCATGGCTACCCAGCTGAACATCGTCGTCGTCGAAGACAACAACGACTTACGCACACTGCTGAGCAATGCCTTGCGCAAAGAAGGCCATCGCATCACAGCCTTATCGTGCGCCGAAGAGCTGGAAGACCAAGCAGGCAGCGACCACGCCGATGCATTTTTGATCGACATCAACCTACCTGGTGAAGATGGTTTAAGCCTTGCTACGCGCATTCGCAACGCTCACCCTTTGGTGGGCATCATCATGTTGTCTGCACGCTCTGCGTTAGACGACAAACTCAGCGGTTACGACTGCGGTGCTGACATCTACCTCACCAAACCTGTATCTTTGCCAGAGCTTTCTGCTGCTCTGCGCAGCTTTGCCCGCCGGCGCTTGGCCACGTTCAAACACATCGCACCTGATGGCTTGACCCTCAACAAACTTGAACTACAAGGCCAACAAGCTTCGGTCAAACTCACAGCCCAAGAAGCCATCGTTCTGACCGCACTCGCGCGTGCCCCTGCAGGGCGTTTGGAAACATGGCAAATCGCCGAACTGCTGGATGCCGACATTGATGAATCCTTCAAAGCAAGCCTAGCCGTGCGCATAGTGCGCCTACGCAAAAAACTCATCGATGCAGGCGCCGAAGGCCTCGTCATCGAGTCTTTGCGCAACATCGGTTACCAATTAACAACACGCATTGAGATTCTTTAAAACCAAAGTTACGTTTTGTAGTTTGCAGTAATAAAACAAATTTGATTTTTTAAACAATTCTGCTGGTCTTACTACGTCCAGTTGAATGTCACACACCGCATACCTTCGCCTCTCTCTCTTAGCCAGCGCAAGTCTGGCGTTGTGTATTTCTTGCGCACACGCAGCCGGCCCCAATGTCGATGCAGGCGCGTTGCTCCGTCAAACCGAACAACAAATCAAGCCTGCCAAGTCGGCCAAAAAGCGCGCCCCGCGCAAAGCCACACCCACTGCGGCTGTCCAGGCCACAGATACCACCGTGCAAGTCAAAGCCTTTGCGTTCAAAGGCAACACACTGCTCAACAGCGAAGCACTGCAAACCGCGCTGGTGAGCTTTACCAACCGCGCCTTGACGCTGGCTCAACTCAAAGAAGCGGCAGACGCCATCACCAATACCTACCGCGAAGTGGGTTGGACCGTGCGCGCGTATGTGCCTAAGCAAGAAATTAGCAACGGCGTGGTCACGCTGCAAATTGTGGAAGCTGTGTTTGGCGGTGCCTCGGTTCAAAACGCTTCGCTAGAACGCATGGAGGCTTCACGCTTGGTCAGCATGGCTGAAACTATGTTGACCAAAGGCCAACCCATCCATGCCAACGACATTGACCGTGCGCTGCTCTTGCTCGACGATTTGCCTGGCATCAGCGTCTCGGGCAATTTGATTGAAGGTCAACGCGATGGCGAAACAAATCTGGCCATCTTCGCCGCCGATGATGCGCTGATCACTGGCAACGCCAGCGCAGACAACCAAGGCTCACGCGCCACAGGCACCGACCGTTTGAGCGTCAACCTCAACGTGAACAGCCCTGCACGCTTTGGCGATGCACTCAGCCTCAACGCACTTAAAACACAAGGCAGCGAATACCAACGCCTCGGCTACACCCTGCCCGTGGGCTACGCCGGTTGGCGTGCTGGCGTGCATGCATCCAACCTCAACTACCACGTCATCACGCCAGAGTTTGCTGCGCTCAACCCCCACGGCACGGCCACCACACGCGGGTGGGACGTCAACTACCCACTCGTGCGCAGCCAGTTACAAAACGTCAACTTCGCCCTCAGCTACGACGACAAAAAGTTTGACAACACCTCCAACGGCACCACCACCTCGTATGGCATCAAGGTGTACAACGCCACCCTCAGCGCCAACCAAACCGACCAATGGAACGGTGGCGGCATCACCAACACCAGCCTGTCCCTGACCTCGGGCGACAAAAGCACCGAAGGCAGTTACAACAAACTCGGCCTCAACCTTAGCCGCTTGCAAAGCCTGAGCGACACCCTCAGCGCCTACGTTGCCTTTAACGCACAAGCCACCAACCGCAACCTCGACTCCAGCGAAAAGCTCTACCTCGGTGGTGCCACTGGCGTACGCGCCTACCCTGCCAGTGAAGCGGGTGGCAGCGATGGCTACACCCTCACCCTAGAGCTGCGCCAACGCTTGGCCTACAACCTCAGCGTCATTGGTTTTTACGACTACGGCTGGGTCAAACCCAACCACAACAACAACGTGGCCAGCCCTGCCAACCCGAATGGCTACAGCCTTGAAGGCTACGGCGTCACCTTAGCGTGGCAAGCTACACAAGCCATGGACTTAAAAGCCACTTTGGCGCAACGCATGGGCAACAACCCAGCCGCCAACACCACCACCGGCATGGACAGTGATGGCACAAAAAAAATCACACGCATTTGGCTGAGCTCCGGCATCGCTTTCTAAAAGACAGAAGAAGAAATGAACCGCATCTACCGCACCCTTTGGTCAGCCGCCACACAGTCGTGGCAAGCCGTGCCTGAGACTGCAAAATCCGCTGGCAAAAAAAGCAAGTCATCCGCAGGCGGCATCGTTGCCTCGGTGGCTTTGGGCTTTTCGCTCAACGGTGTGGCACATGCGCAATCGCCTCCTGCCTTACCCCCCGCCATCAACCAGCTGCCCACCGGTGGCACCGTGGTGCGTGGCACCGCCACGATTCAACAAACCGCCACGGCACAAGCAGCCGCGATGATGGTGAACCAAAGCAGTCAACGTGCGGTGGTCAACTGGAACACCTTCAACCTAGGCAGTGCCGCCAGCATCAACTTTGTGCAACCCAATGCACAGGCCGTCACGCTCAACCGCGTGAACGACAGCAACCCTAGCCAAATCTTTGGGCGCATCACGGCCAATGGCCAAGTGTTTTTGACCAACGCCAGTGGCGTGTACTTCTCGCCTTCATCCTCTGTCGATGTGGGTGCCATCACAGCCACTACGCACAGCATCACCGACGACAACTTCATGTCGGGCAACTATGTGTTTGATCGCAATGGCTCAACGGGCAAAGTGGTCAACGAAGGCCACATCACCGCAGCACTCGGTGGCTATGTGGCCTTGCTCGCACCCGAGGTGCAAAACGCCGGTGTGGTGGTGGCACGCGCAGGCACCGTGGCCATGGCTGCGGGTGAGCTGATCACCCTCAACATCGATGGCGCAGGCAGCTTGGCGGGCATCACCACCACACCCAGCGCCATTGCCAGCTTGGTAGAAAACAAGCTGGCTGTGCTGGCCCCCGATGGGAAAATTATTTTGTCTGCCGCGGCCCTAGACAAACTGCAAGCTGGTGTGGTGCGCAACAGCGGCAGCTTAGAAGCCAACAGCTTGATTAACAAAGGCGGCAAGATTGTTTTAGAAGGCGACGAGATCGTCATGGACCGCAACAGCAAGATAGAAGCCAAAGGCCGCACAGGCGGTGGCGTGGTGCTGGTGGGCGGCGACTGGCAAGGCAGCGGCGACATGCGCCAAGCCACCAAGGTGACGATGGAAGCAGGCGCCACCATTGACGCCAGTGCCACCGACAACGGTGACGGCGGCAAGGTGGTGTTATGGAGTGACATTCACAACGCCGACAGCGTGACGCGAGTGAATGGCAGCATCAAAGCTGAAGCCGGTCCTAATGGCGGCGATGGTGGGCAGATTGAAACATCGGGCCATGTATTGAATGTGGATGGTATTCAAGTCAGCACGCAATCACAAAACAGCACAACGGGCGAGTGGTTGTTGGACCCTTGGGACATAACCATCGCATCGAGTGGTGCAACAGGTACAACTTGGGCTGCAGGTACCGCAGGTACGACCACAAAAACTTACACATCGGCAGCTGCCAGCACGATTTTGGATACCAGCATCACGGGTGCTCTGGCAACAAGCAACGTTGTCGTGAAAACGGGTGGTACAGCAGGCGATGGCAATGGAAATGGTGATATCAATGTCACTGCCGATCTCTCATGGTCTACAGCCAAGATGTTGACATTCACGGCATTGGGCGGCATCAGCGGCACAGGCAATATTTCAATGACAGGGGGTGCGGGCGCTGGCCTAACGTTTGATCAAACCGGTAACTCGACCTACTCAGGCATCATCAGCGGCACCAGTGCCACGCTAACGAAGCTAGGCACAGGCACACTCACACTCACAAGTAATAACACCTATGGTGGTATCACCACGCTCTCAGCAGGCACGTTACAAATTGGCAACGGTGGCACAGCGGGTTCCTTGGGTACGGGTGCAGTTACCAACACTGCAGCATTGAAATTCAACCGTTCAGATCTCATCACGATCTCCAACCTCATCAGCAGCACAGGTACTGTTGAACAAGCGGGTTCAGGAACTCTGACGCTATCGGGCAGCAACACTTACAGCGGTGGTACCACCATCAGTGCAGGCACTTTGAAAGCCGGTAGTGCCACGGCCTTTGGAACAAATGCCATCATCGTCAACAGTGGCGCTGTGCTGGACCTGAATGGTAAGACCATGACCAGCACGGGTGGTTTGACCTTGAATGGCACAGGCATTGCAGGTGGTGGCGCATTGATCAACAGCAGTGCGACTGCTGCCACCTATGCGGGCTTGGTGACCTTGAACTCAGACATCACCATCACAGGTGGAACGGGCAAAATCACGCTGAGCAACACCGGCACCATCAACGGCGGGAACTATGTTTTGACCTTGGATGGTGCAGCCGTAGGCTCTACCATTGCCAGCATCATTGGCACGTCAATCAGCACATTGACCAAGCAAGGTGCTGGCACTTGGATCTTGACGGGTGCCAACACCTACTCGGGCACCACCACAATCAGCGCAGGCACTTTGCAATTTGGCAATGGCACCGTCACCACCACCACTATGGGAACAGGCCTGATCATCAACAACGGCACCCTTGGATTTAGCACTGCCGTCAACCAAACCTTTGCCCCCAACACCATCAGCGGCACAGGTGCGCTAACTGCTTTTGGTGGTGCGGGCACCATCACACTACGTGCAGACAACACATTCAGCGGCGGCATCACCCTTAGCTCGGGCCCCACGCTCATGATAGGTGGCAGTAGCGTCGGCACCCCAGGCGCGCTGACCTCGGGCCCCTTTGGCACAGGCACCTTGTCGATGGGACCCAACAGCCAAGTAGACTTGGCAGGCTACCAAATTGGCAACACGCTCAAATCAACGGGAACTGCTAATTCACCTGCCGTGATTTATGCCAACTCAGGCGGCGTGTCTGAGTTGTCGGGCCTGATTGATGTCACCACAGCCAGTGCTTATTTCAAGCTTTCGCCTTCTGCTGGCAACACCATCAAACTCACGGGCACTTTAAACAACCTCGCAACAATACCAACTACAGGCGCACAAACTGTATTCGGTCAATCAGGCGCAGGCGATGTGTTAGCCAGTTTCAGTGCCATTCCCAACAAATACAACTTTGAACTGCTTGCCACCGCAGGCAAGTGGACCATTGGCAATAGCCTCAGCGGGACCAAAGCAGGTTTCATCTTGAATGGTGGAACTTTGGATACAGCTGGTTTTGACATGGGCACAGCAGGTGATAGTGAGGATGCAAGGTTTAATGGTGGAACATTCACAAACTCTGGGACGACTACTTCGACCGTTCGAGGTGCAGGTGTTTATTTCACCCAGAGCACAACCATCAGCACACCCAATGCCACAGGCCATTTAGATTTGTCCAAGGTTGGTTACACGTATGGCTCAACCATTGCAGGCATCACAATCACCAAAACTGGTCCAGGCGATTTGCACTTCCGAAGTTCATTTACCGATGCCGGTGCTACCCCCAGCTTTTACCCCAAAGATTACATTGTTAATGTGTCGGCTGGCAATCTCTGGTATGACAATTATTCAAATGCAGGAGGATTCGCAGGCACGTACTCGATCGCCACGGGTTCAACGATGTACCTGAATATACCGACTACAAAGAACGTGACAGGCAACATCACGGGAGGTGGCTCGGTAGTACTCAAAACCAGTGCCACTTTGTCTGGCGCCAACACCTACACAGGTGGTACAACGGTGCTCAACGGTGCCACATTGACCTTTGGCAGTGCGGCCGTGATGAGTGGCAACACCATCACCAGCGGCCCCATCGGTACAGGCGCGTTGACATTGGGTGATGCCAACAGCAGCGGAGTTGTGAACTTAAATAGCTATGCTCTTTTACCTAATAACGTCATTATCAACGGTACGTCTCAGATCCAATCGGGTACCTTGAACTCAGCTCAAGTAATTTCTGGCACGATTTCAGACGGTATCAATGCAGGAAAAGGTTTGACGTTTTCTTTCAGTTCGGTATCTCCTGGCAAAACGATGGAGATCGTAGGCAACAACACCTACACAGGGGCCTCCACCATCAACGGTAACGCTACCAGCAGTTTGATTGTGAGCAACAGCAATGCGTTGGGTATAGGTTCGGCAGGCATCACACTCGGCACTTACACTGCTCTGATGCTCAAAGGGGGCATCACGCTCAGCAAGCCGATCACCATGACCAACAATGACACATTGGGCAGCTTGAGTGGTGACAACACCATCGCGGCTGCTGTAGCAATGAGCGGTATCACCGGATTCTCGGGGGCGGGCAATCTCGCGATCAACGGCGCTGTGACAGGCGCAACTGGGACGATGACCAAATCTGGCGCAGGTATGTTGACACTTGCAGGTGACAACAACTTCACCGGTATCATGACTGTGAGTGCAGGCGTCTTGCGCGCCGCATCCAATACGGCGCTGGGTTCTATAGCATCAAATATCAGAGTTTCAAGTGGAGCCACTCTGGAATTGGGTGGTCCGTCCTCACCTAGTGGCATTGCCATTGGTGCAAAAGGGTTGATAGTGGATAGTGGTGGCTTAGTCCACAACGTGGCGGGCTACAACACCTATGCAGGTGCGATGTCTTTTGGCGGCAGCGCCACCATCACCGTGGACACAGGCACGCGGCTGAACTTCACGGCGACAGCCCCGGACATCACGTACAACACGCCCAACTTGCTCACCTTCAACACCAATGGCAATTTGTCCATTGCCCAACCCTTGAAGGGTACGGGCAGCTATGTGAAAGTGGGTAGCGGCACGTTGACGCTGGCATCTACCAGCACCATCACTGGAAAAATCGGTATTTATGCAGGCTTGTACGACCCAAGCGGCACCGACTACAGCAGTGAGTATGGCAGTAACAGCGCCCCCGATTTGACGTTTGCATTTTTTGATTCAACGTCAGGTGGCAACAGAATCGCCATGACATCGGGCACCGACTACTCGGGTGCCGTCACCTGGACAGGCACGGTACCCACATCCAGCAGCAACGCTGGCACTTATGCATTGACGTATGCCAGTGGCCTCACTGTTACGAAAACAGGCTATGTGTTGTTGGGTGCTACCACAGCCAAAAACTGGGTTGTGACACCCAAGGCTGTCACGGTGTCTTTGAATGCACCCAGCAGCGCCTACACCTACAACGGCAGCACCACCTATGCCAGCATTGCATCGGGCTTGACTGGCTTCAGCCCCACAACCTTGGTGGGTTCTGACAGTATTGCCAGCATCACCAGCACCACGCTGGCCACAGGTGTGGCTCAAGCCGGTAGCTTCACGATAACGCCAAGCAACGCGGTCATGGGTTCGGGTTTGGCGAGCAACTACTCGTTCACGTATTCGCCATTGGTGGTGTCGATTGCCAAAGCATCGTTGACACTTGCAGCCGCCACTGACAGCAAAACCTATGACGGCACCACTGCCTCTAACGCAGCAGTCACCATCACAGGCAAAGCAGCGTCTGACACTGTGGTGGCCTCACAGGCCTTTGCAAGCAAAAACGCACTTGGCGCAGGCAATAGCAGCTTGCAGGTGAATACGGGTTACACCATCACAGATGCGTCTAACAACGACATGAGTGCCAACTACACCGTGACCACCGTGACCGCCACGGGCACGATCAACAAGGCCTCGTTGACACTGACTGCCGCGACCGACAGCAAAACCTATGACGGCACCACCAGCTCTGCAGGGGTGGTGGGGGTTTCGGGCAACGTTGCATCTGACACCGTGGCAGCAACACAGGTGTTTGCCAGCAAAAACGTGCTGGGCGTGGGCAACAGCTTGTTGCAAGTGAACACGGGCTACACCATCAAAGACGACCACAACGTCGACATGAGCGGTAACTACAACATCACCACCGCCACCGCCACGGGCACCATCAACAAGGCCACCTTGTCGCTAATTGCCACCAGCGACAGCAAAACCTATGACGGCACCACCAACTCCACAGTGGGTGTGTCTGTCACTGGCAAAGCAGCGCCTGACACCGTGGTGGCCACGCAAGCATTTGCCGACAAAAATGTATTAGGCACAGGCAATAGCATTTTGCAAATCGCGCCCGGCTACACCATCAAAGACGCCAGCAACGTCGATATGAGTGGTAACTATTTGGTCAATGTGTCAGCCACCGCAGCCGGAACCATCAGCCCAGCCACAGCCAGCATTGCAGCGGCTAAGCCCTACGATGGCCTTGTCACGCTTACGGCGCCTCAAATGACCATCAGTGGTGTGAATGGCGAAACACTCAGCTACACCGGCACTGCCCTGCTGCACAGCGCCAATGTGCGCGACAACGCCAGCAACTACGTGAGCGGCTTGACGGCACTGGCCGACAACGGCAGCGCACTGGCAGCCAACTACGTGCTACCCAGCCAAACGGCAGCGTCGGCAAGAAACTCGGTCACCATTAGCAAGGTGAATGCCACCGTCACGGCCGGCAGCAACGCCACCACCTACAGCGGTGTGGCACAAACCATCAACGGGTTTACAGCTACAGGTTTGGTGAACGGTGAAACCGAAGCCGTACTCACAGGCGTTACCGCAAATGCTACAGGCACCAACGCTGGTACCTACACCTCTACTGCCAGTGGCACCGATAGCAACTACAACCTCAGCTTTGTCACAGGCGCATTGACCATCAACAAGGCCAACGCGACTGTGACGGCTGGCAGCAGCACCACCACCTACACAGGTTTGTCGCAATCGGTCAGCGGCTTCACGGCTGCAGGTTTGGTGCCCGGTGAAAGCACCTCTGTCTTGACAGGTGTCACCACCAGCGGCGGCACAGGCACCAACGCAGGTACTTATGCATCCACCGCCAGCGGCACTGCTACCAACTACAACCTCACGTTTGTGGATGGTGCCCTTACTATCAACAAAGCACACCTCACCGTCACTGCCAACAACGCCAGCAAAACGTATGGCGATACCAACCCTGCACTGAGTGCCACGGTGAGTGGTTTTGTGAACGGTGAAACTTTGGGTACATCTGGTGTGTCAGGTGCAGGTGCAGCCAGCACCACGGCCACCGCTTTGACGGGTGCAGGCACAGTCACCATCACGCCTAGCTTAGGCACATTGGCTGCAAGCAATTACGACTTCACCAATTGGGTCAACGGCACGTTGACCATCAACAAAGCCAACGCCACTGTGACAGCCAGCAGCCGTTCAGTCACTTACACAGGCTTGGCTCAATCTGCCAGTGGTTTCACCGCGACTGGTTTGGTGAATGGCGAAGCCCCTACTGTGTTGACAGGTGTGACCACCAGCGGCGGCACCGGCACCAATGCGGGCAACTACACCCACATAGCCAGTGGTACCGACAGCAACTACAACCTCACGTTTGTGAATGGTGCGCTCACCATTGGCAAAGCCAATGCCACAGTCATCGCCAACGGTGGCACCACCACCTACAACGGTGCAGCGCAATCGGTCAGCGGCTTTACTGCCACAGGTTTGGTGAATGGCGAAACCACAGCCGTGTTGAGCGGCGTGACGGCCGGTGCCACGGGCACCAACGCAGGCACTTACACGTCAACCGCCAGCGGCACCGACAGCAACTACAACCTCACGTTCACCAATGGTACTTACACCATCAACAAAGCACCGTTGAACGTGAGCCTGACTGGTCAAACCAAGGTGTACGACGGCACCACCAGCGCCACGCTGGCCAATGGCAGCTTGACGCTCACCGGCTTTATGAGCGGTGAAGGTGCGACCGTGTCGCAAACACAAGCCAGCTACAACAGTGCTAATGTGTTGAACGCCAACACCGTGACAGCAAGCTTGGCTGCTGGCAACTACACAGCCAGTAACGGTACGTTGCTGAGCAACTATGTGTTGCCCACCACAGCCAGTGGCACTGGCAGCATCACCCCCGCGCGTTTGAGTGCTACAGGCACTAAGACGTATGACGGCTTGGTGGCTTTTGATGCCACGGGGCTGGCAGTGTCAGGCGTGAATGGCGAAACTTTTGCAGCCACGGGCTCGGGCACGATGGGCAGCAAGAACGTGCAAACCAACCAAGCTTTGTCCAGCATTGCAGGCTTGAGCTTGAGCGGCAACAACGGCGCCCTCACCAGCAACTATGTGGCACTGGCCACCAGCGATACGCAGGTGTCGGTCACGCCATTGGCGGTGAACCTGAGCGCACCTGCAGCCACCAAAACCTACGACAGCACCACCTTGTACCAAGTGAGCGCGGCTGACTTGGCCACGTTGTCTAGCCAACTGGTGGGCAATGACCGCGTCACTGCCGCAGACGTGGTGTATGCCAACAAAGACGCAGGCACTGGCAAACGTGTGTCGCTCAACAGTGTGACCATCAGCGACGACAACGGTGGCAACAACTACACCGTAGGCAAGTTGGATGTAACGACCGGTGTGATCAACAAAGCACAGCTCACCGTGTCGGTGGTGAGTGATGCACGTTTTGTGACCCAAGCCGATGCCGCAGGCTACGCAGGTGTGGTGTACAACGGTTTGGTTGGCGGTGAAACTGCATCGGTGCTCACAGCAGGCAGCATTACCCGCAGCAACGCAAGCGTGAATGGCGCTGGCCAATACACGGGTGTGTTGCAGGCGTCGGGCTGGCAGTCGGGCAACTACAACGTCAGCTACAACGCGGGTGACTACACCATTGCGGGTGCGCACACCTTGCTGGTGAGTGTGCCCACGGCCAGCACCACGTATGGCACAGCGGCCACATACTCACCCACAGCGAAATACCTAGACAGCAACAACAACACCATCGTGACGCTCACCCCCACCATGACAGGCAATGCCTTGACCGTGAGTGATGGTGCAGGTGGCACGGCAAGTTTTGCCATTACCGCAGCCAACGCCACACTGAGCAGCTCTAACAATGTGCAAGCAGGTGGCTACAACTTGCAAGCCAGCAATGTGGTGAAGACAGGCGACAACTTCCAAAACTTGGTGATGACAGGTGGCATGACAGTGACGCCGAAGGTGCTCAACAGCAATTTGGGGGTACAGCCGATTACGAAGGTGTATGACGGCAGTGCCAGTATCAGCAATTTGGGTTTGAGTTTTAACCGGCCGTTGGCGGGTGTGAGCACGGGTGACACGGTCAGCTTGGTGGGCTCGGGCAGTTTTGACGACCGCCATGTGGCCGCCAACAAAACCGTGAATTTGAGCTTGGGCTTGCTCGGCGCAGATGCGGCCAACTACGCTTTGGCCACGCCAAGTTTTAGCACCAACACAGGTTCGATCACGCAGTTGGCTTCGGTCACGTACACGGGTGCGACCAATGGCAACTGGGCAGACTTCAGCAACTGGGCAGGCGGCGCCATGCCTGACCGCAACAACGTGGCGCAAGTGGTGGTGCCCACTGGCAAGACAGTGGTTTACAACAGCGACCAAGTGGGCGTGATTGGCAGCACACTGGCGGTAGACGGCGCCATTCGCTTCACGTCGAGCAATGCTTTCACGTTGGCCAACACAGTGTCTGGCGCAGGTGATTTGCAACAACGCGGCAACGGCATGCTGACGGTCAGCGGTACCAACACCAACTTCAGCGGCAACTTAGACATTGGCACCTACCAAGCGACGCTCAACAACGCGCAAGCCTTGGGCACAGCAGGCCATGTGGTGTCGAGTGGCGGGCAGCTGTCGGTGGCGTCAGGTGTGACACTGTCTGCCTTGCACGTCGATGGCGCTGTGACGGTAGACACAGCCATCAAGACCACAGGCGATCAGGTGTACAACGGGGCGTTGACCTTCCTCAGCTCGGGCACCGCGCAGTCACCCAACTTTGTGTCTGATTCGGGCAATGTCGATTTCGTGGGTACTGTGAGTGCAGGCAGCGGCGCGATGACGGCACAACGCGCATTGGCTGTGTCAGCCCCGCATGGCAGTGTGTTGTTCAACGACCAAGTGGGCCGTTCGGTCAAGAACCTGGATTTCTCAACGTACCTCTCCACTGGTTTGCTAGATACCAGCCCTTACGCTTTGACGGTGACCGCACCGACGATCAAACTGTATGGCGATGTGACCACGTTTGAATCACAAACCTACGATGGCGCGGTGCGTGTGGGCAGCAACGGACAAAACGGCCACACACGTTTGCTGGTGTCGATTGACCCGAGCATCACCTTCAAAGGCACGGTAGACGATGCCGACCCCACAGGCAAGGTGAACGGTTTGGATGTGCGTGCCATCAGCTTGGCCGCACTGACAGCGAATTCACCTGTGCCAACCATCACCTTTGAAAGCGATGTGGGCAGCGTGTCACCGTTGGCCAATTTGCGATTGGCTGCTGGTATTCAAAACACGGTATCAGACGCGATGGTGACCGACATCAAGACCGACGACCCATCGCGTCGAGATAGCAACTACAAGGGCGATATCGTGCTCAAAGGCGACCTGACGGTAGACGCCGCACCCGAGATGATTGCCGAGCAGTTGTTAGCGCCGAATGGTTCTCCCACATTGACTTGGTACACCGGCACGCCAGACTTTAGGTTGCGATTGCCAGCCTTGGGGGGTAGCAGCGTTCTGCCCACTAATTTGCAACTTGTGCATTGGGGCCACACCAACAGCAATAACAACACCGCCAGCAACACCACTGACAACGTCGAAGCCGGACGCCAGTGGCTGATGGCCCACGACACGCACGAGCACGCCACGCAAGTCCGAGCCAACGAAGCTGCCATGAAAACCATGGATACGCCATCGGGCCGTATGGTGGCTGATGTACAGGTGGGCAATGAAGCCTCCACCATGCCAACAGTGGCCAGAGGCAATTCATCACGCGTAGAAGCACAAACGGTGAATGTGAGTAGCTCGGGCGCGTTTGTGCAAGTGCGCGAGTTTGCGCCACAAACACTACAAGCACAGCAAGCTTTCGTGTATGAGTTGCCAGCCGATACGTTTGTGCACAGCCGTGAGAAGGAGTACATCAAGCTCTCGGCCACGTTGAGCAACGGTGCCAATTTGCCGCGTTGGGTGAAGTTCTCTGTGAAGAACCGAAGCTTCAGCGGCGAAGCACCCAAGCATGTGAAGTCGTTGGATGTAAAAGTCACGGCCACAGACCGTCAAGGTAAGCGTGCATCGACACGCATCCGCTTGGTATTTTCCAATGGTTCAGGTTCATAAACAGCTTGATCAGCTCACGCTGACCCTCATTGCAGGGGTGGCGGCTTTGCATCTTTTGGCATTGAACCCGGTGGCGTGGACTTTCGACGAAACGCCAGCTGAAGACGAGGTAGAGGTGGTGATTGAGGTGGCGGCCAATCGACCGATGGCGACCACGCGCAAGCCAGAGACAGCAGCAGTTGCACCTCCTCCACGCGCGTTGTCCAAACCCAGCACGCGAGATGCATCAGATGATGTAGCACCACAGCCAACGATGAGCCGTGCAGCCGCGCCTGCCACGCAAGATACTGAAGTGCCCAGCACCAATGCCACCTACGAAGTGGGCAGCACAAAGAACCCTCGCCCGCCCTATCCACCTACAGCGTTTACGGCACGTATCGAAGGACGTGTGATTCTGAAAGTTCACGTCATGCCCGATGGCAAGCCGGCAGAGATTCAGTTGTTGCAAACCAGTGGTTCGGCACAGTTAGACAAGTCAGCCCTCGACACCCTTGCGAAGTGGGAGCTTCAACCCGCACGCAAAAACGGTGAAGCCATTGACCAATGGATTGAGATCCCTATTCACTTTCGCGTTCTTCAAAAGTAAATCACTATGAATTCCTCTTGGGTCATCGACACCACTTTGTATGTGCTGACATTCATGTCTTTTCTAAGCTGGAGTATTTTTTTGGCAAAGACATTGGCAGCTTGGCGCAGCCAACGTGCAACGGTGCGCTATTTGAGAGAGCAATGGCAGGCACCCAACTGGCAGGCATTGAACCAAGCAACTCGCGCGCAAGAGGGCGATCTGGCCCAACTGGGGTATGCGGGAGTCGCTATATGCCATGAATGCGCCCATGGCAACTACACGACACAAGAGTTGTATGCCATGGTCTCTGCTGGTCTGGGACAAGAAATCAAACACCTCACACGGGAACGAGAGAGCTGGTTGGGCGTCTTGGCCAGTGTGAGTTCAATTGCACCGTTTGTAGGTCTGTTTGGCACCGTCTGGGGCATCATGCACGCCTTGGTGGTGATTGGTAAAACAGGTCAAGCCACGATTGCCGTGGTGGCAGGCCCCATCGGCGAAGCGTTGATTGCCACAGCGATTGGCATTGCCACAGCCGTGCCTGCATTGATTTTTTACAACGTTTTGATGCGCAACACGCGTTTGCATGTGACACAACTCGAGTCATATGCAGAACGCTTTTTACGCTTTGCCTTGACACACCGCGCACAGTGGAACGGCGCATGATTGGCGGCCAAGAGGAAAGCGCCAGCGGCATGATGGCAGACATCAACATCACGCCTTTGGTGGATGTGATGATGGTGTTGTTGGTGATTTTTATGGTGACGGCACCATTGTTGATTCCGCAAAGCATTGGCATCAACTTACCCAAGACTGCGGCCGTTAAATCACCCCAACAAACCAACAAGGGGCGTTTGACCTTGGATGAAAAAGGCGATTTGCGCATGGATGACCGCGCCATCATGTCGGAGAAATTGCTCAAGTACTTGAGCGAGAAAGCACAAGACGACAACTACGCACTGTCTATCGAAGCCGATGACAACGTGCGCTACGGCCGCGTGGCCGAGGTGCTGGCTATGGCACGGGCTGCAGGGGTGAGCAAAATTTCTTTTGTGACGGTGTTGGACGGGAAACGCTAAAAACATGGGAAAAGAAATCGATGAACGTATTAACAACTTGTTAAATCAACTGTCCGAGCGCGAGCGTCAATTGGTGAAATATTTTGCAACGGGCTACAGCAATGCAGAAATTGGATTGCTGGTTAACATTTCCGCAGCCACCGTCAAGGCGCACAAAGCGCAGGTGTACAAGAAGCTAGGTGTGTCTTCACTGAAGGACTTGATGCACTTGTTAGACGTGAAGCCCACATATTCGTTAGATTAATTAAGAGGTTATGAAATTGAAATTCAACACAATAAACCGTTCGATCGTGATGAGCGCCTTGTTCGCATGTGCAGGTGCATCGTTCGCGGCTGATACCACCATTGCCACTGTGAATGGCGTGAAGATTGGCAGTGAGGTACTGGAGTACGTGGTGGCTAACAATGTGGCGCAGGGCTTGAAAGACACGCCCGAGCTGCGCGCAGCGCTCAGGACAGAGCTGATATCTCGTGAGGTGCTGGTACAAGAGGCCAAGAAACAAAGCCTCGACAAAGAGCAGGCCTTGAAGATGCAATTGCTCATGCAACAAAACAGTTTATTGATTGACAGCTTGTTGGCCAAGCAGTTTGCCAGTCTCAACATCACCGATGACAAACTGCGCGCCGAATACAAGCGCCAAGTCGATCAACTGGGCGATGCAGAGCAATACCAAGTGAGCCACATCGTCACCGCCACAGAGGCCGAGGCCAAAGCGGTGATCCGAGAATTGAATGCCAAAAAAGGCCCCACGTTTTCGAGGCTGGCCCGCGAAAAATCAATTCACACCAGCGCACAAAACGGCGGTAGCTTAGGCTGGTTGTTGCCCAACCAAATTGCCCCCGCCTTGGCTGGTGCAGTGGTGAATCTGAGCGTAGGCAACACGACCAACACCCCTATCGCAACCTCCGATGGTTGGCAAATCCTCAAGGTGGAAGGCAAACGCAAATTCAAGGTGCCAAGTTTCGAAGAAAGCAAACAACAATTGGCCAATGCCGTGTACACCAGAGAGCGCACCGAGTACGTGCAAAAACTGGTGAATGCGGCTAAGGTGGACTAATGCGCATTTAACGACAAGGAAATAAACGCCATGGCTAATGAAAACATCTCAGGTTCGATAGGTTTCCATGGTGTTTGGGTGGATGTGCTGGTGCCGCTTCAATCGGATTTCAGCATTGACGAAGGCAGGCTGGCTTCGCACCTGCGCAACTTGAGTGCTAAAGGGTTCGAGAACTTTTTGATGTTTGGTCACGCTGGCGAAGGCACATCGTTTTCTGCCGATGAAAAGCTGGCAGCTGTGACGCACGTGATTGAGGCTGGCGTGGAGGCCAACAACCTACTGCTGGGTGTGAATTCATCGTCATACACAGACGTGGCGCAGTTCATACGCAAGGCCTGCGCAAAAGGCGTGCGACGCTTTTTGGTGTCGGCACCGCTGTATGACCAGCCTTATAGTCACATTGGGTTGTTTGACTATTTCGACCAATTGATCAAACAGGCCAATCAAAGCAACTGGCAGCTGTTCATTCACCAACTGGGTGGCAAGAACCAAGCATCGGATTTACCAGAGGTCACACTGGCCGATTTAAAGAAGGCGCATCCTCAGATTTTGGTAGGGATCGTTGACCAAGATATTCACGTCAATCACACGGTGGAGTTAATTCGCGCATTCGATACTGAGCTTGCTATTGCATCGTGCCATGAGCCCAACTTAACCATCCTCAGCCCCACAAACGTATGCGTGTCTGCATTGGCTAACGTGATGCCCAATATCATCAAGCACGTGATTGCCAACGATTTTGTGAACAACGCTACCAAAGTTCCAGGCATGAAGGTGGCAAAACCCGATGACCGTGTGACAGAGTTGATGACGATCTTGGGTAACTACCCACAAGTTGCGGCTCTTAAGCTGATGCTGTCGCAGCACTACCGCATGGAAAGTTGGGAACATGTGCGCCCACCACAATCTGCACTGACCAAAGAAGCCAAGACCGCTTTGTTGGCCGCCTTCAAAACTTTTAACCTGCAGGCTACAGAATGAACTTTGCAAACACGTGGTACGTCATCGAGCGCAACAGCCATTTCGAAACCATTTCGCACGAGGCCTTGTCGCTCCTGCCTGAGGGAAGTTTTTCGATGCTTCAAAACTTTCAAACCCACCACGAAGCACTGGAAGAACACAAACGCTTGGTGAGGCTGGCCATTGCAGATATGAAAGCCAAGCTAGGGAGCTGAATCCGTCAAACCCCAACGTAGCGATGCCACAACCCGTGGTCAGCCTCTAGCGCCGCAGACGCGC
>ERZ650303.154-NODE-154-length-19981-cov-7.130884_pt1 | contig 19981 bp, 25 predicted proteins | sample MGYA00376239_ERZ650303 | MGnify/ENA primary metagenome ERZ650303 (study PRJEB26733, sample SAMN07839262) | wastewater metagenome | biome: small river; feature: stream; material: water | place: USA: North Carolina | collected 2016-04-05 ... | reverse complement strand
CTCTTCCGATCTGACCTGCGCGGCCTGCTCGGGGGTCAGGTTGCGGGTGCCCACCACCTCCCCGAAGAGGTCCACCTGAGCCTGGCTCAATTCCTGGGGCGTGAATTCGGCCTGCATCTGCTCCGGGGTGGGCGGGGCCATGCCGGTGGCGGGGGGTGTTTCACGGGGAGCCGCGGGGGTGTAGGGCGCCGGAGCAGGCGCGGGGTTGCGCTGCGCTTCCTCGGCATAGAGGCGGCTGGCGGCGGAGCCCTCGGCTGCACCGAACGGCAGACCGAACGCTGCACCCGCGGCGGCATCCATGCCGAGCCCCAGCCAATCCACCTCATCACGTTGGCCCGCGCCATATTCCTCGGCCTGCACCGTGGCATTGACGGCGGCATTCATCGCCGCGTTGGAGACGCTGCTCTCCAGTAGCCGGGAAATGAACGGGTAGGCCATGCGCCATCCAGCGGTGCCGATCTTGACCGGCGCCCCGAGGAGGGAGGCGGGATCCGCCATGGTGCCCGCAATCTCGCCGCCGATGGCCGCGGCATAGTCGAGCGGGCCCTGAGCGGAAGGCATGTTCTCATAGGCCGCCACGCTCTCGGCGCGGCGATCGATCCGGAGGTTGGCGGTGGCCTGGGCCGCCTCCTTGCCCACCTGGACGCCGCCCACATAACCCTGTTGTGCGTCCCGGATGTCGGTCAGATCGTAAACGCCAGGCGTGCCATACCGCTGGGCATTGTTGAAGTGCTGGACGAACCGCTCTTTCCATGAGGGATCCGCCGGGGTCGCGCTCTCGGCCGCGTCCGTGTCCTTGGTGAAGGCTTCATAGGGGTTGCCGCCCGGCTTCACCTGGAGGCCCATGTCCGGCTTGTAAGGTGCCGGCTCGCGCGCCGTAATTGCACGAGTCTGCTCCTCGCCCTCGGGGCTGTAGCTCTCGATCGTGCCGGGCATCGTTACCATGGTCTACTCCTGAGCGGCGGGCTGCTTCGGCGTCCACTGCTTGGCTGCGCCGGGTCCATAGATAGCATCGAATTCGGCGGCCGAGTTGGGATTTGAAATGAGGAACTGGACGGCGCGGCGAGAAGGTGGCTTCCACCCGCCCGGAGGTGCAGGAACCGGGGGCTTGTAGCCTGCTGGCGCGGCCGGCCCTCGCCCCGGGAGTTGCTGGGCTGCGGGGCGAGCGGCAGGCGTAGGCTGGGCGGCAGGGGCGGGGGTCGCCGCGGTGGTAGTGGCGGGCGGGGGCAGTTGCCCGTCCATGGCCTTCTCTGCCGCTCCTGCCTCGGTGGCGTTCTCCAGCCCGCGGGTCTCGGAAATGGTCACGTTCTCGCCCTTGGCAATCTTGCGGTAGATGCCGGCCGCCAGGTTGCCGATCTCCTTGTCCCGAACCGATTCCGCGATGGCGAAGGAAAGGACGTTCTGGGCATACGGCCCATAGATCGTTTCGACACTGTCGATGGTGGCGCGGATCTGATCCTCGGCCTGCTTCCGGACTGCCTTGCCGATGAGGCGGCGCTCCTCCGGGGTCTTGGCCTTGGCCTGGGCGGTGATGGTCGCGGCGTCCACCTGATCGATGATCGATTGCACCGGCGCGATGATGGCATAGGCCTCCTTCCGGGTGACCGGCTGCTGGATGGCCTTCGGGATGCCAACCTGCTCTTGCGCCGCGACACGAGCCCGGATCACCCCCTGGATGGTCTCGGGCCGGGCCGGGTTGTAATCGGCCTTGGCCTTGGTGACGAGGGGCGAGTCCTCCACCGCCTTGGCTGGATCCTTGAGGCGGAGGTCGTTCAGGGTCTTGGCGCGCTTCTCGGCTGCGTCAAAGACATCCTGCCGGCGGGCGAAATCAGCCGTCCCGGCCTTGGGCTCCAACTCGGTGAGGTGTTCCTCGATCTGCGCATCCGTCATCGTATCCATGACCGAGACCGCTTCGAAGGTGTCGGCCGCTGTCCGGCGCCGGTCGAGCCACTTGGCTGCGTCATCCTCGCCCAAGGTGTCGGCCACGGTCTTCGGGTCGAGCGAGGTGGCCTTGCCGGTCTCCTTGACCTGGGTCACGTCGTTCTCGATCGCCTGGCTCATGTTGTACCGCTCGGTTGCGGTAGCCTCCCGGACTTCCTTCTGCCGGGCCGCGGCCTCGGCGTCGGCCGATGACTGGAGCGCCTGGCGGTCGTTGGCGTCGAGCACGCCATAGTATTCCGGGGGCGAGAGATCCGCGATGTCGTTGCCACCCGAGGCGATGATGTCGGCCTCGTTGTTGCGGCGCACAGCGTTCTCGCCGCCGTTATGCTTCTGGAGGTCGCGCACCGCCTGGGAGATCTGCCCGAGGTCGCCGCCCTTGATGGCGTTCACCACGGACCCGGGGAGGCTCCCATAGTTATAGGCCACGGAGGTGAGCGCGGCCTTGGCCGAGGCCGGAAGTGCGCCCCACTTGTCCGGGCCCACGTCCTGCACAATGCCGGACTGGAATTCACCGATACGGCGCTCCAGGTCGCGGTCAGCATCGGCGCGGGTGATCTCCATGCCGGGCTTCACCTTGACCACGGTCCCGTCTTCCATGGTGACGGTGTCGGATCCGTAGCCCACCCGATAAGCGGTCTTGTCCCAATAGGGCCGGGCGCGATAACCCTCATGGCGCCGGATCAGGCCCACCGTTCCACCCTGGCCACCCTCCAGCCAGGCGCTGGCGGCGAGCGGATTGTCGGTGATGTCCTGCTGGATCTTCACCTTTGCATAGTTCTGGGCGAAGGATCGGCGGATCTCGATCGCCTTGCCCGGCGAAATCAGGCCGGTGGCCACCATGTTGTCGATGTTGGCGCGCGACTGGGCGATGATCTTGTTGGAGGTCGCGGGATCCACCCCGGGCTTCGCTGCCAGGGTGATTGCATCATCAAGCCCCTGCTGGGCCTGGGCCACGCGCGCCTCACGATCCACACCTTGGGCGCGGTTGCGGATCGCCAGGGTGCCGGACACGACATCGTCGCTCGTCTCGATCTCGAATTTCTGGCGGAGCTTCGGGTCGCGGATCAGGCTGGCGGAGGCGGTGCGGTGGTTCTCGATGTTCTTGGTGTAGGTCGGCTCCCACTTCCCATAATCGGGGCTCTTGTCGAGCTGATAGTTATCGTCCTCGGTCAGCCGGCGCTTGTTCCAATCGGCGCGCGCGCGGGTGAGGTCGAGGGCATCGTCCTCGCCCTTCTTCTTGAGCGTGATGCTGCGGTCCAAGGCGAGGTTGCGCGCGGCCTCGTCGCCGATGACCTGGCCCGCCTCGCCGAGCATAGCTCCGGCCTTGGCGATCGCCTCGCCGGTGTTGCTGCGGCGCTGGCTCTTGACGTTTGAACTTTGCGGGAGGTTGAACCCAAGCGCGTCCTCTGTCGGCAGTCTCGGCATGGTCAGCCCCCCTGGTAGTCGTAATTATAAGCCGTCGTGGCACGCTTGCGCGCCCCATAGTCGGAATAGATCGTCCCGGCGCCCTTCAAGACGGCACCGCCAGCCTCGATATAGCCCGCCGTCTTGGCGTTCGCCCCGCCCTGCCGGGTCGACTTCGCTTCGCTGTAGAGGTCATGGCGCGCCACCTGGCCATTGTACATATCGGTGAGGACGTTGTACTGCCCGCGCGCCTCGATCCCGGTCATGATGTCGGTGACGGTGTCGCCCGTGCCGCCGCCCGAAGCCGCGGCCACCGCCTGCGCGCGCCCCATGGCCTCGTTCTTCTGATGCTTGTCCTCGATCGCCTTGCGCTGGGCGATGGCGAGCTCCTGGTCGCCCTTGCGCTCCATGCTCTTGGCCTGGGCGTTGGCTGCTGCCGCGGCCTGCTGGCCACCGATGACAGCCCCGCCGGCCGCCGCCACGGTGCTGCCGATCGTCGCCACGGTGCTGATGGTGCCAGCGTTAGCCGCCAGGAAGGTCCCGACTGTTCCGATTGCCGCTAGGATGGGTGCCATGATGTGTAAATACCCTTTCGCCGCCGATCAATTCATCCGTGAGCACGAAGCCGAGACGCTGGAGCCACCGCTCGGCGGTCGGCTCAATAGATGCCTCTATGGCATAAAGCGCACCCAACTGCGAGACCCCGACATCCGTAAGCCGCTTCGCTGTGCGGTGCATGAAGATGGGGAAGCGGCGGAGCGTGTCCGTGATTTCCATACTGAGGAACGGCCGCCCGCCAATGCCGATGACGATTGCGGCCGCCCCGATCTCCTTGCCGTCCAGCTCGGCGATGACGCCGGCGAAGCGTGGCACCGTGTACCGGGAGAATTTCACCATGTCCCTGGCGCGCATGTCGCGCAGCTTAGGCGCGCTCATGGCCTTCAACTTCCAGCACGACACCCAGGACCGTCGCCGGCAGGGGCGAGCGGAATTTCATGCACAGCCGCGAGTCCGTCGACCACCCGCCCGGCACGGTGAGGCCGTCCGAATCATAGTCAGCGAGCAAGGCGTTCAGGCCCTGATCCACGCCGCGGTAGATCTGGGGAAGTGCATCCATGCGAGTGAAATTGTCGCCGAACAGGACTGCCCGCATGTGCGTCTGGTAGAGCAGGGGCGAAACCCGGGTGACAATCTTGCGCTGAGTGACGGCTGTCCCGGTCTGCGCGGCATAGGCCAGCTTGGTCGACTTGAAGCGGCCTTCATAGGCCAGGCCCACAACCACGTCCCCGGTATAGGCGGCCGGAAGGGTGATCTGGCCACCCGAGACGGTGAAGCTGCGCGGCTCGCCGGTGGTGGTGTCGAGGATGGGGAGCGAGCCTTGCCACACTTGGACGGACTTGGCCTCCAGGTGCGAGAGGCCGGTTACCGTGGCCGAGGCCGCCAGCGTTACCACCTTGTAGCTGTCGGACATCCGGTTATCGGCGCCGCCGATGGCATTCGCCTCATAGGCGAGGTGTTCCCGATACCGCTTCGGAACGCCGCTGATGGTGCGGTTCACGATGAAATAGACATCGTCGCCGTCGACGTTGGGCAGGACACACACATCCTCGATCGAGCCGTCCGTGTCAAAGGTGGACCACGAGAGCACGTCCTCGCTCGGCTCATAGGTCAGCGCCGCGGCCGTGCCGTCATTCAGCACAAACCAGATCCGGGTATCGGGCTGGCGCTGCACGCTCATCACCTTGACGCCGGAACTCAGGACCGAGGGATTGTAGCGGGTGACTTCGCTGGAGGTGTAATCCTGGGCCTCCACGCTATAGGTCATGATGTGGGCGCGCTTGCTGGCCCGGTTCATGAAGATGCCGGAGCGGTCAACCTTCACCGCCTGGACGGACGATGACCCGATGTTGGAGGCGTCCTTGATCGAGAAGTTGGTGGGCGTCATGGGCTCATCGAAGGAGGACGAGCGCGCCGAGATTTCCGCGCCGGAGGTCCCGGCGATCAGCCGCGCCAGGCCGATAAGCCACTGCACCTTGTTCACCGGGCCCGAGGCGATCGAGCGCACGATCGGGCTCGAATCAACGATGTCCTCCTCATAGAAGGTTTCGAAGTCATCCGAGGCGGAGCCGGCGAGCTTGTCGGCACTGCCGAACCACAGGCGGCCTTCGAAGATTTCAACCGAGGAGGGCCAGCCCTGACGATCGGACCACAGCCCTTCACGCCATTCGGTGGTCTGGTCTGAGGCGTGCAGGCGCTCCAGCACCTCGTAAAAGACCGAGGTCGCGCTGGTGTAGCCGGTAATTCGCACGCGGCCGGTGCCGCCGCTGCCCTTCACCGAGAGGTTGACCGTCAGTGTCCCGCTGTTCCAGTCCCCCGGCAGGAAGCCGATTTTGAAATAGGTGATCTCGCCATTGAGGCCAGGCTCTCGGGTGTAAGAGCCGTTGGTCCCTGAACCGGATTGTGAATTCACCCATGGGCCGTCTGGATCCGAGGCGGTCAATTCGGACCACGTCCCGGAGAAGGTGCCGGTCCGGCCGGCGGCAATCTTGCGCTCGTCGGTCGAAGAAGAAGCGGCATCGATCCCGCTCCCTGCCACGCGCACCCAATCGGAATAGACATCCTCGCCCTGGATCTGCTGGCTGACGAAGGTCTTGTTGTGGGTCAATTCGAACAGGGCGCCCACATGCTCAGGCGTGAAGAATTCCACGTCCGAGGTCATGACCCCGTTGCCGGTGCGGTTGTTCGGATCCAGCTTGACGTTGGCCGTCTTGCCCTTCCATGGGCCATTGAGGAAGCGGTGGAAGGTGAGGGACCATGATGTGGGCCCGCGGCGTTCCAGGCGGCGCGGGTGGTGGTCCTCGTGCACGACGAAAATCACGTCCCCGGACTGCACATAGCGAAGATCGAACAGTTGCGAGGCAGACCAGGGAGCGGGGAGCGTGAGGATGCCGGCGCCTTCGATTGCCACCGAATCCACCACGTCACGGTTTTCGCTCAGGGAGTTGAATTCGATGAAGACGGTGGCCACGCCGGTGGGTGTGAAGGCCAGCGAGTGGAGGCCTTCAAAAAGCTCGGTCTCGGCAATGATGTCCTGCCCGCCGAGAGTGGAGCCCATCTTGAACTTGGGCTTGCCGCGGTTCACGTCGATGCGGATAGCGTGTTCCTTGGTCCGGTCGCCCACAGCCACGGTGAAGGACTTCCGGGCGATCGAGCGCACGCCGCGCGGGAAGGAGTAGAGGGCGAGCTTGCCGGACTCGGACGAGTTGATGTCGGCCGAGGTGAGTGTCCAGCCGATGTTGCTGGAGAAATCCCCGCCGGTGATGGTCGTTGCAACCGAAACCCGGGTGATGGGCTGGCCATTGACGATCGGACGGAACAGGAGGTTGGTGAGCTCGCAAAGGGCCGTGTCGCTGGCCGAGAAGATAAAGGGAAGATAGCGCGCCGCGGCATCGCTTTGCGTGCTGCCGTCATAGCCCAGCCCCGGGCGGAATTGCATGGGCCCGATCACCTTCGGGAAACAGTTGTGGAATTCCTCCGCCGTGACCCTCATGCGCGCAAGGTCGGTGCGGCCGAGGGCGAGGGGCGAGACGGCGCCGCCGTTCAGGGCGAATAGGTGAGGCCGTTCCCGCGCCATCAGCCATACCTCCAATAGTCGGAGCTTCGACGGCCGCCGAAGCGGTTCTGATTCCAGCGGCCATTCGGCGGGCGGCGGGTCGGCTCGCGCAACGCTTCGAAGGTGAGGGCTTCCTTGAGCTTGCGATCGGCGTCACCCGTGAGCCCGGCCTTGGTGGCTTCCGAGGCGCCCATGATCTTCGGGGCGATCGAGTTGGAGAGGCGCGCCGCGAAGGCGGTCTTGAAGCGCGCCGTCCAGCGGTTCATGTCGTAGCCGAAGCCGGAATCCGAGTTGGAGACATACCGGACATAGATCGTCGGCACGTCGGCAATGAACACGTTGCCCTCCTCCAGCCAGCCATCCAGCGGCGGATCCAGGGCCTCGGCGGCAGAGACGATATAGGTCCGGATCCAGTCTGCGGGCTTGTTGAAAACCCGCTGCGCGCCGAAGGCAGTGGAGGTGTCGGGGTCGTAATCGATCTTCACCGTTCGCATGGCGAATTTCCAGAAGCCCGCTTCCAGCATCCATTGCAGGTCGGTGTCATAGTAGAGATCGAGCTGATAGCGCGCCTCCCGGGCTTCCGAGACGCTGGCGAGGATGGTCTCCCGGATATTGCCGAGGGCCAGGTTGTACATTTCAAGTTGCGTGGTCACAGCCTGGCCCTCCGGTGGTTACTTGCTGGCGATGGCTTCGAGGTGGAGATCGAGCGCCTTCTCGGCGTCGGACTTGAACGGCATGTCGCTCTTGAGCACCTTGCCGGTGGCCTTCTCGATGAGGCGCCACCCGCTAGCATTGGACTCAATCTTGTAGTGGCTGCGCTTGGGCGAATAGTCGGCATCCACCCGGGCCTCCTCGGCGCGCTGATTGAGGACGAACCACAGGCATTTCGCCCAGTTGTCGCTCGCCTGAATGACCAGGAGTTCACCGTCGAAAGAGCCATCCTCGGCGCGCACCCGAATGAAGGAGTTAGGGCGCAGCTTGCGGGCCCAGTGCATCCAGTATTCCGGCTGGAGCAGATCGTCCGGCGTGTGCCCCACGGGAATGAGGGTGAAATAGGTGGTAGAGACGAAGGAGGCGACCGAAAGATAGGTGGCCGGCAATGCGATGCGGCGGCTCAGGGGCTTCAATTCAACGGCGGGGGCGTTCATCTGTTTCTCCTATGGTTTGGGCGGGAGATTGCTCCCCCGCCCACACCTCTAGCACAACCGGAGAAAAAAGTTATGCCAGGATTGCCGCCGAGACAGTTGCAGCCGTAGCGCCGACCGCGGTGCAGACGTGCAAGGTGGCGCCGATGGTCGCGGTGGTCTTCGCGTAGATCACCACGTCACCGACACGCATCCCCTTTGCGGCGCCATCCGCAACGAAGTCGGTGACGGCGCCGACACTGGTATGAATATCGGTTCCGGTCGCCATCCAGAGGGACGGGAAACTCCCGACTCCGGGGACGAAAACATTCCACTGTGCAGAGACGTAAGCCATTTGGGTTGCTCCATGAGCGAGAGAGAAGGGGGAGAGACGGGGTTTCCCCCGTCCCGTTTAGCCGTTAGGTGGCCACGAAGGCAGACCCGTCATGGATCATCCGGACGGCTCCGGCGTTCTGGAGCAGGACCGCGCCGTGGAACAGGGAGCAACGCGCCCAGGACATCTGCTGCTTGTCATCGTAGCCGATGGCCGAGTCCACGCCGGCGCTGTTGATGGCGTGGCCGATGGCGCTACGGTGGAACATCAGGCAGGTTTCCGAGTTCGTGCTCACACCCGCAACCTGGTTGGAGACGATCCACTTGATGCCCATCCACTCGTACCAACCCTGACCCGACTTCTTGGCGTCGGCGGCGTTCCAGCCCGGGAAGTTGGTGAAGGGCTTGACCGTCACATAATCCGCCGAGGAGAAGCTGGCGATGGCCATGAGGTACATCAGGAAGGCCGGCGAGATTACGGCAAACATGTTGCCGTCCATCGGAACGCCGTTGACCATGAGCTGCGCCATGGCCTTGGAGATCATGGTGAGCGAGGCGGTGGCCGCGCCGCCGGTGTCGAGGGTCGTGGTGGCCAGCGTGGTCAGGATGACGTTGTCGATGTCGCGGTTGATGACCGACATCGTGTTCATCTGCATGATCGCGCGCTGATCGCCCTGCGACTGGAAGATATTGAAGCCAGTCATTTCGCGGAGGTCATGCTTTTCCGCGAGGGTTGCCGTGGTCTGCGTGTTGCTGTTGTCGTTGGACGGGATCAGGCCGTTCACGCCGCGGGTCACGGCGGTGCCAGACGAGGAGGCGATCAGGAACGTGGCCTGATTGCCCTTGATCATCGACTCGCGGGTCGTGGTTTCCTTGAGAAGGGTCTGACGCTGTCCGAAAGCGGCAATGAATTCGTCACGATATTGGATCTGGGGCGCTGCGCCGGCCATGGTGGTGGCTCCTAAAATGGGTTTACCTTGAGATCGCCGTAGATCTGCGGGTGGCCATTTCGGGGTCTCGGGGTGGCCTTGCGGGGCCGAGATCTCCCTACCTGGGGCGCGATGGTAGGCTGTCGAGCGCCGGGGCCGAGGAGCGGGGTGGCCGGCATGTGCGAAACTCTATACGCCAGAGTGTGTTTTTTGACAATCCGGAGAGGATTTCAGCGCCGGAAGCGATGGTTTCCGGTCGCGCCCGTTACGCGCTCCGGTCTCAGATTTCCGGCTCGGGCTCGAATTCATAACCATGTGCAGCGAGCACCGAGGCGGCCCAATTGGGAGGCACCTCGCCCGCGACGGAATGCACCGTGAGCCCTGCGGATGCCGCCTGTGCATCGGCGGCGCTGATGACGCCATCTTCGCCCCACACGCCATTGATCTGCGGGAGATCGCCGGAGGCGGCATAGGCGCGCCAAGCCGCCTCAAGTTCGGCGGTCGCGCTCATGTCCTGACACATGCGGGCAACAATCGGTGTCGTGGTACCTACTGCGACGAGATGGCGGCCCTGAATGAATGCACCGGCGCCGCAGCCCTGTGCTTCGAGGACGTGGTCCACGGCGACGTGGTTTGCTTCGAGGACGATGAGGATAGACGGGACGCGCGTGGTCATTGGATGGTGCTCCAGGTGCTGGTGAGGGATGAGACTTCCGAGGCCGTCATGGCACGGTCGAGAACGAGGGCCGCGCCGATGCTGCCGTCCCAGAAAGAGGCGGCGGTGGCGTTGTTGTTGAGGCAACCGAGCATCCACGGCACGGTGGTGTTCACGGCCCCATTCTGCGCGCCCGAATAGACCTGCGCGCCGTCTTGGTAGAGTTTTACCGTGGATCCGTCCCACGTCACGACGCCTGTTGCCCATGCCGCACGGATATCGGCTGAACCCTTGATGGTGGACGTTGAGTCGGCTCCGATGCCTGCACCGAGAGAGCCGTCAGCAGCGAGAGCGAGGAACGCCCTGCCGTTCGATGCGCCCTGAGAGCCGAGAGCCACCCGCGATGCCGTTCCGCCCTTGATGCGCGCCGCAATGGTTCCGGAGGTTGTGGGGTTGAGCGCTGTCAGCAGGCGATCATCACTTGCGTCGAACACCAGTCGGGCCGGAGTGATCTGATATAGCGGGCGGAGGGTGTTCGCGCCGGAAAGAACGGCGTGGCTACCCGAGAGCTCTTTGACAGAGACTGAACTGACATCGACAGACGAAGTTGGATCGGCAAGAGCATCGGCATAAATCCGCAAGAGACCACTCGTGGATGTCGCTCGGAGAATAAACGAGTAATCGGCAAATGTGTTCGTGAGGGCGGTGGTGGGAACCGTTGCCCATGTCCAAGCTTGAATGCGTTGGGCGACACCGTTCACCTGTCGCGCACGGATGACTACTCTATAAGAATTTCCTACCGTTAACCCCGACAAAGACCATTCAGCCCGGCCACCCGTTAACGTCATAACCCCGCCAGCGAACGAGGCAGACGAGCTTACAAGCGTTATTCCGGTTATTACTGAAAATGGGCCAGGGTTGCTGATAAGCTCACTTCCGAGCACCAACCCCTGCGATCTGTCCAGATCAAGGCCGGTTGCGTCACCCGCAGCCGCTACAGCAGTCGTGCCCGCCGCATCCTGAAACAGCGTCGAGATGGTACCGTGGTCATACCACAGCCCAAGCGCCCCCGATGTGAACAGGCCGGGGATGCTGAAACTGTTCCCGCTGCGCCGCCGCCGTCTTACCGAGGATCCGCCGTCGTAGGCCATTGCCTCACCTCATCATGACGGTGACGGTCAGGCTCGCGCTGGACCCGCCGGTGCGGACGGGCTTGATGAAGGCGCAGGCGGTGGTGAAGTCCTTGAGGCCCGCCGCAGTGAAGGAAAGATCATTGCCCTGGAGATCTTTCAGCACGTAATAGTTGGTGTCATCGTTGCTTCCGTGCAGGGCTACGGTCATTCCGCCGAAGGTGCCATTGACCTGGATCGAGCCGTTGATCCCCTTCTGGCCGGTGACCGACTTGGAAAGCGGCGTGTCGGCCTCGGTGACAGGGGTCCAGAGATACCGAACGGCATCATATTGCTGATCGTCGCGGGCTGCACTGATGTTTGCCATGGATAACTCCTATCGCGTTGGGGCCTTGTAGCATGACCCTCGCCCTTTCTCCACTGCCGAAAATGGGAACGGCCGGAGACCCCTTTCGAGACCCCCGGCCGCCTGCCCCACCTTGCAACCCTTATCGAGCGGCGCGTGCTTCCTGCGTTTCCAGAAGCTCGCGGTATTCCTTGTCGAGGCCCTTGGACCTGTATTCATCGAAGTTGCTGCTCATGACCTGGCGGATCTCTGCCAAGCGCGCATCGATCGAGGAGCCGCCCTTGGTGTCGCCGGCGAACAGGATGTCCCCGCCGCCCTCGCGCGCCATGGTGTTCAGGAACTTGTTGAATTCCGGGCTGTCGGCCAGGCGCATTCCGGTTGGCGTGCGGGCATTGAGGAGATCGTCCATCCCCGCGCCGAAGTGCTTGGTCAGGAATGCGCCGTTGATATCGATGTTGCGGCGATACTCGGCACCCCATTCCGCCCGGAGCGTGTCCTCGATCGCGTCCCGGTTCTGGGCGTCGGCCTGGGCGGTCTGCTCGGCCTGAGCTGCCGCTACCTGGATGAGGGACTGCGCCACCATGCCGGCCTGTTCCATGTTCAGGTTGGCCGAGTGCAGCGCGCCCTTGATGATGCCGAGGGAGGCTTTCGTCCCCTCGTCCATGGTCGACATATCCACGCCGGGCACGGCCGGGAGGTCGTAGCCGTCCGGTGATTCGGGGATGCCCTGCTCCTCGCGCCAGGCCTTCACGTCCTCGGGGCTGTCGCCCTTGGGAGCGGCGCGCTTGTATTCGCCGGTGCGGATCTTCTGCTGGGCGGCAATAAGGGCCTTGCCCATTTCGACGGGAGAGCCGTATCGCTCCAGCGCCTTGATGGCGGCGGGGTCACCGATCGCCGATGCAACCTGGTCGCGCCAGTCCGAGGGCCAGGAGGTCGAGCCTTCCTGTCCGGGCTCTTTCTCGCCGACTGCCTCATAGATCGAGGTGCTTGCGGGCTTTGCCGCGGGTGCCTTGGTGCCGGCCGGGGCCTGCTGCTGCTGTGCGGGCGGTGCGCCGTTATTCGGCGGGGCGGGTGGGCTTGCTCCGGCGGCGGGGGGGCTTTGGGTTCCGGCGGTCGGGTCGGGCTTCTGCTGCGGTGCTGCTGCTGGGGGAAGTGCCATCGTTTTTCTCCGGTTCTTGAGGTGTCTGCGTGGGCAAGGGTCGGTCTATCGCGTTGAGGATCCGAGAGCCCACAAATCTCTTGCCCTCCGCGAAGTCGGTTGCCCGTGCACCATCAGAGCCGGGCCGGAAGCTCATATCATAGACGCCACAGAATTTCTGGAGGATCGTGACCAAGGCGATCTTCTGTTGCTGCTGCGAGGCGGCGCCGGCCGCCAGTCCCTTGAGCGCCATGATCTCGGAAGCGGCCAATTCGGGCACTTCCCACGGGTTGACCGGCGGCTTGTACTTCACGCCGGGACCGGCATCTGCTGCGGCATTTTGGCGGCAGTCTCGGCCATCGCGCCCATTTCACCCATGGCGCCGGTGGCGGTCTCTTGTTCGTCGGCCTGCTCCATCTTCTGGTTGGCCGTTTCTTCATCGACAAGCCATGAGGGCGGGGCCACGCCGGCGATCGCATCGCGGAAGGCCGCGACACCGTCGAAGTGCTGATCCGTGCCCGGGGGCAAGAGCTCCTTGGCCGCCTTCACAATGCCCATGGAGGTGTTGAAGGCGAAGGTCTTGGCCTGCCGCATGGCATCCTGGAGGGGATTGTCATAGGCATATTCGGTCTCGTGGCCGCGCAACTCCTTCGGCATTTCCGAGAGGTCGCCCCACAGTCCCATGCGCAGGGACATTTCCACGGCGATGTCGAGGATCGAGGAGTTGCGCTCGGTCTCGGCCGGGGCAATGACCGGCTGGGCCACGCGGAGGAATTCCTCGTGCCGGCGCATGATCTCCTCGGCCGTCATCTGGGGGCCGTTCTGGGGGAGGAACAGCTTGGAGAGGTAGAACGCATCCTTGAGGTTGCCGGTGATGCCGGAGCGCAAGGCCTCGCCAAACTCCGGGGACGCGCCGAGCTCCAGCGCGCGGATGGCCTCGCCGGTGCGCTCGTCATATCGCTGATCTACCCATGTCACCATGCCGGACCGGATGTCGACTCCGGAGAGGATGGCCTCGGACTGGGCGACGAGCGGGGGCTCAACCGCCTTTTCGCCCGCTTCGATAATGCTCCAGGTCATGGTCTGGAGGCTGCGGCCGTCCGGCAGGGCAATGATGGTGCAGGGGCTCAGGCCATAAGGCGAGCTGTCGAGCCTGAACCACCGCGACACGGAATAGTTGAACACGAATTCCGGCTTGCACGAGAGTTCCCACTGATAGGCCGGGCATAGGTAGCAGGAAAACCACCCGGCCTTTACCTTCTTGTTGGGCTTGTACTCGATCGAGGGGATCAGGGCGTGGTATATTTCCACGTCCTCATCGGGGGTCTTTTCCATCTTTTCCGAGATCTGGCGCGGAATGTCCCATTTGCTGCTCCGGCCCTGGGCGACAAGGTTGCGCACCGAAACCTTGATCTTGCGGTAGAAGGTATCAACCTCGCCGTCGTAGTTTTCGCGCCAGGCGCAATCCCGAAGGTGCCATGTGCGGAAGCGCAGGCCGAGGCCATCGGCGCGGCCCTCGCACGAGGTGACGGCATTGCCGAAGGTGACCCAGTCGTGATCTCCGGCGCGCGCTGCGTTGGCGAAATTGCTCCGGCGGTCCTTGAGGAGCTGCATGGTCATTTCGGACCGGGTGTCGAGATACTGCTGGACGGAGAGCTTCTTGTTGATCCGCGGGTCGCGGGGCTTGATCTTGAACCACGGCCGATCCCAGGGGCGGAGGGCCGCGTCGATGTAGTTGCCGAATTCGCGGCGGAACAGCGGCGGCTCGGAAGCATAGAGGCGGGAGGCGAAGTCCTCGCCCAGCGTGTGCTCAACCGTGAATTCGGCGCGCTCCGGGTAGAAGTGCTCCGCGATGTCCTGAAAGAAGTTCATCAGGGAGCCGCGCTTGGAGAAGGCGCCCGTCACCTGGCCTGAGATCACGAGGCCGTGAGAGTCGAGTGCGGGCATTGAAGCCTCCTGATTTACTGCGTGCCGGCGAGATTTTGGTTAGAATAGCTTCCGCCGCTGTAGATCGTGCCCTCACGGCCGCGGGCGCGCTTCTCCTCGATCTTCTTCCGGGCGGCAATCTTGAGCGCCGGGGCCTCGGGGTCGGGCATGGCGGGGAGCGCGGGCAGCTTGGCGGAGGGGATCTTGGGGCTGAAAATCTGGCCGATGGATTTCATAATTTGGCCCATGACTACCTCCGCGGCTTGCGCCCAGACGTTATTGCCCGGGTCATGGAGTGCGATATAGCATTGTAGGGTGCGCTTGTCTTGCCCCTCGCGTAAGCCGCCATGATGACGCTATCCGCCTTGTCCGGGGAGTGCCCCAGGATCTCCTTGATCTCCTTTTTCGAGAGCACGATGATCTTGCTTCCCGGCCGCACCGCCCAGCGGAAGGCGGCGAGCTCGGACTTGAGCTCCGGATCTGGCGGCAGGGCGTAGTTGCTCCCGGTGGCGGGGTCCAGCTTTTCCCGGAAGCTCCAGCACGCGGCGGCCCGGAGGTTGATGAAGCCGTACATTCCGGTGCGGTCCCTGATCGCCTCGGCCGTCGCCGAACCGCTGTAGAGGGTCGGCTTTACCTGCCTCATGCTGGGGTCGAGGCCGTCATCATCCACGATGAGGTGGTCCCGGGTGGATCCGCCGTAGCCTCCGCCCATGTCGATGATGATCTCCGCCCCGTTCCGGCGGTGCGTGATGAGATAGCCCGCCACGATCGGGCCGTTGGGTGTCTCCACTCCGGGCCAGGTCAAGAGCTTGTCGAACCATGTGCCATGTCGACGGGAGAAGCATGTCCGATCAAGGCCGCCCTGGGCGATGTCCGCGGCGATGACATCCATGGGCTTATCGCGGCCGGCCTCGGTCCAGCGGGCCATTGCCGCCTCGATCCAAGCGGTGGGGAATAGCTGGCCCGGCGCGTCCTGGTGAGACATCGAGAAGTCGCCGCGCATCGATCGGCGGAGTTCTTCGGGCAGGTTGGCGAGGGTGGCCGCATATCCCGTGTCGACCAAGTCGGGGTTGTCCGTGAGCTTGGCGCGGATGAAGGTCCGGGACTTCGGGAAGACCGGGGCGCCGCGCTCGTCCAGGAGGGGCACGCCATTGATGACCACAGCCCCGGGCCCGTCCACCTCATAGTCGCGGCCCTGGTAGGTGGTGAAGTAGCGCAACTCACCGGGGAGGGCCGGGTTGGGGTGATTCGGATCCAGCCAGGCGCCGAAGCGGTCAATGATCCACATGCCATCAGATCCGGGCATCGGCGCGTTGCCGGCGGCGATGACGCGCACCCGCTGGCCCTTGGCCGTCGACCGGGCCCAGGCAATGATGAATTCGTATTGCTCCCGGAGGAAGTTGGGGAGCTCGTCAAAGCCGATGAAGTCCTTGGGCACGCCGCGGTACTTTTCGCGGTCATCCAGATATTGGCACCCGCCGAACATGACGATTTGCTCGGCGAATTTCCAGCGGGCCGGGGCGCTGCGCTTGAGGCCTTGCTCGTGGCCCACGATTTCCACGGCGCGATCGATCAGGCCTTCCACCTCGCCATTGAGGCGGCGGAGGATCAGGCTGCGGCGGTGGTTGGAAATGGCGGTGCCGATGAGGAGATCCGTCTTTCCGCCTCCGGCCTCGCCACCGTAGAACACCTCGTCCGCTTCACTCTCGTAGGCTTCCGTCTGGGGTCCCCCATTGGGGAGCCACTTCTGGCCCTTGAAGATCGGCCGCACCGCCTGGGCGATGGCGGTTCTCTGTTCCGCCGGCATCCCCGAGAGCATCTTTTCGAGCTGATCTTGCAGGCTTGTCATTGTGCTCTCGGGGTCTGGGGCGGTTATACAGTCTGCCAGTCATCGGCGAGGAGATCAGTCTGGGAGGCGAGCCAGGGGACGATCATGCCGTCCGCGGTCCGCATGTCGATGTGGCCGTGATAGCGCACCTCAGTCCCCTCGCCGAGGATCGAGAGCAGGGGCTCACGGTTCACCTTGAAGACGGAGCCGGGCACGAGAAAGACGAACATTCCCTTGCCGTTCCATCCGCTGCGGGCCACGCGGCGCCCGGCCTTGATTGCGTCCAGTGCTTCCGAAAAGTTCATTGCTGCGTTTCCTTCTCCGCCAAGTGGAACAGGCGCGCGACCTGGCGGGCGATCTGGCGCACCTCGATTTGCTGCGGCTCGGTGGTTTCCATCGGGGACGGGGGTGCGATGTCAGCGCCCCAGGCCATCTTGTTGCGGGTCCACATCGCGGCGGCGGCCGGGCTCGGCGGATAGTATTTCCGGACCGGCACGCGCACCACCGCGCCGTTCACCACCTTGATCTCCTCCTCCTCACGGTCGTAGCCGATCGCCATCTGATAGACGGACAGCTCCACCCGGTCATTGGCCGACTCGTGCCCGATGGCAAGGGCCGCGGTCACCTCCGGCACGGTCGCGCGCCAGCGCCAGAACGTCATGCGGGTGACGTTGAGAATGTCGGCAATCTCGTTGGCGAGGAAGCCGTGCTGCGCGAGCTTCTTGATGCTCAGGATCTTGGCCTCGGTCAGCCCGGAGGGTCGCCCCTTGGTGGCGCTCGCGCCCTTTTTGGGGGCGCGGCGCTTCTTCTTCACCGGGGCGCGGGCCTTTTTGGCCTTGGCGCGCGGCATGGGTCAGCCCTTCTTGCGCCGCGACTTGGCATCCGTCGAATCATCGGCGGGCGCTGGATCCTCGGGAGGCGGGGCCGGGTTCTCAAGATCGGTCGGAGCGGGTCCCTCGGGCGGGGTCAAGTCTCCGGGAGGCTGCGCGGCCGGGGTCTCCCGGATGCTGGCCAGCGGGTCGGTCTCCGCCGGCGGGACGGGAGGCGGCGGGGGCAGGGTCTCTTCCGGGGGAGGCGGCACGTCAGAGAGCGGCTGGAGCTTCATTTCGTGGACGGACAGCCCCTCCAGGGTGGCGAACAGGTTGGAGAGGCGAACCGCCACCTCGCCGGGCATGAGGCCGCGGCAGCGAACAAGCTCCTCCTGGAGGTGGTCCACGTCGCGCGCCGTCATGGCAAGCATGGTGGCAGCGACAAACGAGCCCTTGTTCAGGGCCAGCACAGCATTGTTTTCCATTTAGGGTTTCTCCGGTTGTAGTAACGCGGGGACATTACCACATCGCGCGCGCAAAAAAAGAGCGCCACGAAGGACGCTCAGTTGTTTCACATGGGAGGAGCCTTCGCAGGAAAGCGCCCAAGTGCACACTCTCATCGCTTGCGGGCGGATGCAAGCCTATTGTGCTGCTGGCGCGGGTGCGTCCCCTTCCGCATCTTGTCGGTGAGCACGGTGACGAGGCAGATCTCGCCGGTCGGGGTTGTCTCGAAAACGAATGTCGCGCCGTCCTCGGTGAAGGACGAGGCCCCGGCCTGGGCCGCCGCCCTCACCTGGCGCTCCAGCTTGGCCTTGAGCTGCACGAGATCGAGGCCGAGGATCCGCTCGACATAGCGGAGGATGGCGTGTTCGCTCACGATGACTTTCGGCGGCATGGCCATGCGTCTCCCCTCGCTCTCTGGGGTAGCATACCAATCAAGACCTCACCCGCAAGGCCGACTGTGTCGTGTGGCGGATCAGCTTCTCGGAATAGGTGGCCACGCTCGCCTCGGCATGGGCCGCGCAATATCGGTGATCGTGCATCGGCTCGTTGCAGAACACCTTGCCACCCGGGAGGCTGGGATCGTCCGAGACGGGCCACTTGCACCCGGTCATGTCGATGATGCTGGCGCCGCTCATGCCGTCCCCCACTTCTTGCCGGTCTTGATGTGGCTGATCGCCGCCTGGGTCACCCCGAAACGCTGAGCAATCTTCCATTGGAATTCGCCGGCGGCCAATGCTTCCCGGATCTGCGCAACCTGCGCCTCGGTGAGCTTTGCCATGCCGTTCTTGGCCCCTGCCGACTGGCTCATGGCATCACCCTCTTGAACGTCACGGCCACCACCCAAGGGTTTGCCTCCCATGCGTCGGGGCCGTGGAGGGTCTCCCATAGGCGGCGAAACGCGTTGATGGTGGTGCCGCAATGGAAATCGACCAATAGCTCGGACGGCGGCGTTTGAGGCTCGAAATAATCCGAGACCCATTGCGCAACGCCCTCCGCTTTCGCGTCCATATGGCTGATCTCCTGAAGCCGCTGGACGCGCACCTGGACAACCTCAAGGGTGATGCGGCTGGCATGCCGGGGCAGGTGGATGGAGGGGCGGAGCTTGCCCAAGTCCTCTCCTTCTCCGCGTGGGTTAGCCTCGTAATGCACAGTTGCGTTTTGCGGCAGATCAGAGGGCTTCATGCGGTCGTATTTGCCAGAGCGCACCCTCCATGCCTCCCGCACCCACAGGCGGTCTCCCACGGCATAGGGCGAAACATAAGCGGTGAGCGGCCCGCCCCTCGGATGCACAAAGGCAAAGTACATCCGCCCATCGGCTCCCTTGGTGTAATTCGCCGCGGATGCAATGTTGATGTTGACGACGTCGCCCGCCTTGTTCCAGGCCTTCGGCTTGATGATCCGCCGCGTCTGCGTCTTCCTGCCGTCGAGCAGGGCTTTGACCATGGGGCTAGAAAAGATGATCGGACGCTCGCTCATCCCTTCACCTTCTCCATCGGCTGGGGAGTGGGATCTCCAAGTGCGGCAGCGGCCCTCTGAAAGTGACTGCCTGAGACTTCACTTTGCGCCAATGCGCCGAGCTGGCCTAAGCTAAGCCATCTCCAAACCTCGGGCGTCTGTCTTGCCGACTGCCATGCCTTGGCAAATGGCGTCAATGCCGCCCGCAGGCGCTTAATCTCGGGTGCCTCTTTCAGCACCACGGCTATGGCTGCGTCTGCGAGAGCTCGGCACTCACACTTCGGGTCATTGTTGACGCCACCCGTGCGATGGCAGCACGTAGACGCGATGTGTCCAGTGAACTCCCGTATCACCTTCTCCCTCAGTGCTTCCTGTTCAGGGGTCATGTTTCGTCCTCCAACCCGGTCTTGTCGCTAAGGTTAATCGCACACACAACGGCACGCGCCAGCGCATCGCAGCCGGGTTCGTCGCAGTGTGGAGAAAGTCCGTCGCCTATAGCCCAGCACGGCGGTTCACCGAGAAAAGCGCAACTTTCGGCACAAATGGCGCGCGCAACCATCATCACCTTTTCCTCATGTGTCATCACTTCTCTTCCTTCTGGATAGGAGGGTGGAGGGCGGCACGGGCAAGGTCCGAGGTGCATCCCCAGCATTCGTCGTACATCCACTCCCCGTGAATGCATTGGTCGTTCTTGCTCTCTTGCCCGTCTGCCCGGTATCGCTTCCCGACAGGGCGGGGCACGTCACCATCGACAATCTTCTGCAGCGCCGCTCTCAGGCGTTCGATCTCGTCAGCCATTTGAGCGGCCTCAGCGCAATACTGCGTGGTTGTCTGGTCACGGGCGCA
>ERZ650303.153-NODE-153-length-20018-cov-4.779392_pt1 | contig 20018 bp, 18 predicted proteins | sample MGYA00376239_ERZ650303 | MGnify/ENA primary metagenome ERZ650303 (study PRJEB26733, sample SAMN07839262) | wastewater metagenome | biome: small river; feature: stream; material: water | place: USA: North Carolina | collected 2016-04-05 ... | reverse complement strand
AAATCGCCAATGATATGCGCTGGCTTGGCTCCGGTCCGCGGACGGGGCTCATGGAAATCACCTTTCCTTCAAACGAACCGGGCTCCTCGATCATGCCGGGCAAGGTCAACCCGACCCAGGCAGAAGCCATGCTGATGGTGTGCATTCAGATCATGGGATCGGACGTGGCCGTACAAATGGGCGGTGCCGAAGGTAACTTCGAGCTCAACGCTTTCCGTCCGGTAATCATCAGCAACTATCTGCACTCGGCACTGATTATGGCCGATATGTGTGACCACTTCCGTGAATTCATGATTGAAGGCGCTGTCCTCAATGAAGCGCAGCTCAAATCGAATATCGATCGTTCAGTCATGATGGTCACGGCACTATCACCCGTCATCGGTTACGACAAAGCGTCTCACATTGCCCACTATGCGATCGACAAGGACCTCACCCTGAAGGAAGCTGCATTGGCGAACGGTGTTGACGAAGCCCTGTTCGACAAGGTCGTCGTGCCCATCAACATGACCCGCCCTGGTTCTGCCGATATTGCCAATACCCCGGCCAAATCCTGAGGCATCCTGCACAATGAATCAGGATTCCTCCAGAACACTCGCCGGTCAGAAAGCCCTGGTACAGCAGGTGGGCACACGTTTTTCCGCCGACTGGAAAAGCCGCAACCATCGTGAGCGCCGCCTGCTCTCAGAATTTATCGGCACCAGCGGCCTCACCTTCGTGCTCTCCGGTGGTGCCGCAATTCTGGCCGGTTACGGCGGTGCAGAACTGGCACCTTATCAGTACGCTTTTATTCTCTCCACCATTGCTGCCCTGTGGCTGGTAGCCGTGGTTTACTTTCTGGGTGAAATTTCCACGCATTTCAATCCGGCCATGACGCTGGCGTTTACGTTGCGGGGCGACATGGGTTGGCCTATGGCATTGGTTTACATGGTCGTGCAATTAGTCGCCGCCGCCGCGGGCTCCTGCCTGGCCGCTGCACTGTTTGGCACCGGCGGAAACCTTGCGGCAACCATCCCGCAACCCGGAATGCTGTGGCAGGCAGTTATTCTGGAAGCCATTCTGACTTTCGGCATGATCCTTCTGGTTTTGAGCATGGCTAACGGCCCGAAACTGAACGGTAGCTTCATCCCGCTGGCAATTGGTGCCTATGTCATGGCCATGGGCACCATGGGTGGCCCCTTCGAAGGCGCTGCATTTAACCCGGCCCGTGCTTTTGGCCCGGACGTCGCCCGTGGTGATCTCTCAACCTATTGGGTTTACCCACTCGGTTCGTTAATCGGTGTCATTGTTGCCGTCGCGGTTGCCCGCTTTCTGAGAGGCCCGGCCAAGGCGGATGAAGCGCAAGCAGCCATGGGCACACCGCTTGATCAGAGCTGAACAACTCGTACCCTTCTAATTAAGCGTACCGATGCATATCAAGATGACGCCCAACGAACTGAACCTATTTACTGAGCAGCTCATCCAAGATGCGGCCTTTGGATTAGGCTTGCTGGCAATCATCCTGCTGCTGAACGTTTTCTTTTCCATACGCATTTTCATTGGATTTAGAAATGCTTGCTCACGCAGTGTAAAAGTCTCTCAGTTTCACTTGGTCAGTCGATTCATGATTGCCGTGCTCCTCATCTGTGTGGCGCAAGTTTTATCTATCCACCTCTGGGCTGCTGCGATCTATGCCCTTGGATTGATAGAAAGCTTCATGTTGGCCGTTCTCTTTACAGGCAGCTGTTACACCACCCTCGGCATTTATTCCGATACCTTACCCATTGGATGGCGCACCGTAGCCTTTTATATCGCGTTCTCTGGCCTGTTTTCTTTTGCCATGGCAACCTCAGCGATGATTTCCATGCTTGGTATCATCGCCAAAAAAATAGACACTTCCGCGAAATAACCGGCCAAAAGCAAAGAAGCCCCATCAAGGGACTTCTCACGGATACAGAGACGCTATAGTAAAACGGCCTGCCAGCTAGTGCTGACAGGCCGTTTCTTTCGATGCTGAACCGATTAACCGGCCGAAACCATCTTCTTGATGTTTTCGATGGTCGACGGATCATCGATGGTGGTCAGATCACCTGGGTCACGGCCTTCGGCCAGTGCCTGCAGCGAACGACGCAACATCTTGCCCGAACGAGTCTTCGGTAGTGCGGTGACGAAGTAAACGCGGCCTGGACGGGCGATGGCACCCAGGATACCGTCCACCGTACCCATGACTTCCTTCTCCAGCGCCTTAACCTGATCCGGCGTGGCAACGCTGTCTGCGCTCTTCACAACGGCAAAGGCGATTGGCACCTGACCCTTGAGTTTGTCTTCAACACCGACCACCGCCACTTCGGCAATTGCCTTGTGGTTCTGGATCGCTTCTTCAATTTCGCGGGTACCTAAGCGGTGGCCTGCTACATTGATCACGTCATCGGTACGACCCAGGATGGTGAAGTAACCGTTTTCATCTTTGATGGCCCAGTCGTATGACGAATAGACCAGCGGCTCTTTGAACAGGCTGAAGTAGGTACTCACGAAACGCTCGTCCTGACCCCAGACGGTGGACAAGCAGCCAGGAGGCATTGGCGGTACAACCGCAGCAATACCCTTCTGGTTCGGACCACATTCGCTACCGTCTTCGTTGAAGATACGTAGATCGTAGCCATAAACCGGGAACGATGGCGAACCGTATTTGATCGGTGTTTTTTCCACGCCCGGCACGGCCGAGATCATTGGCCAACCGGTTTCGGTCTGCCAGTAGTTATCGATCACCGGCTTGTTCAGCTCGGACATGAACCATTCGTGTGTCGGCTCATCCAGCGGTTCACCGGCCATATAGATGTGCTTCAAGCTCGAAAGATCATGCTTCTTCATATAAGCCGGATCCTGTTTCTTCAGCACACGGGCAGCGGTCGGTGCCGAGAACATGACGTTGACTTTGTATTTCTCGACAATTTCCCACCAGATGGCCGGATCCGGACGCAGCGGCGTCCCTTCGTAAACCACCGTCGCCATGCCGCCAATCAGCGGACCATACACAATGTACGAGTGACCAACGACCCAGCCAATATCCGAGGTCGAAAAGAAGGTTTCGCCTTCGCCACCTTGGTAAATGTGCTTCATCGAAGCGGCCAGGGCGACCAGGTAACCACCGGTATCACGCTGCACGCCCTTCGGCTTGCCGGTGGTACCCGAGGTGTACAAAATGTAAGACGGGTGCGACGACTCAACCCAGACGCAAGGCACTTGAGCGTCCATGTGTTGGGCACGCAGCTCGGCGTAATCCACATCACGACCGGCAACACGCGGGAAGTCCTTGTCCAGGCCGCGATCAACGATCACCACCTTGGCCGGCGGGAATTCAGCCAGGCTCAATGCTTCATCAACGAGGTGCTTGTACGGCACCGGCTTGCCGTTACGCATACCGGCATCGGCCGTTACCATGACTTTCGGCTTGGCATCATCAATACGCGTGGCCAGGGAGCCGGCAGCGAAGCCACCGAACACCACCGAGTGGATGGCACCGATACGCACAGTCGCCAGCATGGCAAACAGCGCTTCCGGAATCATCGGCATGTAAATCAGGACACGATCACCTTCAACGACACCCTGGCTTTGCAGAATAGCGGCCATGCGCTCGATTTCACGCTGGAATTCGGCCCAGGTGTAAATTCGCTCTTCATTTGTCTCGGTCGAAACAAAAATCAGTGCGCGTTCATTCGGGCGCTTGGCGGCATGGCGATCAACCGCGTTGTAGCAAAGGTTAGTCTTACCATTGACGAACCATTTAACGAACGGTGGACGCGAGTAATCACAGACCTGGGTAAAGGGTTCCTGCCACTCAACCAGCTGCGCCTGCTCGGCCCAGAATTCATCACGGTTTTCGATGGAACGCTTATGGAAATCCTGATACTTGCCCATAGTGACTAGCCTCCTCTGGCTTTCGTGTCGCGGTATCGCCGTAGCAACACCTGTTTTTTATGATAAAAACACCTGGCCGCTTCCCGAATCGTGTCAGGCCGGTCTCATCGTTTGTTCGATGTTGTCAGGTCCGGCATCATAATTACGCCTCTAGTCTTACATGAAACTGACCGAGTCCACACATGACCTCAACGACATCGAATGCAACTACATCCGCTAGCCCGATTGCTGCAGTTGCACAATTAGGCCAGCAGATCTGGCTGGATACGCTCTCCCGCCAACTCATTGAAAGCGGCACACTGGCCCGCTGGATTAATGACGATGCCGTCGCCGGCTTAACCTCTAACCCGGCGATTTTTCATCAGGCACTAAGTAATGACCCGGCCTATCAACCGGCGATAGCACAGGCACGACTGACCGAAGGCAATCCGGAAATCCGTTTTGAATCGGTGGTACTACCCGACATACAAGCCGCCTGCGACCTTTTTCTCCCGCTGTGGAATCAAACAAGTGGTCAACAAGGCTATGTGAGCTTTGAAGTTTCACCGATGCTGGCGCACGATGCCGCAGCGACAACTGCTGCGGCGGCACGTCTGTGGCAAACGATTGCCCGTCCCAACGCCATGATCAAAATTCCCGCAACTGCTGCGGGTTGCATGGCTGTGACTGAAGCGATCGCACAAGGCATTAACGTCAACGTCACACTGATTTTTTCTCTGGAACAGCTAGAAGCCGTTCAAGCCGCCCATGAGACCGGTTTGCGCCGCTGGGTTAAGCACTGCCAGGATCAAGGCACGCCCGAACGCATCGGCGATGTAGCGTCTGTCGCCAGCTTCTTTGTCAGCCGCACCGACAATACCGTGGACGCCAAACTTCCCCCTGAACTCCAGGGCAAAACTGCCATTGCACTGTGTAAAGCAGCCTATCAGCAATGGCTCGTGGACCAACAAGGCCGCCTGGCAGACCTGACGCAGGCAGGTGCTAAGGCACAATGGCTACTCTGGGCATCCACGTCGGTCAAGAACCCGGCGTTCCGCGATACCTTGTATGTCGAGGAACTGATTGGTCCGCAAACCGTCAATACCGTGCCGGATGCAACCCTGATGGCCTTTCGTGAGCACGGGGTCGCCCAACAGCGACTTGCGCTGGATATCGACGCCGCTCACGAACAACTGGCTGCAATCAATGCACTGGGCATTGATCTGGAGCATGTCGGTTCAACGCTGCAACAGGCCGGTCTGCAACAGTTCGAGACGGCCTACGCCGATCTCCTCAAACTGGTTTAACCCGGCGATGTTCCGATAGAGATCGGCGGTAAACCATGACGTTTTCGCGCACGATCACAGGCATCATCGGCAATACCCAAAGCGGCCCAGGGATTGAATTCGTGGCAGGGAGACGGCCGATCTGCGTAGATCGTGCAGCCCACCTGCTCGCCCACTACACCGCACAATGCGATACAGCGTGGCGCGCTATCGTCCGTTCCTTTCATGCGCATCAGCTTGGGCGTCAGCACCATTGCCATCTCGGTCGGCACACCGGCAGATTCTTTGTCGCGAGCCAGTTCCGAGGGATGGAAATCCACCCGATAGCTCGCGCAACAAGCTCCACAACGCTCACAAACCGAAAGTGCTGACACCTTGACTGCCTCAGCCACAACACCACCCCCACGCATCGTGCTCGACACCAACGTCGTGATGGATCTGTTTCATTTTCAGGCACCCGCGCTCATGCCACTGGCTGATGCCATCGCCCGCGATCAGGTAGTTTGCCTGGCCAACCAGAAAACGCTGGACGAGCTGGAACGCGTTACCGGTTATCCGCAATTTCGGCTGGACGATGCCGGGCGCGCCTGCTTGATAAAGGATTACAGCGCCCACCTGACGATCGTGCCCCTGCCCACGACTACCGGGCCGGCGCTCCCGCCGCTGCCCAAATGCCGCGACCCGGATGACCAGATGTTTCTGGAACTGGCGCAGCAAGCCGCCGCCGATCTGCTGATCAGCCGCGACAACCTGGTACTGAAGCTGGCCCGCGCCCGGCAACGTCCCTGCCCCTTTGCCATTCTGTCTCCCGACGCGGCACTGATCTGGCTGTTTGGCAGGCATTAATGCTTCAGGCAACACGTCGGCGGAACACCAGGCGCTCTTCTGTCGAAGCCGCCGGCACATAGGCATAACCCTCGGCATCAAAACGCTGCAGGTCTGCCGTGGTTTTCCAGCCGCCTTCTGCGGCGGCACGGACAAACAGGCCCCGTGCCCGCTTGGCATAAAAGCTGATGATTTTGAATTTACCGTCCTTGAAATCTTCAAAGACACAGTCAATCACGGGCACGCCTGCCTTTTGCAAGGCCTTCCGGTCCACCGATTTGAAGTACTCATCCGAGGCCGTATTTACCAGCGGCTGTCCGGCTGCTTTCAGATCGGCCAGCACCGTGGCGGTATTGCTTTCCCGCCACCAGGCGTAAAGATCCTTGCCGGCTGGATTAGCCAACTTGGTGCCCATTTCCAAGCGATAGGGGCGCATCAGATCCAGCGGACGTAACACGCCATAAAGCCCCGACAGCACCCGTACATGATCCTGCACATAAGCCAACTGCTGCTTATTTAAGGTCGTCGCTGCCAACCCTTCATAAACGTCGCCGTTAAAGGCCAGAATCGCCTGCTTCGCCTCCGGCACGGCATGTTCGGTCGACCAATCGGCATAGCGCGTGACATTAAGCACAGCCAACTTATCACTGAGCGACATGAGCTCGGCGATCTGGGCGGGCGATTGTTGCCGCAGCATTTCGATCAAAGGGGCGGATTGAGCCAGAAAACGTGGCTGCGTGTGCGGAATATCGGCAGAAACCGGATCAAAATCCAGCGATTTGGCGGGGGAAAGTAGAAACAGCATCAGCGGCATCCAGAAAATAGCTTTGGGGCAAATTATGGCACCAAAGCGGATTAAGGCCAGCACCAGCCGCGTAGAGCGGTCCAGGCTTGCTAAAATACGCCTATGAAAAGACCTCCTTATGGCTCACGGACCCGCTTGTCCCGCGAAATGGCTCAGCTCAGCTGGCTGGCAACCGGGCTGGCCAATGCCGGAAGCCGCCTTGAGCGCACGCACTGGCATACGCGTCTGCAGGCTCTGGTTGAACAGTTGCTGACTGCCGGTGATGACGAGTCGCTCAACACGGTTCTGAACCGTCTCGGTGAAGGCGAACCGGTGGCGCACGACGCGCTCATGGACACGATTGAGTCGGCTGCAGAATCCACAGTGATTCACACCGGCGAACAGCCTCGCGATGTCCTGCTGATCGCTTGCCCATTGCTGGCCTGGTCCCGTTATGCGATTCCGACACCGGTGCTAACGGTTAAGGATCAGACCGCACTGATCGAAACCCTCAAAACCAATGTGCTGACGCGCCACGCCGACGTGGCTTTGCTCGGCATGCTGGTTGGCCCGGATCAGATTCCGCGTGAATCCAGCCAGCTGGCGCAACTCACCCGTACTTTAGCCGGTTCGTTCGAAACCGGGCAGAGTGCCCCACTCCACCCTCTGGCAACCGAAGAAACCAACCGCTTTCTGTCCGATAGCCGCTATCTCGTTGCCGCCGTTGCCGTGCCGCGGGGCGAAGCCATCTTCCGCTGGCAAGAGCCCCGGGCTGCCAGCAGCTCGTTGCAACTCAATGACCGTAGCGAAATCGCTGAGGTGTGGTCGAAACAGACACTCAGGATTCTTGAGCCGCTCATGGCCGGTTGCCGCTTGCAGGTGTTACCACCGGAAGCGTTTCATGCCGCCTGCGCTGCTGCAGATCGCGCTTCACGCCCGCACTCGATTGAAGCCTGTGTCCGCTTTCTAGCTGAAACCATTGATCTACCGCCAGAAAAACAGCGCGCCGTCATTGGCCCGTTCTTCTCACAAGGGCTGGAAGAGTTTCGTATTGGCCTCGGTCCACACAATGACGATGTGCTCTACCAGGGCGTCGTTTGGCCCATGCTCGGCGTAGAAGACGAGCAAGGCGATATGGCGGCAGAAATCGAACGCGTATTGCGCACGCTGGGTATCACCGACATTGTGTCGCACGATCACCGCTTCCCCATGGAATATTGCGACGACTGCGGTTCCCCCATGTACGCTAATGCGGATGGCGAACTGGCCCACCTGGAAATGCCCGAATCGATGACGGCACAACCGAGCATTTTGCACTGACATGAGCGCTAATCACGACTGGCTGCAACGCAGCCTGGATTCGGTCTGGCATCCTTGCACGCAAATGAAACACCACCCGGCACTCCCATTGGTGCCGATTGCCAGCGCGGAAGGCATCTGGCTGAAAGACTTTGAAGGCAAGCGCTATCTGGACGCCATTAGTTCCTGGTGGGTCAACCTGTTTGGTCACGGTCACCCCAAAATCAATGCCGCCATCACCGATCAGCTGAGCAAACTGGAACATGTGATGCTGGCCGGGTTTACGCATCAGCCTGCGGTTGAACTCGCCGAACGCCTGTCGGCCAAAACAAACGGCACGCTTGGTCACGCCTTTTTTGCATCCGATGGTGCGAGCGCCACCGAGATTGCCTTGAAAATGTCTTTTCATGCATGGCAGAACCGTGGCCAAAACCACAAACAAGAATTCGTTTGTCTGCAAGGCAGTTATCATGGGGAAACCCTGGGTGCACTATCGGTCACTGACATCGCGCTCTTTCGTGATGCCTACGCCCCGCTGGTCCGTAACGAGCATGTCCACCTGGCACCGTCACCTGATGCCCGCTTAGCGCAACCCGGCGAGACCGCAGAGGATGTAGCGAACCGCGCCGCCGATGCCCTGGAACAACTATTCATCGCCCGCGCCGGCAACATCGCCGCCATTATTCTGGAGCCCCTGGTGCAATGTGCCACCGGCATGGCGATGCATCATCCGCAATACCTGAAACGTGTACGCGCACTGTGCGATCGCTATCAGGCACACCTGATCTGCGATGAAATTGCCGTGGGCTTTGGCCGCACAGGCTCGTTCTTTGCGCACGAGCAGGCGGATATACGACCGGATCTACTCTGCCTTTCCAAGGGCATTAGCGGCGGCTACCTGCCGCTATCGGTCGTGCTGAGTAGCGATGCCATTTACGATGCGTTCTGGGACGACGATGTGCGCCGGGGATTTTTACACTCGCATTCATACACCGGTAACCCACTGGCCTGCCGCGCCGCACTGGCCACGCTGGATATCTTCGATGAAGAAGATGTGATCAACCATAACCGGCTACTCAGCCAGGCTATCAGCCAAAGCTTGCAACCAGTGCTTGCCCACCCAGCCGTTCGTCATTTCCGAAATACGGGCATGATCTGGGCGATGGACATTGATACGCCCCAACCCGACTTTAGTCGTCGGTTTTTTGCCGAAGCCATGCAACGCGGCTTGCTGATGCGCCCGATCGGTAAGACGGTTTATCTGATGCCACCCTATGTTCTGACCGCGCAAGACGGTCAATGGCTGGCAGCACAAATGCTGGCCGCACTCAACGCCACTTTGGCCTGATCTATGACGCCCAGTGCACTCTCCGCCGAACTCGCCCAACTGGAAGCCAGCTTCCTGAAGCGCACGCGTCAAACCCCCGCAAATCCTTGCGGACCAGAGATGCTATTGGACGGGCGCAAACTCATCGCCTTTGCCAGCAACGATTATCTGGGGCTGGCCAATGACCCCGCACTCAAACAGGGGGCCATCACGGCCATCGAGCAGTGGGGAGTCGGTGCCGGTGCCTCACCCCTAGTGAGTGGACGGCTCGGTATTTTCGCGACGCTGGAAGAGGCCTTCGCAGAGTTCGCCCAGCGCGATGCCGCCCTCTTTTTTCCGTCCGGTTTCCTCGCCAATCTGGGCGTACTCACGGCACTGGCTGACCGGCACGCGGTGATCTTTGCTGACCGCACGAACCATGCCTCGTTGATTGATGGCGCATTACTGTCCCGTGCCCAGCATGTGCGTTACCAGCATGCCGATGCCGCTGACCTGGCGAGCAAACTGGCCAGCACCGCATTACCAGAAGGTGGCACGCGGCTAATCGTCACCGACAGCGTGTTTAGCATGGATGGTGATGAAGCGCCGCTGCAGGCGCTCTTCGATCTGGCGATTCAATATGATGCCTGGCTCATTGTCGATGATGCCCATGGTCTCGGCGTACTAGGCCCTCAAGGTCGCGGCAGCATTGCCGATGCCGGACTGCCGCCGCACCCGAATCTGATCATGATCGGCACTCTGGGCAAAGCGGCCGGGGTCTCTGGTGCATTTGTCGCGGGCAGCAAAGATCTGGTGGAATGGTTGATTCAACGTGCACGCAGCTACATCTACACCACCGGTGCCAGCCCGATGATTGCCGGCGCGCTGCTGGCGTCACTTAATCGCATCCGGCAGGGTGAGGATCTGCGCACGCAACTCAATCAAAACATTCATGCCTGCCGTTCAGGTATCGCTGCCTTGAATCTGCCCTACAGCTTGCTGCCTTCCCGCACCGGTATTCAGGCCTTAGTCATCGGCGATAATGAAACGACCCTTAATCTTTCATCACGGCTTATGGCGCAAGGCTACTGGGTACCTGCCATTCGCCCGCCCACGGTACCTGCTGGTGGAGCACGACTGCGCATTTCTTTATCAGCGGCGCATACCCCTGAACACATCCGGGGCTTGGTCGCAGCCATCGGAGCGGCCCAATGAACTGCAATGCTGCGCCGATCGTTCTATTACACGGCTGGGGTTTCCTACCCGACATCTGGTCACCCGTCGTTAACGCGCTCAGACAGCGCGGTGTAGTCGCACCCATCCTGACACCTGCTTTGCCCCTTTCGGATAACCTCTCCCAGGTATCCGCTATTGAGTCCCTGTTCAATAGCCTGCCCGAAACGGCGCATCTCGTAGGCTGGTCACTTGGCGGTGAACTCGCCCTCGCCTATACGCGCTGCTTTCCGGAGCGGGTCTGTTCACTCACACTCATTAGCAGCACGCCCTGCTTTATGCATCGTGAGGATTGGACGCTTGGCCAACCGATTAGCTTGCTCGATGATTTCGATCAACGCCTCAAAGACAACCCGGCCGCCCTGCTGAAACGTTTTTCTACCCTGATCCGTCATGGCGACCCTGCAGCAAGCCGCGATAAATCGCTGACCGAAAACATGCAAGCCTGTGCGGATACAGATGCTGAACGCCTTGCAACAGGCCTGACTTTCCTCCGCACCCTGGATCTGCGTGAAGCCTGCCATAAGGATGAGGATCAACCGCCCGTCACGCTGATACACGGTGAGGCAGACAACGTTGTACCGTTGGCTGCTGCGCAGTGGCTAGCGCAAGAGCTCAAAGGCCAATTGATACGGATCGAAGCGGCCAGCCATGCCTTGCCGCTGACCCATGCCGATCAGATTGCCGAGACCTTAGCCGGATCGCTATGAACCCTATCCGTCAGAGCTTTAATCGTGCCGCACCCGCTTACCGCAGCGTCGCAGCCTTACAAAAAAATGTTGCGACCCAACTGGTGGATTTATTGCACAACCAGTCGTTAGCCAATAGCAAAGGCCGTATTCTGGACGCCGGTTGCGGTACGGGTTACGGCCTGGATCTATTGCCAGCGCGTTATCCCGACGCCTCGATCATCGCACTGGATTTTGCCGAAGCTATGCTCAAACTGCTGCAGCCATCGTTTGCGGGCATCCGCATTCAGAGTGATCTGCAGGCTTTGCCCTTGCAAACGGCTACCATAGACGTTTATCTTTCCAGCCTGGCCTGGCAATGGTGCAACAGTACGCTGGCTGCCGCAGAAGCTGCCCGCGTACTCAAACCCAGCGGGGAACTGTTGGTCACCACGCTGACCACCGGCACCTTCTCCGAATTCGCCAACGCATTGATGCACAGTGGTTTATCACAGGCGCAGCACCTACTCCGCTTCACGACTGCGCAAGAGATTCATGATGCGCTGAGAGCCGCAAACCTGGAAATAGTGCGCCTGGACGTCAAGCCAATCACCACCTGGCATCCGGACTTCAAATCCTTGCGCCACTCGATTCGAGGGGTTGGTGCGAATCATCTGGCTACCAGCACGACCGCTTCTATCTCCCGTCAGGCTCGCACGCAGCTGCTTCAGTCTTTCGAAAGACAACGTACTGCAGCCGGTTTGCCGCTGACCTACAACGTGCTGTTTATTCACGCCCGCAAAGATTAGACGCATCGTCATGACATACGCTTATTTCATCACCGGCACGGATACCGAAATCGGTAAAACCCAAGCCACCTGTGCCCTGCTCTCCAAAGCAACGTCAGCGGGCTTGCGGGCAATCGGCCTCAAACCCGTTGCCGCCGGTGTCGATGCCTCTGGGCACAACGATGATGTTCTGCGCATCATGGCCGCTAACAACATAGCCCTCCCGGAGCGCGTGATCAACCCGTGGCTGCTTGCGGAACCGCTATCACCCCACATAGCGGCGCGTCGTGCGCAAACTGAAATCAGCCTGGGACCGATCCAGCAAAGCCTTAATGCCGCCACGGCAGTGGCTGATCTGGTCCTGGTTGAAGGGGTCGGCGGTCTTTATGCCCCACTATCCGAAACATTCTCACAACCGGACCTTATCCAGGCGCTCGACCTGCCGGTTATTCTTGTCGTTGGCCTGCGCCTGGGTTGCCTGAACCATGCGCTACTCACCGCCGCCGCCATCGAGCAGCAAGGCCTTCGCTTTGCCGGCTGGATCGGCAACCGGATTGACCCCAACTTTCAGGCACCGGATGACAACATTCAGACCTTGCAACAACGCCTCAAAGCACCCTGTCTAGGGATCCTGCCTTTTGAATCAGATACCACTCTACTTGCCAGCCACCTCTCTCTCCCGCAATAATCGACCCCATGAAAATTCTTTTTGATTTGCTTCCCATTCTGCTGTTCTTTATTGCCTTCAAGGTTGCTGATATCTATGTGGCCACCGCTGTCGCCATGGCCGCCACCGCTGCCCTAATTGGCTGGACCTGGCTCAAGACCCATAAGGTGGACCCCATGCAATGGGTCAGTCTGGGACTCATTGTCGTTTTTGGTGGGGCCACCATCTGGCTGCACGATGAAACCTTTATCAAATGGAAGCCGACGATTCTGTACTGGCTCTTTGCCGTGGTGTTTCTGGTTTCCAATCAATTCATGAACAAGAATCTGGTTCGCGCCATGATGGGTCATCAGGTAGAGCTGCCCAAAGCCATGTGGTCGCGCTTGAATCTATTGTGGATCGCTTTCTTTAGCATCATGGGCGCACTGAACCTGCTCGTCGCTTTTAACTTTGACACAGATACATGGGTCAATTTCAAACTCTTCGGCGGCACCGGTCTCATGCTGCTTTTCGTGCTGGCTCAGGGCCTTTATATGGCTCAACATCTCCCCAAGGAAGGAACCCGTTAATGCTTTATCTGATCGTTGGTGAAGACACTCCGAACTCACTGGAAAAACGCCTGGCCGTCCGCCCCGAACATGTGGCACGTTTACAGGCACTGCAGGCCGAAGGCCGCCTGGTGCTGGCCGGCCCTTTCCCTGCAGTTGATGCACCAGACCCCGGCCCGGCAGGCTTTACCGGCAGCGCCATTGTTGCCGAATTTCCGACACTGACAGATGCCCAGGCCTGGGCAGATGCCGACCCTTACGTTGGGGCCGGCGTTTATGGCAGCGTCAAAGTAAGGCCTTTCAAAAAAGTGCTGCCTGCCTAAACCCTTAAGCACGACTTAAGATACACAAAAACACTAGCCAAGAAGTCTGGCAGCCTTTAAGCTACTCACATACGGCGTTCGAATAGAACGCCTTCTCCTGATCCTCTGGAACTCAACATGAATCTGAAAGCACTGCGCACGACTACCCTGGTATCTACCCTGATTGCAGCCGCTATCGCGACGGCCACACCAGCGCTTGCCGCAGGCAATGCAGTGGCTACCGTGAACGGCACGGCCATTCCTCAATCGCTGGCCAATCTGCTGGTCGCCGAACGTGTTTCACAAGGTGCCAAAGACACCCCGGAATTGCGTAATGCCGTCCGTGAAGAACTCATTCAGCGCGAACTGATCATTCAGGACGCCAAAAAAGCAGGCATCGATAAGCAAGGTGACTTGCAAGCGGCCATGAAGTTTGCCGAACAGAATGTGATGATTCGCGCGTACATGGCCAGCTTTGCCCAAAAGCATCCGGTTTCCGATGCGCAACTCAAGCAAGCCTACAACCAGATCAACGCGGGTCTTGGTAAAGAAGAATTCAAAACCCGTCACATTCTGGTGCCGAGCGAAGCTCAAGCCAAAGATATGATTACCAAGCTTGATAGCGGTGACAGCTTTGAGAACCTCGCCAAGCAGAACTCTACAGACCCCGGCTCCAAAGAAAATGGTGGCGACCTGGGCTGGAGCGCACCTAGCAACTTCGTCAAACCATTCGGCGATGCCATGACCAAATTGGGCAAAGGCAAATACACCAAGGAACCCGTCAAGTCCGATTTTGGCTGGCATGTGATTCTGGTAGAAGACCGCCGTCCACTGACCCCGCCGCCCTTCGAACAGGTCAAGGGCCAGCTGACACAAGCGATCCAGGAACAGGAGTTCCAGCAGCAGATCGCCAAGCAGCGCCAAGGTGCCAAGATTCAGTAATCCGAATCGACACTAACAAAAATGGGAGGCCGCGGCCTCCCATTTTTTATGCCGCCTCTGGCGGTTACCGCATTGAATCAGCCCAGCGATTTACGGGCATTGCGGAACATACGCAACCACGGGCCATCTTCCCCCCAGACTTCATTGAACTTGCCTGGGTACCACGACATCTGCAACGTGCGGAAGGTGCGTTCCGGGTGCGGCATCATCACCGTAAAGCGGCCATCCGGCGTGGTGACGCCGGCCACGCCCTGCGGCGAACCATTCGGGTTAAACGGGTATTTTTCGGTGGCAGCGCCCTGGCTATCGATATAGCGTAAGGCCACGGAGGCCTTATGTAAATCATCGGCCTGGGCAAATTGTGCACGGCCCTCGCCATGCGACACGATCACCGGCAACTTGCTGCCCTGCATCCCCGCCATGAACAGCGACGGTGAATTCGGGACCTCCGCCATCACCAGCCGCGCTTCAAACTGCTCGCTCAGATTTCGCACAAAGCGCGGCCAGTGATCCGCACCCGGAATCAGATCCTGCAAGGTGCTCATCATCTGGCAACCGTTACAGACGCCGAGGGCAAAAGTATCGGCCCGTTGAAAGAAGCCGGCAAAGCCTTCGCGCAGACGCTCGTTGTAAAGAATGGTGCGCGCCCAGCCTTGTCCGGCACCCAGCACATCGCCGTAAGAGAAACCGCCGCAGGCCGCGAAGCCGGCAAAGCTGTCCAGCGTGACACGGCCCGTCAGCAGATCACTCATATGGATGTCCACTGCAGTAAAGCCGGCACGATCAAATGCAGCCGCCATTTCCACCTGACCATTGACGCCCTGCTCGCGCAGGATGCCTACCCGTGGCCGAGCCCCTGTAGCAATAAAGGGAGCCGCGATATTTTCGGAAGGATCAAACGACAGGGCTGCGAAAAGGCCGCGGTCGGTGGTGTCCAGAATGCGGTCATATTCCGCCTGGGCGCAATCCGGATTGTCACGCAGCGACTGGATACGGAAGGAGGTTTCAGACCAGGCGCGTTGCAATTCAACACGCGGCTCGGCCAGCACCGTCTTACCCAGATGCGATACACGAATCTCATCCGTCTGGTTCGGATAACCCACCACTTCGGAATAACGCGACAAGCCATGCGTGCGCAGGCGGGCCATGACCGCCTCACGATCAGTACGGCGGACTTGCACCAAAGCACCGAGCTCTTCGCTGAACAGCACGCGGAGCAGGCGTTCGTTACGACGGCCTTGCAGGATGCCCGGCTTCTTGTCGTAATCCACGTCCTGATCCATCGGATCGACGCAGAGAATATCGGCGTTAATGGTGACGCCACAACGCGAGGCAAATGCCATTTCGGCGGCGGCAGTAAACAGACCACCATCCGAACGATCGTGATACGCCAGCAACAGACCATCTTCATTGAGCGACTGGATTGCCGCATAGAAGGCCTTCAGTTGCTGCGGATCATCGACATCCGGTGCATCGTCGCCCGTAGCGTTAAAGACCTGCGCCAAAGCCGAACCACCGAGGCGGTTCTTGCCATTACCCAAATCAATCAGAATCAGCTCGCTGTCAGCTACGTCACGATCCAGCGCCGGGGTCAGCGTCTGGGCAATATCTGGCACACGGGCAAAGGCAGTGACAATTAGTGACAGGGGCGACACAACCTCTTGCGGTTTGCCGTTTTCATCCCATCGCGTGCGCATCGAGAGCGAATCCTTGCCGACCGGAATCGCCACATCCAGCGCCTGACACAGTTCGGAAACTGCCTTCACCGTATCGAACAAACGGGCATCCTCGCCCGGTGCACCCGCCGCCGCCATCCAGTTGGCCGACAATTTAATGTCCGCCATTTTGCTGATGCGTGCAGCGGCCAGGTTGTTCAGCGACTCGCCCACGGCCATGCGCCCCGATGCCGGGGCATCCAGCACCGCCAATGGTGTGCGTTCACCCATGGCATAGGCTTCACCCAGACGGGTGTTGTAACCCATCGCCGTAACAGCCACGTCAGCCACCGGCACCTGCCAGGGGCCAACCATCTGGTCGCGCGCCGTCAGGCCGCCCACGCTCCGGTCACCAATCGTGATCAGAAATGATTTGTCGGCGACAGATGGCAAGCGCATCACACGATACGCCGCATCTTTCAGCTCGACGGCATCGACATCCAGCACCGCTGCCTGAGCATCGGTATGAGTCACATCACGCGTCATACGTGGTGGCTTGCCCAGCAACGCATGCATGGACATATCCACGGCATGGTTGTTGAACAGGCTATCGCTAACGATCAGCTGGCCTTCTACCGTGGCCGTACCGACCACAGCAAACGGGCAACGCTCGCGCTCGCACAGGGCCGCAAAGCGTTCGATATCTTTGGCGGCAATCGCCAGCACATAACGTTCCTGCGCTTCGTTACACCACAGTTCGGCCGGGCTCATGCCCGGATCTTCACTCTGGATCGCCCGCAACTCAAAACGCGCACCGACGCCACCGGAGTGGGCCAGTTCCGGCATCGCATTAGACAGACCACCCGCACCCACATCGTGTGCCGACAGAATCGGGTTATCGGCACCCATCTGCCAGCAGCGGTCGATCACTTCCTGGGCGCGGCGTTCGATTTCCGGATTGCCCCGTTGCACGGAGGCAAAATCCAGGTCTGCCTGATTGCTGCCCGAGGCCATGGATGAAGCCGCACCACCCCCCAGACCAATCAGCATGCCGGGACCGCCAAGCTGCACGAACAGCGTGCCCGGCTCGAAACTTTCTTTCTTGAATGATTGTGCCGCCTGAATCGAACCGACACCACCGGCAATCATGATGGGCTTGTGATAACCGTGCACGGTCTCGCCCACGGCCTGCTCATAGGTACGGAAGTAACCGGCCAGGTTCGGGCGACCAAATTCGTTATTAAAGGCAGCGGCACCAATCGGGCCTTCAATCATGATGTCCAGAGCACTGGCGATACGATCCGGCTTGCTGGCCGGGCGTTCCCACGGCTGCTTGGCATCGGGTAGATTGAGATTCGATACCGTAAACCCACAGAGGCCCGCCTTGGGCTTGGAGCCACGACCCGTGGCACCCTCATCGCGAATCTCGCCACCGGACCCCGTGGCCGCGCCCGGGAACGGCGAAATGGCCGTCGGGTGATTATGCGTCTCGACCTTGGCCAGGTAGTGAGTCAGCTCATTGTTGAAGGTATAGGTGCCGTCGGCCTGCGGATAGAAGCGCTCGACCTCCGCACCTTCCATAATGGCGGCATTATCCGAATAGGCCACGATGGTGCCTTCCGGTGTTTTATTATGCGTATCGCGAATCATGCCAAACAAGGTCTTGGCTTCGGTCACCCCATCAATCACCCAGTCGGCGTTGAAAATCTTGTGGCGGCAATGCTCCGAGTTTGCCTGGGCAAACATCATCAGCTCCACATCTGTTGGATTACGCCCGGCTTCCGTAAAAATATCCTGCAGGTAATCAACTTCATCATCCGACAGGGCCAGGCCCATATCACGGTTGGCTGTGGCCAGCGCTGCCCGACCGCCGGTCAATACATCGACCGTCGCCAACGGGCGCGGTGCCACGTGATCGAAAAGCGCATGTGCTGCTACCACTGTATCCAGCACAGTTTCAATCATGCGGTCATGCAGCAAAGCACCCAGCGCTAACCGCTCGGCGGCTGACGGCGTTTTCTTACCCGCCAGAGGCACAAATCGCGTCACGCGCTCAACGCGCACAACGTTACCCAAACCGCAGTGACGCAAAATGTCGGTGGCTTTGGAGGACCAGGGGGAAATCGTGCCGAGGCGCGGGCCGACAATAAAGGCACCGGCCACATCGGTGGCATCGCCGGTGGCTTCCAGCACGGCGTTCAGTCGCTCGGTCTCAGCCGCATCCAGCGGTGCCGACAGCTCGACCAGATACACATATTCGCTCTCGATCCCGTTAATTGGCGACCAGGCCGTTTTGAGCCGATCCAGTAAACGCTGAGTACGGAATTGGGAGAGTGCGGCAGCACCACGTAGAGCAATCACAGACGACATGAGCAGTATCCGGAAGGCCAGTCTGAAAACCGGCAAAATAACAAAAATGAATCCCGAATTATAGCGGACCAGGCCCTCCGGAGGCTAAAATAGGCACTCGTCTTTGATCGATCTCTAGCCCGTGGATTCCGCCATGCCATTGATGTCCGACTTGCCTGTGGCCGCTTCCCCGCTGCTCACCCGCCACGCCCTTCGCGCTATTGAAGCCGCTGCGCAGTCTGCCAAGCCGCAACCACCGCTCATGGTGCGGGCGGGCACGGCGGCAGCCGAGTGGGCGCTGGCATTGACCGCTGATCGCCCGGATCCGATTCTGATACTCGTCGGCCCCGGTAATAACGGGGGCGATGCCCTGGTCTGCGCCCTTGAACTCATGCGCCGGGGCTATGCCTGTGTCTGCGTTGGCCTGCCGGCCACAGCAAAAACCCCGACTGATGCGCTGACGGCCCATAAAGCCTTTTTAGCTGCTGGCGGTGTTTTGCACGAAAATCTGCCCGATACGGCGCATTATCGCTACAGCCTGATCGTCGATGGCCTGTTCGGTATCGGTCTTAACCAGCCTCTGGCTGCGCCCTATGCGGGCTGGGTCGAAGCGGCCAACACCCTCAGCCTGCTCGACGATATCCCTTTACTGGCACTGGATATTGCCTCCGGCCTTAATAGTGACACGGGCCAGGCGCAGGAACCCTGCATCACGGCCACCCATACCCTGACTTTTATCGCCCACAAACCTGGCCTGCTCACCGCAGATGGACCGGATTGCAGCGGTGAAGTGACCGTCTGCACGCTCGACATCGATTCAAAAAACCTGCACCTTGCCGAATCCAGCGACATTGGGCATGTCAACGACCCTGAGCTCTGGTCCGACGATCTGCCGCAACGCGCGCTCAACGCCAACAAAGGCGATGCGGGCAGCGCTGGCCTGCTCGGTGGCGCCCCTTCCATGACCGGCGCCCTGTTACTGGCAGCGCGTAGCGCCCTGCACGCCGGTGCCGGCCGCGTTTATGCCGCTGCACTGGGTAATGCGGCATCCGGCGCACCGATGCTGGACCCGCTGCAGCCGGAGATCATGTTCCGGGACCCGGCTAGCCTGCGTGAAGCCCCGCTCACCGCCCTCGGCGTTGGCCCCGGTCTCGGCCGCACTGATATTTCCCGTGCCGTGCTGGCCAGCACCCTGGATTTTGAAGGCCCGATAGTACTGGATGCTGACGCCCTCGTTCTCCTCCCAGCGCTGAAGGAACAGGTACTGGCCCGCACGGCAGATTCGACACCGACCCTACTGACACCACACCCGGGCGAAGCCGCCGTATTACTGGATACGGATATTACGCACATTGAAGCGGATCGCATCGAAGCCGCCCGCGCAATCGCGGCTTGGAAGAACTCTCCAAAGCCTTCGCCCTCGCCGTCAAAGGCGGTGTGATCAAACGCTACAGCAACGGCAACTGTGCCGCCGCTCTGCTCTGCGGCTTCTT
>ERZ650303.152-NODE-152-length-20048-cov-4.376082_pt1 | contig 20048 bp, 15 predicted proteins | sample MGYA00376239_ERZ650303 | MGnify/ENA primary metagenome ERZ650303 (study PRJEB26733, sample SAMN07839262) | wastewater metagenome | biome: small river; feature: stream; material: water | place: USA: North Carolina | collected 2016-04-05 ... | reverse complement strand
CGCTAACATTGCCGCAGATCTGAACTTGCCGGAGAAGGACGTCAACGTCAAAGCCAAGACCAATGAACATCTCGATGCCGTTGGTCGCAAAGAAGCCATTATTGCTCAAGCAGTCGTGCTTCTGGGGGAACTGGCTGATGAAGATGACATTGAACACGGTCACGAGCACTGAATACCCTTTATGATCAGACTTCTCAGCCTGGATACCGCCACAGACCGGGGCAGCTTCTGCCTATGGGCGGGCACCGTGACCGACGCCGGCGTTACCTGCGAGACGAGCAGTGTGTTTCTTTGCCCAAACGGGCAACCCCATGCCGAAACGCTCTTACCTGCTTTACGTGACGCACTCAACTCGCTTGGCTGGCAGCTGGATTCCATCGATGCGATCGTCTTTGATAGCGGGCCCGGCATGTTTACCGGACTGCGTGTATCAGCGGCCCTCGCGCAGGGCTTGGCAGTGGCGCTGAACAAACCGGTGATCCCGGTCTCGTCTCTTGAGGTACTGGCCGAATCAGCGTATCAGGCCAGCGGTGCAACTGCCATACTCAGCTTGCTGGATGCCCGTATGCAGCAGATTTATGCCGGTGGCTGGCTGCGACAAGCCACCGGTTGGCAACCCGTGTTTGAAGCCTGTCTGGTTAACCCGGAAGCGCTCGATACCTTGCCAGCCATGGCAATTGGTACGCAGGCCGCAGGGACGGCAATTGACGAATATCCTCCGGTCAAAACCTGGTTGGCTGCGCGGCATATGCCGGATAGCGCAATTCGTTACCCGACCGCTGATGCCCTTGCCCGACTAGGGGCGCTTCGCTTTAATGCCGGTCTGCTGATCGATCCTGCACAGGCACTCCCGATATACGTCCGCGATCGAGTGGCGTTAACCACGGCTGAACGTGCTGCCGGGGCCACGCTGTAATACCTGATGACCACCCATATCGAATCAATGACAGGCACGGATGTGCCGGACGTGGCCGCTATTGAGGCCAGTCAGCATAGCCAACCCTGGTCCGAGCGCAGCTTTTATGATGCGCTGGATGCGCGGTGGCATTGCCGCGTCCTGAAGAAGAACAGCCTGCTGATCGGCTATTGCGTCACGATGACGGCTGGTGATGACGAAGAACTGCTGACCATTGCCGTGTGCCCGGAGGTGACCGGGCAGGGCTATGGTAAAACCCTGATGCAGGCTGTCGTCCGTGACGCACGTCAGCGTGGGGCCGACAGGTTGTTGCTTGAAGTGCGCGCCAGCAACACCATTGCAATTCGTCTTTATGAACAAATGGGTTTTAAAATAGACGGCATGCGTAAAAACTACTACCCGGTACCGGCTGAACCCGCTAGGCAAACGCCTGCATTACGTGAACATGCCTTACTCATGAGCCTGGTGTTAGGGAGTGCATCCTTGTGACCCGGATGCGGAGAGTACTGGACCAGACGCAATGGCTTGAAGCCATCGGGATTGATCCGTTCTGGATCGTGGATGAGGCACCGCTCGTACCTGAGCCTTCCCCTGCTGCTGCAACCAGCAAACTGCCTCAGGCGGATTGGTTGTTGTTTGAGGAGCCCGCAGAGGTCGATTCAGAGATAGTCAAGCTACAGGCGGCCAAACTGCTGGATGCCATGCTGGCATCCCTCGGTCTTAAGCGCGATCAGGGCGTTTGCATTATTCGTGGGCCTATCGCTACGGAGTTCTGTGCACGCCAACACATCATCCATCAGCAAATTGCCGAGGTGCAACCCAAAATCGTTATAGCCCTAGGACTGGCCGCCGCCCAGTCGGTGCTGCATGCAGAAACTTCTCTGGAGCGTGATCGGGGCTGTATGCACGAGCACCATCAGGAAGGCCTGAAAGTACCCGTGGTGGTGACCTTTGCTCCGGCGCATCTGCTCACGCATCCGGAAAATAAAGGCCAGGCCTGGCAAGACTTGCTGCTAGCTCAGGCAGCACTGACTTCCTAATCACGCAGCTCAGTGGCTGTTGCAGTCGTCCAGATGGATGGCGTCATCGTGTATGCGCTGATTGGCTTCGAAGCGGCGCTTTACCAGATACATGGTTCCGGCCACAAATAGACCAAAAGTGGCGATGACCGTATAGATACTGAAGTTAAGCCAGATAAGCAGCGCATAAAGACCCGTCATCATCAAAATGGCGAGGTTTTCATTAAAGTTCTGCACGGCGATTGAATGACCGGCACCCATCAGAATATGGCCGCGATGCTGAAGCAGGGCGTTCATCGGCACGACAAAGAACCCGGACAGCGCACCGATAATAATCAGCAACGGTACGGCAGCCCAGAATGCCGTGATGAAATTCATGGCGATCACTACAAATCCCATGGCGATGCCCATCGGAATGACTTTGACCGACTTGCGTAGGGTAATCATGCGTGCCGCCATCGCAGCACCGGCGGCTACACCAATTGCCGTAACTCCTTGCAACATGGAGGCCTGGGCCAGGTCATAGCCCAGCGCATCGGCCGCCCAACGGATCACAATAAACTGGAGTGTTGCTCCCGCACCCCAGAACAGGGTTGTCGTGGCCAGAGAGATTTGACCCAGCTTGTCGCGCCAGAGTAGCTTCAGACAGTGGTTGAATTCGCGGAACAGGAAAGCAGGACGCAGCGACAAAGGCACGTGGTCAACCTGTGTTTGTGGAATGTACAGGTTAAAGAGTGCGGCCAGGAGATAAATGCCCGTCACGATGGTCAGAGCCAATTCTAGGACGCTATCGATTGGGGTATCAAAAACAGGAAAATCAAAGCTGAGGAGACTGTAAGCAATGTGCTCGTTGATTAAAGCCCCCCCGGCAACCGTGCCCAGAATAATAGCCAGCACGGTTAGGCCTTCGATCCAGCCGTTAGCCTTGACCAGCAGGCGATGCGGCAGGAGTTCGGTCAGAATGCCGTATTTGGCAGGGGAGTAGGTAGCTGCCCCTAAACCGACAATGGCATATCCGATTAGGGGATTCAGACCCGCAAAAATCAGCAAACAGCCGGCAATCTTGATGGTGTTGGAGATCAGCATCACCTTGCCTTTGGCCATGGAATCGGCGAAAGGACCAACAAATGCGGCCAACACCACATAGGAGAGGGTGAACAAAAGTTTGAGCAGCGGGTCAAACCAGAGTGGTGAGGCCATCTGGTGCAATGCGTAAATGGCTGCAATGAGCAGTGCATTGTCGGCCATGGCAGAAAAAAACTGCGCGGCCATGATGATGTAAAAACCAGCGGACATTCAGTGACCCTGCTTAAAATCAGACCGCTTTATAGCATGAATACGATGACGTTTAATTGTGCGTTGCAGCGTTCGAGGCAGCTTTGAAACATCTATGATTAATGCCTAGTGTCGATAAATGCCGCGGCCTGGCGACGCAACGGGTAGAATCACGAGATCATGGTTGCACCGCACACAAAGCTCTCCGGACGTCCGTTGTTTGCCGAATTTTCGGCAAACGCGCTGCGTCACAATGCCCACTTGGCCAAAAGGCTCATGGGTGGGCAAGGAAAGATTTATGCCGTCATCAAAGCCGATGCCTATGGTCATGGATTGATACCTGTTGCGCAGGCTTTGAGTGATCTGGTCGATGGGTTTGCCATCCTTGAGCTTGCCGCCGCTAGGTCGCTGCGCGCCCTGGATATGGCGTTGCCCATACTCATGCTGGAAGGCTTTTATAACGAAGCTGAACTCATTGAATTCTCAAGGCTTGGGCTAAGTACCGTCGTGCATCGGGCCGACCAGATCGATACGCTGGCAAAAACTGCGCTAGAAAACCCGATTCCGGTATTCATGAAACTTAATACCGGCATGAATCGTCTGGGCTTGTCCTTAACCGAGGCCGCGACCAGCTATGCGCGTTTGAAACAGTTGCCGCAGGTCAGCAGTGTAACGGTCATGACGCACTTTGCCGACGCGGATAATGCCCGAGGCACCGGATGGCAACTTGAGCGACTGGCGGCTGGATGGCCAGAGGCCTTTGATCAGACCTTATCCCTGGGCAATTCTGCAGCGCTGCTCGATGCCCCGGCGGACCGTCGCGTAGTTGGTGATATCGCCCGGCCGGGCATTATGCTTTATGGCAGTTCCCCCTGGGGTGGCGCTGATCCCGCGAAATCCCCTGCAGCCCTGGGCTTGAAACCTGTCATGACACTGAAAAGCGCACTGATCTCGGTGCAGATAATTCAACCCGGTGAGCGGGTTGGCTACGGCGGCACATTTACTGCCGACAAACCGATGCGCATCGGTATCGTCGCCGGCGGCTATGCCGATGGCTACCCGCGTCACGCAAATAATCAGACCCCAATTCTGGTGAATGGCCTCCATACACACCTGGTCGGGCGCGTCTCGATGGATCGCTTGTGTTGTGATGTCACGGATATTCCGGAGGCACAGCTTGGCAGCCCGGTCGTTCTTTGGGGAGACGGCCTCCCGGTTGATACGGTTGCAGAGTCGGCGGGCACGATTTCATATGAATTGTTCTGCGCGTTATCCCCCCGCGTTCCACACCTGTGGCGAGATTGATTCACGATGGCAAAGGTTAAATCCCTCTATATCTGTACCGAATGCGGCTCCACCCAGCCGAAATGGCAGGGCCAGTGCCCGGATTGCAATGCCTGGAATACGCTGGTTGAAACCGTGGCCGAAAAACCAGCGGCCAGTGCCCATCGATTTGCCAGTCTGGCACCGGCCAGTGGGGTACAAACGCTTGGCAAAGTCGAAGCGCGCGAAGCACCCCGTTTAACCTCGGGGATTGATGAGTTTGATCGCGTTCTGGGTGGTGGCCTGGTCTCCGGCGGTGTCGTACTCATTGGTGGCGACCCGGGTATTGGCAAAAGCACGTTGTTGCTGCAGTGTCTGGCCGCGCTATCGACCAAAACGCCTGTGCTTTATGTGAGCGGGGAAGAGTCTGCCGAACAGATTGCCTTACGGGCGCAGCGTCTGGATGTGGCGGCACCGGATCTGCCGCTATATGCCGAAATCAATCTGGAAAAAATTCTGAAAACTCTGGAGGCGCGCCAGCCCCGCGTTGCCGTCATTGATTCGATCCAGACCGTGTGGTCCGATGCACTGACGTCAGCCCCGGGCTCGGTGGCCCAGGTGCGTGAATGTGCCGCACAACTCACACGCTTTGCCAAGCAGAATGGCATTGCCTTGCTCTTTGTCGGCCATGTCACCAAAGATGGTACGCTAGCCGGTCCGCGGGTGCTGGAGCACATTGTCGATACCGTGCTCTATTTTGAAGGAGACTCACATTCCAGCTTCCGGCTGGTCCGCGCCTTCAAAAACCGCTTTGGCTCAGTGAACGAGCTAGGTGTTTTTGCCATGACTGAACGGGGCTTAAGGGCAGTCACGAATCCGTCGGCGCTATTTCTATCACGCCATCCGGAACCGGTGCCCGGCTCATCGATTGTGGTGACGCAAGAAGGATCGCGCCCCTTGCTCGTGGAAGTGCAGGCCCTGGTCGATCAGGCCAATGCCGGGCATCCGAAGCGCCTGACGGTGGGTCTGGAATCACAACGACTCTCCATGCTGCTGGCGGTATTGCACCGGCACGTCGGCATCATGGTGAGTGATCAGGATGTCTATGTGAATGCCGTTGGTGGCGTAAGGATCAATGAACCTGCAGCCGATCTGGCAGTCATACTTTCGATCCTTTCTTCTTTCAAGAACAAGCCACTAAACGATAAACTTTGTGTGTTTGGTGAGGTTGGGCTGACGGGCGAATTGCGGCCTAGCCCACGCGGCCAAGAACGCCTTAAAGAAGCCGCCAAGCTTGGTTTCACGCAGGCCCTTGTGCCAGCGGCGAATGCCCCCAAAACACCGATACCCGGACTAGAAGTTATCGCGGTTCGCCGCCTTGATGAAGCCGTTGCCAAGGCTTTCGGACTCTAAATATGCACGCTATTGATTTTTCAGCGGCCCCCAAGCCGCTTTTCAGCTATCGCAAGTACTGGGCGGCACGCCTGGGGACTGCGCCATTTTTGCCGATGTCACGGGCAGAAATGGATACGCTTGGCTGGGATGAATGCGACATTATTCTGGTCACCGGCGACGCCTATATTGACCACCCCAGTTTTGGTATGGCGCTGGTCGGACGTTTGCTGGAAGCGCAGGGGTTTCGGGTCGGCATTATCAGCCAGCCGGATTGGCATTCGGCCAAGGATTTTCAGCGTCTTGGCAAACCCAAGCTCTTTTATGGCATTACGGCTGGCAACATGGATTCCATGGTCAACCGCTATACGGCGGACCGCAAGATTCGCTCCGATGATGCCTATACACCCAATGCCGAACCTAATAAGCGGCCAGATCGTGCCGTGGTGGTTTATAGCCAGCGCGCCCGTGAAGCCTACCCAGATACGACTGTCATTATCGGTTCCATCGAAGCCAGCTTGCGGCGCATTGCCCACTACGATTACTGGTCCGACAAGGTCCGCCGCTCGGTTCTGCCCGATAGCAAAGCTGATCTATTGATTTTCGGGAATGCCGAACGGGCACTGATCGACATTGCACATCGGATCGCCAAAGGCGAATCGGCCAGCCAGATCCGTGATGTCCGGGGCACGGCCTTCATGACGCCTAAAAACTGGCTGCCAGGTAGCGACTGGCAGGTGGAAGATTCCACACAGATTGATCGCCCGGGTCTGATTGAACCGCACATCGACCCGTATGCCATGGAAGGCGTTACGACACCGGCTAAGCCCTCTGAGGCAATGAGCAACGGTGATCAGCCGATCCGTATTGTGCCCCGCGCTGAAAAAATAGCCGCCAATAAGCGCGCCCGCCAGCACACGGCCATCCGCTTGCCATCCTATGAACAGGTGAGCGAAGACCCGGTGCTATATGCCCATACTTCACGTGTCTTCCATCTTGAATCAAATCCGGGCAATGCGCGGCCTTTGATGCAGGCGCATGGGGAACGTAATGTCTGGTTAAATCCGCCACCGTTACCGCTCACCACGCCGGAAATGGACGGGGTCTTTGACCTGCCTTATGCCCGAGCGCCGCATCCATCATATGGTGATGCCAAAATCCCCGCCTGGGAGATGATCCGTTTTTCGGTCAATATCATGCGTGGCTGTTTTGGTGGTTGTACGTTCTGCTCGATTACCGAGCACGAAGGGCGGATTATCCAGAGCCGCTCGGAAGATTCGATCCTCAAAGAAATCGAAGCAATTCGCGATAAAACGCCCGGCTTTACAGGCATCATTTCCGATGTTGGCGGACCGACCGCCAACATGTATAAACTGACCTGTAAGGATCCGAAGATCGAATCTTCCTGTCGCAAGTTGTCATGTGTGTATCCGGACATCTGCGAGAATCTCAATACCGATCACGGCCCGCTGATTCAGCTCTACCGTAAAGCACGCGCCTTGCCGGGTATCAAAAAGATACTGGTTGGCTCCGGCCTGCGTTATGACCTGGCCGTGCGCTCACCTGAATACATCAAGGAACTGGTGACGCATCATGTGGGTGGGTACCTCAAGATTGCGCCAGAACATACCGAAGTCGGTCCATTGTCAAAGATGATGAAGCCGGGGATGGGGGCTTATGACCGCTTCAAGCAGCTGTTTGAAGCCGCGTCTAAAGCTGCTGGCAAGGAACAGTACCTGATTCCTTACTTCATCGCTGCGCACCCGGGCACACGGGATGAAGATATGCTCAACCTGGCACTCTGGTTGAAACGTCATAACTTCCGGCTGGATCAGGTGCAAACTTTCCTACCCACGCCCATGGCGCTGGCTACCACCATGTATCACACGAAAAAGAACCCGCTACGCGGATTGAAGGGCGGTGGTGAAGACGTGGATGTGGTTCGGGAAGGGCGTCGCCGCCGTTTACACAAGGCTTTTTTACGCTATCACGACCCGGCTAACTGGCCGATGTTGCGCGAAGCGCTCAATGCCATGGGGCGCGCCGACTTGATTGGCAACGGTAAAAAACAGCTTATTCCTGCCTGGCAACCGAAAGGGGAAGGGGAGCGCGCAACGCGGTCATTCTCCTCGCCGATGAGCGCCCAGCCGCGGTCCGGGCTGATGCGTCCGGGTGCCAGACTGGCCGTGAACACCCTCCCGGGCACGCCAGCCCACAAAGGCCCGGCACCAGGCACCCCGCATACTCGGCGTCCCGCTGCTGTAAAACCCATCGCCAAGCGCACGTCTAAAAAAGGATAGTCTATGGTTGTTCCCCGTATGGATCAGAGTTACTACGAGCTGCTCGGCGGCGAGGTCGGTGTGCGCACCTTGGTGGATGATTTTTATGACCTGATGTGCCTCGATGAGCGATTTGCCGGGATTCGGGTGATGCACCCTCAGGACATGAGCGCCTCACGGGATAAGTTATTCTGGTTTTTATCCGGCTGGCTCGGTGGCCCACCGTTGTTTGAAGAAAAATTTGGCCATCCAAGGCTACGTGCACGTCATTTACCCTTTGCCATAGGCGAGTCTGAGCGCGATCAGTGGATGACCTGCATGACAGAAAGCATGGAAAAATCGGCGCTTGGCCCAGAAGCCCGAAGTGCGCTGATCGGATCGCTCTTTAAAACAGCCGACTGGATGCGCAACAAGGACGTCTAAACTAAACACCGGCAGCGGGGCTGCCAATACAGACTTGCTTTCTGCTATAATTAGAAGATTATTTAGACCTGTTGCGCCGCATCATTGTGGTTTAACAGGGGTAAAGCATCGCTTCCTTTATTGATATCCGGTTGAATATAAATGTCCGCACGTCCGATTCGTAATATCGCCATTATTGCCCACGTTGACCACGGTAAAACGACCCTGGTTGACCAGTTGCTTCGCCAGTCAGGTACCTTCGCTGCTCACCAGCAATTGGTCGAGTGCGTCATGGACTCGAATGATCTGGAAAAAGAACGCGGGATCACGATTCTTTCCAAAAACACGGCCGTGGAATATAACGGTGTGCACATCAACATCGTCGATACCCCGGGTCACGCCGACTTCGGTGGTGAAGTCGAACGCGTGCTGGGCATGGTTGATGGTGTCGTGCTGCTGGTGGATGCTGCCGAAGGTCCGATGCCGCAAACCCGTTTTGTGACGAAGAAGGCCCTGGCCCTGGGCCTTTGCCCAATCGTACTGGTCAACAAGGTTGATCGTGACGGTGCCGATCCTGATCAGGCTGTCAATCTGACTTTTGATCTATTTGACAAGCTGGGTGCCACCGACAAGCAACTCGATTTTCCGATCGTTTACGCCTCGGGCCTCAATGGCTGGGCTGCGCTGGAGCTGGATCAACCGCGTGAAAACATGAAGCCGCTGTTCGATACCATCCTGAGCCACGTACCGGCACCGGATGCGGACATCGATGCACCGCTGCAACTGCAGATTACCGCCCTGGATTACTCGTCCTACGTTGGTCGTATCGGCGTCGGCAAAATTATTCGTGGTCGTGTCAAAACCGGTCAGAACGTCATGGTGATGTTCGGTACCGAAGAAGAAGCCGCAGAACACGAACGTACCCCGATCAAGGCAAAAATCGGCCAGGTCTTTGGTTACAAGGGTCTGAACAAAGTCGAAATGGCTGAAGGCCTGGCAGGTGACATCGTCCAGATTACCGGTATCGAAGATCTGGTGCTGGGTTGTACCGTGACTGATCCGGAAAATCCGGAATCGCTTCCGCTGCTGAAGATTGATGAGCCAACGCTGGAAATGCAATTCATGGTCAACACCAGCCCGCTGGCAGGGACCGAAGGCAAGTTCGTCACCAGCCGTCAGGTTCGTGACCGTTTGCACAAAGAACTGCTGACCAACATGGCGCTGCGCGTGCACGATACGGCCAACGGTGACATTTTTGATGTGGCTGGCCGTGGCGAACTTCATCTCGGCATTCTGCTTGAGAACATGCGTCGCGAAGGCTATGAGCTGGCTGTCGGTCGTCCACGTGTTGTGAAAAAGATGATTGATGGTGTCGAGTGCGAACCATACGAACTGCTGACGGTAGATGTGGAAGAAGACACCCAGGGTGGCGTTATGGAAAGCCTGGGTATGCGCAAGGGTGACCTGCAAGACATGGTGCCGGATGGCCGTGGTCGCGTCCGTATCGAATACCGAATTCCAGCGCGTGGCCTGATCGGCTTCCAGGGTGAATTCATGAACCTGACCCGCGGTAACGGTTTGATGAGCCACGTGTTCGACGAATACGCTCCGGTGAAAGAGGGTGGGGTTGCCGAGCGTCGCAACGGCGTGCTGATTTCGCAGGATGATGGTGAAGCGGTTGCTTATGCCCTGTGGAAGCTGCAGGATCGCGGCCGCATGTTCGTGAATCCGGGTGAAAAGCTGTACGAAGGCATGATCATCGGTATTCACAGCCGTGAAAACGATCTGGTTGTGAACCCCATCAAGGGCAAACAGCTGACCAACGTGCGTGCTTCGGGTACTGATGAAGCTGTGCGTCTGGTACCGCCAGTGCTGCTGAGCCTGGAGTCTGCGATTGAGTTTATTGCTGACGACGAGCTGGTCGAGCTGACACCGAAGTCGATCCGTCTGCGTAAACGTCATCTGAAAGAGCACGAGCGCAAGAAAGCATCGCGCGAATCGTAATCTGTCATATCAGACAACAAAAAACCCGCCGAAGAATATCTCAGGCGGGTTTTTTGTTGGGTTGAGCGAACAGCGCTCGCTCAACCCACAGGCATTAATTACTTAACGCGGGAACGGTACTCGTGCGTGCGGGTATCGATTTCGATCTTGTCACCGATTTCAACGAAAGCGGGGACATTGATGACGAAGTTAGTCGGCTTGATACGGGCTGGTTTCATGACCTTGCCCGAGGTGTCGCCCTTAACGGCTGGCTCAGTGTATTCCACTTCGCGAACAACTGAGGTCGGCAGTTCTACCGAGATGGCCTTCCCGTCATAGAAAACCACTTCGCAAGGCATACCGTCATCGAGGTAGCTCAGGGCCTCAGTCATGTTTTCGCCTTCAACTTCGTACTGGTTGTACTCGGCATCCATAAAGACATACATCGGGTCAGCAAAGTAGGAGTAGGTGACTTCCTTGCGATCCAGAACGACGATTTCGAATTTTTCGTCAGCCTTATAGACGGATTCGCTACCGCTACCGGTCAGCAGATTCTTCATCTTCATTTTGACAACCGCGGCATTACGGCCAGACTTGTTGTATTCGGCCTTCAGAATCACCTGCGGCTCAGTGCCGACCATGATGACGTTACCAACGCGCAAATCCTGTGCTGTCTTCATACGATCCAACTTTCAGTTAATTAATCCGGTGGCGAACCGGCAGTGCCTGCTCGCGAAACCCGTTATTTTACCAGATGCACTACAAAATCCCGGAGCTGCGTCACCAGATCCCGCTGCTTCATAAGGTCGTTACGCCAAATCCGTGCATTTTCTTCGAGTGCCGGCAGCATCTCGATCACCTCTGACCACAACTGGCCTAGACCATTGTTTGGCGGCACACCATTCCAGGCAAGGATAAATGCTTCAAAAATTTCCCGTTGGTGCACGTTGAGGACACCTGAATTGAGGTATCGCGCATAAAAAGCACGTAATTTCACCAGGTGCGCATGATCATCCTGCGGATAGATCTGCCAGAAAACCGGTTTGGCCGCCCATTGGGCGCGCACAAAGGAATCTTCGCCACGCACAAAGAGCAGGTCAAATGACGCGAGCAGCGCATCGAACTCCGCTTGCGGCACGAAAGGGAGCAGATCTAGCGTCCAGGTCGGTTTATCAATGCATCGCTCAATCCATTGATCAATCTGTACCTGGAGTGCGCAGGGCGCAACACCCAGCCTGATTAACGGCGCGGACTGGTTGATGGCCGTTAACCAGTCAGCTAGCAGTGGCTGTTCATATCCAAAGAGAAATACGGCGATCTCCGATTTTTGACTGCCGCCTGGCGAATGGTCTTTAGCCAGGATGCTTTGTTGAATTTCAGGTTCACGGATCAAACCACCCGTACCCACGGTGAAGCCAGGAAAGTAAAAGTATTTGGTCAGCGGCAAGCGTGGATGGGGCGAGGGCAGTGCATGACTTTGCTCGATCCAGTCTTCAGCAGAAAGATATTCCAGATTAATCCACACCGGCGGCTTACCAGCTATGGCGCAGTCAGCCATAGCTTGGATATAGGTCTCTGGTGGATCGCACGCAAACGCCTCGATCACAACATCAGCCACCTCAAGCTCGCTCCGGTAATTTAGCTGATTTGGCCATGGCAATACGACCGGGGATTGTGGAAGCGGATGGAGCAACTTGCCACGTAAGCGCTCGATCAGTTCGGGTTGATCGATAAAAAGCCGTACCGATTCACCCCGCTGCGCCAGATCTATAGCCAGACGCCAACAAACACCGGCATCGCCATAGTTATCGATGACGCGGCAAAATATATCCCAGCGCAAGTTAGACAAGGACAAGGGTGTAGCCCGGGTGTTTGCTTCTCTGCAAATACGTCTAGAGACCAGCGCGCTCTTCGAGCTTGGACAGCACCGAACGACGTTCATCGGATGTCATAGTGGACCATGCTTTAATTTCTTCAACGGTACGCCAGCAACCAATGCAATAGCGGTTCTCGTTATCCATGCGGCATATATTGACACAAGGAGATTCTACTTCGGGGCGGATACGGCTAGCCATAGGATTTAACCGGGAGGTGGATGTGAGGAAGGAAGGTCCGCTAATTTTATATCGGTTGATTCCGTCTGCATGAGATCAAGAATATCTACCCGAACAATATTGACGGCCGAACGTAAATCGTAATAGGCAGTCCGGTTACCCGTAGGAACCCAGAGCTTTCGGACCTGTAGCGACAAGTCATTAATCTGTTGCAGCAGCGCAGCAGCGTTCGCCCGTGCGTCTTTTTTAAGCAATGCATTCTCAATCTGACGCAGCTGGCCATAGCAAGACTCGATACTAAGCACGGCATGATTTTTACGATAACTGGGGAGCAGGCTTATAGCCGGTATGACAATGGCACCGATGGCGAGCAAGTAGAACCAGATTTCATCAAAAAGGCTGGCTAGCCAGAAAGGTACATAACCCCATAAAAGCGGTGTTCCTTCCTTGAAGTAGCGGCGCGCCACATCGCTTTCCGGGATGCGGTTGTCCATGTATGCCGGAAATTTTCCATTGCTGAAAAATGACGTACGGTTCCGGTCAAAATCGCTGGCAGCCTCTAGAAACAGCAGTTGAATGGCCGGATGTAGATGGTTTGTCGTGAGGATATCGACTGTCGTGGACAGCATGTGTATGTCCTGTGCCGGCGAAACAGGATGAAAGCTGATGGCACCGCGCGGGAAGACAACGGGGTCCAGATATTTGAAACGTTTGGCGTAGGCTTCGGCCAGGCTGAAACTGTAAATATGCACGCCTGCCGTTTTAGTTAACTCCTGAATATTCAAAGACTCCATGCTGCCGACCAGCATGATGGCGTCGATATCACCTTTTTCAAGCGCCTGCACGCTCCGCGTTGAATCAAGGCCGATTAAATTAGGTGCATCGACAGTAATCCCGTGCGCCTGAAAAACCGCTTCGACAAGGGGTCGGGTCCCGCTTCCCGGAATATTGATGGATGTTCTGCGGTGTGCCAGGAAGTGGTTCAGGTCTGCGTCTTCAACTTCTGGCCCCCGATAAAAAAGCCAGAGGGGTTGGTAGGCAATCGAGCCCAACGAGCGGAACTCGTCTTTATGATCATCAAAAGCGAGCCCACCTTGCGTAAAAACAGCATCCACCTGACCACTTTGCAGCAATGCCATATTTTCGCCGGCACCTTTGCTCGGCACCAGTTCCAGCTGCACGCCATGTTTCTTGAACTCCGCCTCATACAGATGTCCAATGGTTGCAAAGGTGGTATTCGGCTGGCCCGTGGCAATTCTGACGGTTTTCGGTGGCAGCGGGCGCACAAAGTAGATGAGTACAGCAGCCAGAATAAGGCCCGGCAGAATGTACATCCAGTTGCTAACCAGAAACGACCAGAATGCCATGAGCTCTTCAGCCAGAATCTCGCCGTAGTTACCGGATACTTTAGGCGGCAGCCGTTTGCCTCTGTTTTTATTCATACGGTGCCGCGCTCTTCATCTTGCTTGTCCTGCTTGAGCAATCTGGAAAACAAAACCGGTAACAGGAACAATGTGCATACGGTGGCAGAAACAATTCCCCCGACAATGACCACCGCAAAAGGGCGCTGTGTTTCAGAACCGATCCCGTGAGATAAGGCCGCAGGCAGGAGACCGAGTCCGGCCATCAGCGCGGTCATGATAATCGGCCGCATTCTGAGCACGGCACCCTCACGAACGGCCTGTTGAAAGGGTTTGCCATTGCGCAACATTTCAACAATTTCCTCGACCATGATGACGCCGTTCTGAATAGCGATGCCCGATACAGCAATAAAGCCGACCGCCGCCGAAATCGATAGGTGCATGCCGCTGATCGCCAGCCCGATTAGGCCACCAATCAATGTCGTGGGTGCAATGGCCAGAATGACTGCGGCAATTTTGTAGGAACGAAACATCCAGAAGAGCAGGCCGAAAATAGCCAGCAGGCTGGCCGGCACAATAATCTTGAGGCGTGCCATGGCTCTTTGCTGGTTTTCAAACTGGCCACCCCAGGTCATCGTGTAGCCCGGCGGCAGTCCGACATCCCGCTTAACCTTGCGTTGGGCTTCTTTGACGAAGCCCCCTTGATCGCGACCAGACAGATTGGCTTTGACAGAGACGGCTCGCATACCGGCTTCGCGGGAGATTCTGGATGCGCCCTGTTTGATTTCAATGGTTGCGATTTCTCCCAGCGGAATCGAACCACCGGCGGCGTCTGGCAATTGTATGGCCAGATTGGCGATGTCATTGACCGAGCTACGGTAATCAGCCCCCATGCGGAGCGTCACGTCATAGCGCCGGTCGCCTTCGTAAAAACCGGTTGTTTCAAGGCCACCCATAGCTGTTTCAAAAGTCCGGTTCACATCATTCATGTTGATGCCGAGACGGGCCATTCGCTGCCGGTCTGGAATCACGGTGACCTCGGTTTGTCCACCAACCTGGATAGCAGCGACTTCAACAGCTCCCTGGATGCCCGCTAGAATACCGGCCACATGATTGGCCTTTTCCTGAAGAATATTGAGGTCTGGGCCGTAAATCTTGACGGCAATCTCGCCTTTAACGCCCGATAGTGACTCTTCAACGTTGTCCTGAATGACCTGAGAGAAATTAGTCGGCAAGCCCGGCATGGCGTTCAGACCATCACTCATGTTACGTACGAGTTCTTCTTTAGTGGAAAAGCGCCAATCACCATGGGGTGCAAGATCTACCAGGATTTCAATATTGTTAGGTCCTTTGGGATCCGTGCCTTCATCCGGACGCCCCACGTGGGTAATGACTTTGCGGGCTTCAGGGTAAGTGACGATATATTGGCGTACGGCGCGTTCAACTTCCTTGGTTTGTTCCAGATGAGTCGATGGTGGCATCATGATGGTCAGCCAGATATTGCCTTCGTCCAGCTTGGGCAAAAACTCGGTGCCGACCACCGGCAAGAGGCACAACGAGGCCAGTAAGGCAGCCGCTGTACGCACATACACTTTTTTCGGCTCAGCCAGCATCCGCTCCAGCTTCTCCCGGTAATAGTGCTGCATACGCGCCATCCATTCCAGATGGGGTTCGATCAGCGGGCCGCGATCGGCCATAAACGCGAGCAGCGTGGGGACAAAAGTCAGGGTGAGTAAAATCGCCCCGAGCAAAGCGCAGGAGAGGGTTAGCGCAACGGGCGAGAAGATTTTCCCCTCGACCCGCTGAAATGTGAAGATCGGAATGAAGGCCAGAATAATGATGGCCTTAGAATAAAGGATCGGCGAAGCCAGGCCGGATACGGTATTTTTAAGCGCATTCAGCCGCCACACGGGCCGATTATGGCCCAGGTGCTCATAGGCCGGGCCTGTCTGCATGGTCATTTTAACCATCAGTGCTTCAACCACTACCACGGCGCTATCAATGATGATCCCGAAATCCACCGCGCCCAGGGAAATCAGATTCGCCGACACCTTGAATATGTCCATCATGATGAAGACAAAGAGCAGGGTGAGAGGGATCAGGCTGGCAACGATAAGCGAGATCTTCCAGTTGCGTAAGAAGACGATCAGCACGCCCACTACCAGCAAGGCACCCAGCACAAGATTGTGTGTAACGGTGTTGACGGTATGGTTGATCAGCTCAGTGCGATCGTAAAGCGGCTTGAGCTGGACGCCGGTCGGCAAATGCTCCTGACTGTTGAGCCACTCGATTTTTTCCCTCAGTGCTTCAATCACGATGGCCGGATTTTCCCCTTTGGTCATCATGACAATGCCTTCAACAACCCCTTCATGCTGCAATACGTTACCTTCCTCATTGCGAAGTGCAATAGACACACTTCCGGAAGGTGGATGGTCTCCAATGCCAACCTGTGCAACATCACCGACCAGGATCGCTCGTCCATTCTGAGAGCGGATCACCGTATTCTGGATGTCCTCGATGCTTTGATAGAGACCCGTGCTGCGCAAGACCAGGCCTTCGTTGCCACGGCGGAGAATGCCGCCACCAGTGCTATCGTTGTTCGTGCTGAGTGCATCGGCAAGCTGATTTAACGTGACTCCGTTTCGACGCAGCAGAATCGGATCGGCATTGACCTGAATCTCTTTGACGGTCCCCCCAAAACTGGTGACGTCCGCTACGCCCGACACGCGTCGCAATACCGGTCGAACAATCCAGTCCTGAATAGCACGAACTTCATTCAGGGGGGTTGTCGGTGGTGCTTCGATCACATAACGAAAAATCTCGCCGACCGCCGTGGTCAGCGGGGCTAGGGTCGGAGTCACACCCGGCGGCAGGGTGACGCCCTGTAGTTTTTCGAGTACCTGACTACGGGCAAACCGATCCTGCGTCCCATCACTAAAGATCAGCGTGACGACAGATAGTCCGGTAATTGAGACAGAACGCTGCTGCGTGACGCGCGGCACGCCACTCATTTCCCGTTCAATGGGGAGGGTGACGCTACGCTCTACTTCTTCAGGTGCCTTACCTGGCACCTGGGTAATAACCTGAACCTGGACATCCTGCACGTCTGGAAAGGCTTCAATTGGTAAATCACGTAGCGCACGCAAACCGACGACCGCCATAATGGCAAACACCAGCAGAATAAACGCCCGCTGGGTGACGGCAAAATTAATCAACTGACGCAGCATTAGCGCGCGCTCTGCGAAAGTTCGGAAGCGAGCAGCAGTGCTCCTGTTGCAACAACACGATCATCCGGCTTCAGGCTCTCGTCGGGCATGAGCCAGGCCCATTGGCTGTCCTGGAAGGCCACTTTAACGCGCTGTCTGCGGAATACACCGGGTTCGGATTCGACAAAGATCGTCGTATAGATACCATCCGTACTTAAAGCCGCAAGCGGCACGCGCGGCACATTGAGTGCATTAGGGTCTGCAACCTGTGCTCTGCCATACATTTCGGGGCGCAGCTTGAGATCCGCATTATCCAGCTCTGCCCGGATCTGCACACGCCGCATTTGCGAATCCAGCACTGGCGATACTCTGGTGACCGTGGCTTTGAAGACCTGTCCTGGCAGACTATCAAAAGAAACCAGCAGCATATCGCCTAGACGTATGGCACCGGCTGCCTGCTCCGGTGCGTCAACCAACACCCACAGGTGTCCCATATCTGTCACGATAAACAAAGGGTCCGGCTGGTCAGCACGAATTTCCCGACCCGGATTGATATTGGCAGAGGCGACAACGCCCGTTACCGGTGCCCGTAGGGTTAATCGCTCGCTATTGGGATCCGGTTTGCCGTAAGGGACCAGATTGGCAATGCGCAGATAGGCACGCCGTGCCTCGGCATCAGCCATGCTGAAATCACTTTCAGCAACTTCAAAATCCCGGCGGGCAATGGCTTCGCCAGCCAGAAGTTCTTTGGCACGGCTAAAGGCGGCCCGTTTTCTTTTGGCGTCCGCTTCGGCTTTCTGCCAATCAGTGAGCGCTGTGCCGTAATCAGGGGAATCAATGGTCACCAGCGGGTCACCGGCTGTCACCTGATCGCCTAGCTGCGCATGCAGCTGTACCACTCGACCATTCAGCGATGGACTGACGGGTGCTGTCCGCGTTTCATCCATCGTAATGCGGGCAGCAACTGGCGCGCTCGTCGGCAAAGGAGAGAGGGTCAGCGGCTCAGAACGGATAAACGCCAGTTGTGGCGAGCCTACCTTGAATTGAATCTCGTTTTGATTGATCCTGACATTCGGGACATCAGGAGCGCCGCCAATCGACAGCGCCAAGACAATGACGAGAAATAGAGAAAACGCACCCGTGTACCAGACCTGATCCCTGAACTGGCGGGACTCTTTGTAACGTTGCCGCCAGATCGGGATGTTTGTTTTGCAGAAATTTTCTACACGGCACAGGGATGGATTGTGCCGCAGCTTATGGGCAATACGCCGCGCACGACCGGCAACTGCTTCGGATTGCAGCCACTCCAGCGTACCGGTAAGCAAAAGGTGCCAGGCACGCTGTAATTTATGTCGAGGTTGTTTCATCATGGCTTGGCCCCGGGAAGGTCGGGCAGTGAGCGATCTTTGTTGGGCAGATTGGCAGGCAGCAAAGACTGCACAGGGGATTCGTAATGGTTTGATTGCGGCCCGCCAGCGGTGTCTGTCACGCTAGCGAGAATACGGATCGTGCTGGCTGCTCTTGCCGCATCGGCCCGGGCGGTCAGCGCATCGACTTCGGCAAGGCGCAGCGCACGTTTGGCATCCAGATATTCGAAAGTGCTCATGGCCCCGCGCGCATAGGCAATATCCGCCGCCTTATCCGTTCGGCGTGCCGAAGCGAGGGCTTGATCCTGAAGGCTTTTCAGGCGCGAGTTGGCCTGTTCAAGCTCCTCCAGATAAAGAAGTGACTCGGAGCGCGCCTGGCGTTCGGTTTGCAGCATGGCAATTTCTGCCTGGGTCATTTCCGCCATACTGCGCCGGATGTCTCCTTCAAAATTGTTACCGGTAAACAACGGGATCGCAATGCCGGCCCCGACTGAATTAATGACTGTCGGGTTGTTGCGTTCATACTGGACGCCCACAGTAAAATCCCGGGTGCGTTGAGCCCGCGCCAATTCGATACTCTGCTTGGCCGCGGCCAGACGCGCCCGTGCAGCCTGGACGTCCGGACGCCGATCGGCGAGGGGAGCCATGAGCTTTTCTGCTTCCTGATGCGTCATGATGGCGGGCCATTCCCCCCGGGTCGCCATACGCTCCGGGTGCATTTCCGAACCCAGCAGGTTAGCAAGCACCGCGCTGGCTCTTGAGCGATCGCGCTGAGCGGATAATTTTTCCGCCAGTAAGCGCCCATGATCAGATTCGACACGGCCCAGGTCTGCACCAGACAAATCGCCTGTCTTAAAACGCAGCCGCGCTTTATCAAGAACCTGCTCAGCCTGCACCATATTGGCTTCGGCAATCCGGGTTCGCTGTTCGGCTACACGCAAGTCCAGCCAGGCCGCTACGACACGAAAGCGTTCCTGGCGGATTGTGTCATGCATATCCCAGATCGTAGCTTGCCCGAGGTCATTGGCCTTGGCGAGTCTTAAGTCGCGCTTGTTACCCCGTTCGAAAGGCTGGTCGATGCGCACAATCGTATCCACGGCATTAAGTCGTGCACCATACTGATATTGGGATTTATCAACGCCCGATGCGTTAACGGACATGACGGCATTGGGTCTGGCACCCGCCGTCAGAATATCGGCCCGCGCGCCCTCGAGGGCTGCTTGCGCATTCTGAATCTGCGCGTTGTGTTTGAGCGCCACACTTTCGGCCTCCGCATACCCAATAGTGACGGCTTCATTTGGCGCTGCCTGCGCCACCGAAACCGATAGCCAGAAAACGCCCGCTATCAGCCAATAGCTGGTTCGGTAAAGGGCAGTCAGAAGAGGGCGGTGCGGGTTCATCATGGGTGCGCCATCATGCCTTAAGAATCTCTTAAGGTCCATTCGCGGCGCACAAAATTGTCAACAATATATTGGCCGCCTGAGTCTTTTTTCTCATCGGCTTTAGATCGGAAGAGCGTCGTGTAGGGAAA
>ERZ650303.151-NODE-151-length-20073-cov-7.725797_pt1 | contig 20073 bp, 33 predicted proteins | sample MGYA00376239_ERZ650303 | MGnify/ENA primary metagenome ERZ650303 (study PRJEB26733, sample SAMN07839262) | wastewater metagenome | biome: small river; feature: stream; material: water | place: USA: North Carolina | collected 2016-04-05 ... | reverse complement strand
GACTGGAGTTCAGACGTGTGCTCTTCCGATCTCAGTCAACGAATTCTTTCCATGTCATTTCATCCTCATTGAAGCGAGCGGGCCGGACTCGATACCGGCTCTGACCTTTCGCACGTGGGCTTGCGCCACCAGGGAGGAACTTAACGTTTGGTCAGTCTTCGCCAAGCCTCTCACTCAATGTGTCCATCCACATCGCCGCTCGCCACCGAATCCTATACCGTTCTTCCGAATGGGGCAAGAGAGGGTGATAGCGTTTTGATAGCAGGAAGGTGGGAAAAGTCGGTCAAAAGTTGGAGAATGTGTGTCAAAGTGTGAAAAGGTGTGCAAATGGAAAAAGCGAGGAATTCAGCGTAAAGAGTGGCGAAACGCGAGATTTTGAGGGGGTTTTGAGTGGTGCGCCCGACAGGACTTGAACCTGTAACCTTCTGATCCGTAGTCAGATTAATCTGCATATATATCAATATGTTGTAGATGCAATCTAGCCTTTTGCTAGCATGCCTTGCGTCCTTTGGAGCCTAGCCGTCTACATTTGGCCCATCGTACTATTTGGCGTCTCGCCTACTTCCGCGAGCCATTTCTCCATCTTCTTAATCTCCTGGGATTGCCCGTCGATGATCCCTTTGGCCAAGAGATCGACTTTTGCGTCGGTTCCATTATTCATCACTATTTCTGCCATCTTCACCGCGAGCTTGTGATGGGGAATCATTTCTTTGAGAAACTTTTTGTCGGCGGCGTTGAGTGCCATGCAAAGTCCTTTCTATGCTTCGGATTAAGTTGAACTACCCATATTGTAACATTAGCATTTCTTTTTGGCATTCAATAACTGTCCAATTGGTAGCCGTTCCATGGCAATGCGCTGGGCATCAAGCGGGATATCAAGATAGAATTTCGTGGTCGTGCGAATGTCGGCATGCCCGAGCGAGTCCTGAATATTTTTGAGATTGTCCCCGGCCTCGACGCGGTGCGAGCCGTGTGAATGCCGGAACCGATGCGCCGAGACGGGATATCCCATCTTTTTGCTGATCCAGCGGTAATAATGCTTCGCGGCCTCGTAAGCAATCGGTTTCCCGTCACGCGAAAAGACGTACTCTGACTGATCCATGGCTTGCGCGGTCCGAAGGATTTTCTCTATTGCCGGTGTCAGTGCGATGAGCAGCGGCTTGTTTTGTTTATTGCGTTCGATTTCTAGATACCCCTGCTCCCATCGGATATGTTCACGCTTCAGCCGGCAGAACTCTCCGAGTCGAATCCCGGTCGCATAGAGAAACAATGTCGCGAGCCTCCATCGCTCGTTGTGGAGTGGCGGAAGGTGAAGGTCAGGAGGGTTGGCATGATTAGCCGAGAGACTGCTTGCTACAGGCGGCAAAAAACCGTCTTGCCGTTTGTGGGTATTCGTAGGCATTCCATCCGCTGCGATGGCGCGATTCAATGATGACTTGTGAGGGGGCAGTCTGAGTCACGATCAGTTCCGCGAGTGGTGCGAGTTCTGTCATGAACGCTCCTGATAACTGTTGCCGATTGATCATGAGGGAGGAATGATTCTTCTCAGATGTGATCCGGAACATGTTGGGCCAGGTATCCACGTTTTCCTCTAGCCGATGCATGAGGCAGTTCGTCACCTCCGCATGCTGGCCAGGAACGTGCGCGAGATAGGTAAGTGGGACTTCTCGAAATTCTTTCACGGTCATGGCGCAGCCTGAGAGCAGTGCCGCAACAGCGACAACGATGCATGTTTTCATGGCAGATCCCCCTTATCATTGATGCCCACTCAATGGGCAGGTTGCGCAGCGTTCCCCCAATTGCCGCTGATCGTCTGAGTGCGTACAGATACCACACACCCGCATATCCACTACAGAGTGGTGTTGTCCCCCAATAAGGCCGAACAGCCCTAGCGCGCTACCTTGCGATCTGGACCCTAAGGGTTTTACCCAGCCCTTTTTTTGCTGTCGTGGGTAGGCAGTTTGGCTGCTGGCCATTTCTCTATCAACGGTTCATCTGGATGATAGGGGCCTATGGTCTCGTTCACCATGAGATCATCGTTAATTCCTTCATCAGTCGGTCAAATAAGTCAAGCGGAATCCGCACGCTGAGGGGGTGTGTTTTGCCTTCCATGCGGAGCAACATACTCGCCTGCGAAATTATCTGTAAATAGTTGTTGACACGTTTCAAGTAACTCTGTATACATGAATACATGAAACGATCATTACGAAAGCCTGTCGCTGGCACTAAGGCCATTCCGTTCACGGTGTATCTCCCTGCGCAGCTTGACCGATGGCTCCGTGAGCAGGCGGCGGTCCACGGTCGTACCTTGACCTCTCAGACTGTGCGCGTGCTTGAGCGTGGGAAATCGCATATGAGCGTCGAATCGGAAACGTCGGTCGGCTAAACCGTTCCCAGGAGTCACTGGACATGACTTCATTGAGATCACCATCTATGCCCATGCGCGTCAGAAAGCCCGACTCGCCATCGCCAGATGGAATTAGGGCTTGTAGCCTCGGACTCGTCCAGTGGTCCGCGTCACTGATCCGCATGGGCGCTTTACCAAAGGGGCAGCGGGGTTTGTTGCTCAGCATGGCAGGAGGTCGGCGATGAACGACTATCGAACCACGATCCTGTTTGATCTGTATCGATCAGTGCGGATGATCCATCGTGGCGATGTGGAGGGGCAGAAGGCACTCCACCTGAATATTGGGTACTGGCTCCATCGGGTGCCGGATGTGGTGGAGCAGAACAAATGGATGGAGTTGTTTGTGTTGGAGCTCGCCAAGACGGCACCAGGGCTGCACGAGGACTATCTGTGGGCCGCAGTGCGGAAATGGGTGGGCGAGGCGAAAGAGGTCACGTCATGACCACGCTGGAGCGAGATGAATGCCTGGCGGCGTTGCTGGAGGAGTGGCGGGAGATGCCGGTTGGTGTCCCGGATCGTCGGGAGCAGTGGTTTATCGAAGTGGCTGCACTCATCGCAGGGATGCCGCACGGCCCATCACGGGAGCAATGGGTCAAGGCGGTTGGGGGTGCGATCCACACAAAGCATGATGGGCTCCCGTTGTCAATCTGCATGCACATTGTGCAGCTACGGGTAGAGGCTGCGCAGAAAGGGGGCGCGATGTATCGAGAAAATGTCAGAAAGCCGCTCGCAGCGAGTGGGACCGCAGATGAGTTCTTCGGGAAAGAGTCGGGGAGTCTTAATGAATTCATCCCAGATGATTATCGGCGATATGACCGGCGCGTGATGATGGCCGCTGCGCTGTTAGGGGTGTTGATTCTGTGTCTCGCGTTTTGGCCGGTGATCCTCGAATGGATGACGCCATTTAAGTACGGGGTCTTGGCCGGTGCGTTGGGCATGGCCGCGTTGCTCATCGGTGGGCTGGCAGTTGGGGTCTGCCTTGGGGCGGGGCGATTGGAGAAATCGAAATGACCGGCAGCGAGTGGGGCGTGATCGGTCTGGCCATGGGGATTGCCTGTTTGGTCGTCGGCCGCTGGTGGGTGAGACTGACGGATGTGCGCGAACCGAAATATCTCAGCGTGTGGAGGGCCATGCGATGATACCGAATGATCTCTATAGCGAATGTGTCCCGCGATACCAGAAGCGCAAATCGACGGTGTGCATGGTGTTCCCGTTGGGTGAACGCCGATTCCTGGGGCGTCCGACGATGGCCGATGAGAACAAGGCGCGGGTGTCCGCGATTCGAGCCAACCGTCGCAAAGTGATGCCGTACCGCATCCTTGAGCAGTTAGCCATCAAGCGCACTCCACTGGAGTGTGACGGGGAAGAATCCGCCCTCGGCAATGGTGCGGTCCATTCAGCGTGCCTTGATCTGTCGCGCTGAATGTCGCTAGGACGGCTTTCCTAGCACAGTGTGTAGGGGAGAGGCATCGTGCAGGGTGCCTCTCCCAACAAAAGGAGCATCAATGCCTGAGCCAGTAGCTTTGCAAGCCAGCTTTCGACGACGCGGGGCGATGAAGCGCGATATCGGAGAGGGCGGGAGTTTGATTATCGAGTTTTCCGAGAGCGAGGCCTTGAACGCAGAAAAGGCGTTGCAGTTTACCAAGACGTTCACAGTCGTGTTTACCGATCCCGTTCAGTCGATGCCAGCAGAGTAGTAACGCGTTCTCTAACAAGGAGGTTCAACATGTCGGTCCCAGCAGTCCAACAATCAGCCGGATCCTTGATCCAGGCAATCAATACGCAACTGTCAGAGTGGAAGAGTAAAGGGGCGCATGTATTGGGGAGTCTGACCTTGCAGACCGTGCCCGCGATGCATCGGCCAGTGGTGGTGGTGGTGCATATCGACCCGGACCCGAACAAAAAGGAAGTGTACCCGCAAAAGGGGGGCGGCTTGTCCTTGAGCGCGATTGGCTGGAAGAAGATCGGCGATGCCTTGGACGTGCAATTGGTCGAGTCTCAATGTGGTCGACGGGACAATGGCAGCGATCCGGAGCGGGTGGAATACCGCATGGTGGGCCGGATCAAGGCGCTTGATGGCACCTGGCATACCATCATGGGCGATAAAGAAATCCGTATGCAGAACGTCATTGAAGAGCTGACGGATAGCAAACGGGAAAAGGCCCAGAAGTACCTTGACGATCCGAAGGACGGTCCCGCGTTCAAGCGCGCTTATCCTGACCCGGAAGTGTGGATTCGTGAACAGGTGCGTCAGGAAGCCTTGCAGATTCGCAAACACCTTCTCGCCAGGGCTCAAACTGGCGCCTTCGCACGCATGATCAAGATGAAGGGTATTCGCGAAACCTACACGGCGCAGGAGCTTCAACGGCCGTTTGTGTTCCCAAAATTGGTTGCGGAGTTCGACCAGAACAATCCGGAAGATCGGGCCTTCCTTCGTGCGCAAGCGGCCGGGGCGATTGATCAACTGTACGCCCCGGTGCAACGCGCCACGGAGCCGCAGCCGTCCATGCTGGCGCATCAACCTGAACCGGCACGCGGGTTTGAATTGTATGCGGTGCCCGAAGAGCAACCGTTACAGATTCCCGCTCAGCCGGATGCGCAAGAATCCTTGCGGGCGGACTTTCAGGCGTCAGACCCAAAAGGACAGGCGGAGGTATTGACAGCGCTGATTAAGCGGAAGGCGTACACGGGCAAGATTGCCGGAGACATGGCGAAGTGGGAAGTGTCGGCGCGTCAGAAGTTTTTCGATAACTTAATCGGGCTTCCCGATGCCAACACCGCAGCCTCACCGCTGCCGTTCGAATAGGAGGAGTGATGAAGCTCTGTGAATGCGGGTGCGGAAAACCAGCGCCACTTGCGAAAGAAACTAGGCCTAGTCGTGGCCTTGTGAAAGGTCAACCAACACGTTTCGTCTTAGGGCATAGCGGTGTACTTGGCGACAAGGTGAAAGGCGTGGATCATCCATGGTGGAAAGGTGGTGTGGTTAGGCGCACCAATGCGTATGTCAAGATTTTAAGACCAGATCATCCTTGGGCTGATGGTAAGGGTTATGTCTCTGAGCATGTTTTGGTGGCGGAAAAGGCACTCGGGCATACTTTGCCATTCCAAAGTCGAGTTCATCACGTTAACGAAATTAAGCATGATAATACCGGTAACAATTTGGTGATTTGTCAGGATTCTGCCTACCATTTCTTATTGCATCGGAGAGCGAAGGCCTATCGAGCGTGCGGTGATCCAAACGCTTTTAAATGTAAGCACTGCAAACGGTGGGACCGCTATACAGGCGGGGATCGATATGCGCACAAGGAATGCAAGGCTATCGCTGATGCCGCGCGACATAAAAGAAATGCGGAGAAAGGTCGTGGCAAATGATACGGCTATTACAAATATCGGACCTGCATCCAAATTCGAAAGCGACATTCGCGGGGAAAGTATGGAACGATCCGGCGACGGGCAAGAATCAATCACTTACTGACTTTCGCAAAAGTCTAGCGTTTGTTCATCAAGTCGCAACCTCGCCTAAGACAAAAGTTGATGCGGTAGTCATTCCCGGTGACGTATTTGATTCTGTGTCCCCAACTATGGACGAGATTCAAGTAGTTCTTGAATGGATCGAAGCCATGTCTGATGTGGTCCCTATTTTGGTCATACCTGGAAACCACGACATGGGTGCGTCTGGCAATATGGCAACCGCATTGGAGCCGCTTAAATTTAGACCAAATGTCTTTGTTATGGAGAGACCAGAATCTCGGTTGCTGAACTTTGGAGAAATGGCTGTGCGTTTCTTCGCTTTACCATACCCATCTAAAGGCAGACTTCTATCCAATATTGAGCATCAAGGGAAATCAACCGAAGAATTAATAGCTCTGGCCAATCAAGGGCTCGCGGCTATTTTGCGATCGTTCAAGTTGGAATTTGAGCCGGGGGTGGCAAATGTTCTGTTGGCTCACGGCTCTGTCATGAACGCAAAGGTTGGAGAGCAGCCACGGTCCATAGCGAATGATATTTTCCTCCCGTTGGACGAATTGGAAGCTTTCACATTCGTAGCGATTGGGCATATCCACGCTTCGCAAGCTGTAGCTAAAAACGTGGTGTATGCCGGAAGCATAATGCGGAATTCTTTCGGGGAGGAATCGGAATATAAGGGATTCAACCTGATTGAGATCAACGATCCTGAAGAGCACGCCAAGGTTACGTTTGTCGAAAACCCGCACGCTCGAAAATATGCCACCTTGGACTTGAGTGATCTGGAGTTCTACCACCACAACGGCGAAACGCTGGATCCTGAGATCGTCTGGCGGCTCAAGGCCTCGATGACGCCACAGGACTATCAGGAGAAGAAGGCGTTCATCGAACAGATGGCCGGCACGGTCCCGTTTTTTCAGATTGCTGTCGATCTGCTTGAAGAAGATCGGGCGCGGGATGCCAGCATGTCACAAATGATGAGTATGGAAGAGGCGTTGGTGCGCGTCCTTGAGCACGCCTCGGACACGGAACGACCGGTTCTGGTGGAGCGTCACCGGGGATTGGTCGCGGAGGTGGAACATGCGCGTTGAAACCATTACGGCCAGCGGGTTTGGGTCTTATGCTCATGCGACGGTCGATCTGCGTGATATCTCGTCAGCGGTGATTTGCGGACAGAACGGCGCCGGGAAAAGCACCTTGTTTGTGGACGCGGTGTTATGGGCGCTGTTCGGGCAATGCCGGACCGATACGGACGCCATGATGAAGTTGGGCGAAACCATCATGAGCGTGTCTGTTCAGTTTGCCTTGAATGCTCAGACCTACCGTGTCACTCGAACCAGAAGCAAAGCGACGAAAGCCGGGAAGTCTGAATTGTCACTGGCCATCCAGAGTGGATACGAGTGGGTTTCCAATTCAGGGGCCAAGCTCACGGAGACGCAACAGAAGATCCTCGATTTGCTGAATGCGGATTATTCCTTGTTTATTTCCACCGGTTTTCTTCTGCAAGGGCAGGCCGATCGGTTCTCAAAAGCCACAGCGACAGAACGGAAAGCGATACTTGCGCAGATCCTTCGGCTTGATCAGTACAGCACCTTGCGCCAATTGGCCACGCGGAAGGCGAATGACGCACAGGTCCGACTAGTGGACAAGGACGAACGGTTGCAGGCGTTGAAGGATTCAATGGGCGATCTTGAGCAATTGCAGGGCTCCGCAGATCTTGCCAGGGTCGAGACATCAAAACTCAAGACACTCATTCACTTCAAGGATGCTGAACTCGACTCCATTGGAGGTTCTATCGCCACACTCCAGGCGAAGCGCGACGGCCTCTCCGCACTTGAAGCGCAAAAGACCGGTCTCGAAACCAAGTTGACTGGGCTGAAGTCTCGTCAACTAAAGGCCGATGAACAGCGCACGCGTTTGGAAAAGATTCTCTCCAATCGGCAAGCCATTGAATTAAAAGTGGTTGAACTGGCTGGGCTTGAGAAGGAAGAGGAAGAATTGAACCGGGCGAACGATTCCGCGACAGAAGAGGCGCAAATTATCGGGAAGCGGATTCAACGCCTTCAAGAAGAAGTTCAGGCACATCTGACCGCACGGACTGAGAAACAGTCACGTATCGACACGCTCACGCATCAACTGGATGGGAAAGTCACGGCCTATCAGCAGGAGACGACTAAGCTTGAAGAAGCTTTGAAGCGTGATGGCCTAGCGGCGGATTTGTTGGGCAAGGTGCCCTGTTCTGCGGATCTTCAAGGGCGGTGTCAATTTACGCTCCAGGCTGTCAAAGCGAAGGACCGGATCGCGTCAGCTGAAATCGATCTGGTGAACCGGGAAACGAGTGTTGCGGATATTCAACGCGTGGTTGGCGCTGACATGTTGCAGGAAATCGACGTGCTACGAAATGAATTGGTTGCGTTGGATGCGAATCAGCCTGGCGCACAGCTGACTGAATTGAAAGCCGCGCAAGCCGATCTTGGCACAAAGTTGAAGGGCCTGCAGGATGAGCGGCAGCGCGTCTTTACCGCGATCCAATCGGCCAAGAAGTTCACGGTCCTCATGCCGGAACTGCTTGCTGCGGAACAGGTGTTAGTCAAAACCCATGAAGAATTGTCCATCTTGGCCGGCGAGCTCGCTACGGCAGAAGGTGAGTTGCAATCCCTCACCCTTCAACTGTTGGAGTCCATCACGTTGGAGAGTGACCTTCAAGCCGCCTCAGCCAAGGCTGATGACCTGAAACGTGACCGGTTGACGCTTCAAAACAGCCTCCAGGCTCTTGGTGAAGAGATGGGCCGCATCATGGCGAAGATGGAGCAGATCAAAGCCGCAGAAGGCGAACTCACTACATTATCAGCTGAGCGCCTCGCGATTCATGCTGATATGCGCGTGTGTGCCACGTTAGCCGAGGCCTACCAGAAGATTCCGGTGCTGATTATGGAAAACGCCATTCCATTGCTGGAGCATGAAGCGAACGGAATTCTTGAGCGGATTTCCTCGTCCGGCATGAAGGTCCGTCTCGAGACGCAAAAGACCCTCAAGAGCCGGGATGGGCTTGCTGAGACGTTGGATATCGTCGTGCGGGATGTCTTTGGGGAGCGGCCGTATGAGGCCTACAGCGGAGGCGAACGCTTCAGGCTGGACCTTGCCTTACGAGTGGGATTGTCGAAGCTCTTGGCGAATCGAGCCGGGGCCAAGCTGGAAACCCTGGTGATTGACGAAGGATTGGGCAGTTTGGATGAAAGCGGCCTGCAACAGTTGCAGGAGTGTCTCGGCACCTTACAGCAAGAGTTCAAGTTGGTCTTGGTGGTCACGCATGTGGAGTCGATGAAGCATACCTTTCCAAGCCAGATCGTGGTGACAAAGGATGCCGCCGGCTCTGCTGTAACGGTGGAGCCGTGAGCCTTGGGGCGCGGTCTATGACCACCCGCGCCATGTGTGTGGAGTGTATGGAGCGTCCAGCCTTAGTCATGATGACCACTATTCGACCGAGATATCAGCGCGACGTGGAGATCAAGCGTATGGTCCGTGTCAAGAACCACTTACTCTGTCAGCGATGTTATCGAGACCTCCAGAATCGAACACAGGGGAGAGCATAGGGCGGTATGCCGAATCGTGATTTGAAGGAATCGAATCGAAGGAGCCCGAGCTTGCAGTTACTCAGCGATGCAGCAGAACGATTGTGGTACCGAATCATCACGGCGGTGGATGATTTTGGACGCATGGAGGCTGATCCGGAAGTGGTCTTTACAACCTGCTTCCAGCGGCAACCGAAAGGCTGGACCGTTCAGAAAGTCGCGTCATGTCTTGATGAATTGTCTATGAAGGCACCAGAAGGCGATAAGCCCATGGTGTGCATCTATCGTGTGGGCAACCGTCCCTATTTGCAGATCCTTTCGGCTGAAATGCACATTTATCAGCGCGCGAAGGAGTCGAAATACCCAGCGCCAACGCAAGAGCAAATAAATCAACAGCTTACAAATTCCTGCCCGCAGATGCCGGTAGATGCGCGCACATGTGCGCAGATTCCCTCGTATCCCGAGTCCCGAACTCCGAACTCCGAATCCCGAATCCCGAATCCCGAATCCCGCACTCCGGACGACGCGCTCTCGCGCTTTGAGTTGGAGTTTTGGAAACCCTTCCCGAGTCGGAAGGGCAAGAAGTTGCTCAAGGACACAGCGAAGAAGCGGTTCCTTGCGTTATCCCCAGAGGACCAACGCCTGTGCTGTGCAGCGGTGAAAGCCTATGCCCGGTACTGCCAAGAGGCCAACCGACTTCCGAAAGATCCACCACGGTTTATCAACGGACAAGACGGGGAACTCTGGAGAGAATTTATTCCAGCAGCCACAAAACAAGCGCCTGACCGGCCCCTGCCCGTAGTCCGTCAACCCGTGGGAGATCCTCCGTCCTTGCAGACGTTGCGAGGCCCAACGTCCGATGAAGCCATGGCCATTGCGCAGTTCACACAACGATTTGGGCAGGGAGGGCCGACCGCATGAGTGTGCAGACGATAGCCAGACTCGCCGATGTGCCGACACTGCCGCCGCAGCAGCGTGAGGCGGAACAGTGTGTCCTTGGCGCGGTCTTGCTGGATAACCAAGCCTTGCTGATTGCGGCGGATCAACTCGCGAAAGAGTTTTTCTATTCCACAGCGCATCAAGAAATTTTCTCCGCGATGCTTGAACTGAACGCGGTGAATGAGCCTGTCGATACGGTGACGCTGGCGGAAGCCTTGCGAAAGGCGGGAAAGCTGGAAAAGGCTGGTGGCGTGTCTTACCTGGCTGAACTGGTCAACATGGTTGCCACATCGGCAAACGTGAGGCATCACGCCGCCATGGTGCAGGATGCGGCCTATCGTCGGGCCATTATCCGCACAGGGCATCACCTGGTCTCGCAAGGGCACAATCCAGAAGTGTCACTCGATACCTTGGTGAACGATGCCGAGCAGCATATTTTCCGCGTCGCGCAAGGGCAACTTGGCGGATCGGTGCATGAGTTGCCGAAAGTCATGACGGAAACCCTGGACTTGGTTCAGGCCATGGCGAAGCGCGGCGATGAAATCAGCGGGGTTGCCACAGGATTTACCGGCCTCGACAAGCTGACGGCCGGCTGGCAAGCCAGTGACCTCATCATCCTTGCCGCACGGCCCAGCATGGGGAAAACGAGTCTCGCGCTTGCGGCGGCTGTCCACGCGGCGGTGGAAACGAGAGTGCCAGTCGGCATTTTCAGCCTGGAAATGAGCCGGGTGCAGTTGGGCTTGCGGCTGTTGAGTTTGCGCGCCCACGTGAATTTACATGGGTTGCGGACTGGCTACCGGTTACGTCCGGACGAGTGGCAGAAACTCGCGATGGCGGCCGGAGAATTAGAACGCGCGCCGATGGTTATTGACGACAATGGGACGCTGTCGATGACGCAGATTCGAGGGAAGGCGCGCCGGATGAAAGCAGAGCGGAACATCGGCCTGTTGATCGTGGATTACTTGCAGTTGATCGACGGCAGCGAGAAGGAATCGCAGCAGCAAAAGATTGCCGATATCTCGCGATCACTCAAGTTGCTCGCGAAAGAATTGGACATTCCTGTCGTCGCACTCTCGCAACTCAGCCGGTCCTGTGAAAACCGCAATGACCCCAGGCCGCAACTCTCAGACTTGCGCGACAGTGGCGCAATCGAACAGGACGCGGATGTGGTGATGTTCATCTATCGCGATGAGGTCTATCACCGGGATACCGAAGACCGCGGCGTGGCGGAAATCCTTGTGCGGAAACACCGCAACGGGCCGATTGGCGAAGTGCGACTGGCCTTCCTTGAACAGTACGCGACGTTTGGCAATCTCGAAGAGTGGCAACCGCAGCACGGGCAGTAAAGGAGACACATGGCCAGCTTCAACCGCATCACCTTAGTCGGCAACCTCACACGCAGCCCGGAGCTTCGGTATACCCCTAACGGAACGCCGATCCTCGGCTTCGGCCTCGCCTGTAACCGCAAATTTAAGCAGGGCGAGGAACTGAAAGAAGACGTCATGTTCATCGATTGCGTAGAGTTTGGCGCACAGGCCGAAACCCATGCGCAGGCGATCGACAAGGGCTATCAAGTCTTGGTCGACGGCCGGTTACAGCAGCGCCGATGGGAAGGCGAGGACGGCCAGAAACACAGCAAACATGAAGTCGTCGTGGAGAAGTTAGTCTATCTCACCAGAAAGGACCCGTCATGAGCCATAGGGTGGATGTGCGACCAGGGTTTGATGCGCAGGATATTCAGCACTGTCTCACGTTGAATATCTGCCGAATCTGCCGGAAGGAAAAAGAACTGGGCCGCAGCAAGAAGCACTATTGCGAGAACTGTGCGCGAAAAGCGTACCTCTGCGGACAGCAACAGGTGGTGTTGGATCGCACCTATGGCCTCACCACATCACCCTATGCGCAGCGGATTCAATGCCATGCTACGCAGCGTGGGGTGCGGTGTAAGACGTGGTTTGAGAGCCCGGATCGGCGCCGCATTACCCGGTGCAAACGCTGTCAGGCAAGGCTGTATGCGCAGGAAGAGTCGTTGGTGTGCGAGGAAGCGCGGTATGAACTGGAAGAAGTTCGACAAGGCCGTGTCTACGAGACGCTCCAACGGAAACTTGGCCGGAAGATTGTCTCCACCGATTACCGCACGTTGGAAGAGCAGGAACGCAAAGAGAACTATGTCGGCATTGCCTTCCGCCGGCTGACACCTGAAGAAATCGCCAAGGAATACCCGCCCGAGAAGATTACGGTGATGCTGGTACGGGCCAAGAAGAATCAGATTACTGGTTGGGTGCCGGATGAGAGAAGCCTGTGAAAGTTGGGTCACTGTTCGCGGGTATTGGGGGATTCGATTTAGGGTTAGAGAGGGCAGGCTTTGAAATCGCGTGGCAAGTCGAAATTGACCCCTACTGTCAACGAGTGCTCGCCAAGCATTGGCCCACTGTCCCGCGATACGGAGACATCAGAGCCATTGACTGGGCAACTGTTCCCGCAGTGGACGTGCTCTGCGGAGGATTCCCCTGCCAAGACATTTCAAACCTCAATACGAGAGGGAAAGGGATTGGTGGCGAAAAGTCTGGATTGTGGCGTGAATACGAAAAAGCTATCGACCGCCTACGGCCTAAATGGATTCTCATTGAAAATACCGCATCCATCCGCAGTAAGGGGCTTTGGACAGTGCTCCACGACCTTGACGCGCTCGGGTTTGACGCGGAATGGCATTGTATTCCGGCTTGTGCCGTTGGTGCCCCTCACGTCAGGGATCGGGCGTGGATTGTGGCTTACCCCCACGGCAAGCGACACCAAGCCTGCTTGCAAGCGGGAAATTTTAGAGCCTGCTACCCGCAACGGAAAACAATGGAATCTGCGCGGCCAAGCTACGGAGATTTCCCAACTTGGAACGCCCCTGAACCCGATCTTCCTAGAGTGGTTAATGGGATACCCAACAGGGTGGACAGAAATAGGGCCATCGGCAACGCCGTTGTCCCGCAAATAGCTACCTTTTTGGGAGAAAGGATTCTTGCCTGTGAACGCGATATGCACCAAATGCGGAACGGAAAAGAAGAGAGTCAAGAAGGGTAAGTCTTCTGCGCTGCGCTGTCGTCCATGCGAGGCAAGGTACCAGCGTGAGAATTACCAGAAGAATATCGAGATCATTCGCGCACGCAAGGCGAAGTGGATGGCAGAGGCACGAAAAGATCCTGCCAAGCGAGCGAGTTTCATAGAGTCACAACGCCGATGCTATGAGAACGGTGGAAAAGATCGCGCCCGCATTCGGCTACAGGCCAAGAAAGAAGTTCGGCCGATTTGGTATCGCCTCCACAATATTAGGCGACTAAACAAATCCATCACAGAAGCTGATCTTCTTGCATTGTGGGAGAGGCAGAAAGGCGTTTGCGCTCTTACTGGACGGTCCATTTCATTCGCTGATGCTGACATTGACCATATCATTCCGAAGAGCCGTGGTGGGCTTACTGAGTTATCAAATCTTAGGTGGACTTGGAGTCGAGCCAATGAGGCGAAGGGGAACATGACGGACGATGAATTTATAGCCATGTGTTCGCAAATTGCCGAATGGATCGGGCGACAAATCATGAACGCAGAGAGGTCTTTGTGAGAACACGGTGGATCGACGAGAGCCTGATTTCGATTCAGGGGGAGAGAGCGACGGTGAAGCGAGACATGGTGAAGAGCGAAGTCGTAGTGAGGCCGAAGGCAGGGAAGCCGCAATGGGACAGCAAGTTAGAACTGGCCTATAGCCAATTCCTTGATGCGCTGAAGCACAGTGGCGACACCATCGAATATTACTATCATCCCTTCACCCTCGTACTGCCCGGGAACGTCCGTTACACCCCGGACTTCATGCTCTGGACAGCCTTGAACCGGTACGAAATTCACGAGTGCAAGGGGTCGCCGAAGATGAAAAATGCGCGCGACGGTATCACGCGCCTGAAGGTTGCGGCGGGTACGTTCAAGTGTTTCGACTTCAAGTTGGTGTATCGGAAGAAAGGGCAGTGGGAGATTACAACAATCTAGGAGGATCTATGCAACATCGCAAAGTAGACATTACGACAATCTGTGGAGGGGCGGTTCCGGAAGTCTTCGAGAAGGCTTTTCAGGAAATTATCGACAACATTGACGATCCCAATACAGACGAGAAAAAGCCTCGCCGGATCGTCATGGCCTTTGAGTTCGCGCCCATGAATGATCGCTCCAAGGTCAATATTAAATTCGGTGTCGTTACGAAGCCAGTACCAGTGACACACGTTGAAAGCCACATGATCTTGACCAAGGCGACAGGGAAGCTGGAAGCATTCACGACAGACATTAAACAGGAAGATATGTTCGCGCCAGGAGAATTGCCGGAAAAGAAAATCGTTACGTTGTCCAAGTAACCATTGTCTCTACACTGAAAGGTACGCAATCCAATGATTAAAGAAGCGATCGATCGCGTGTTGTCACTCTCAAAACCGACCGTTGAAACCTACGAAGGCCGTTTGTATGCGGACAGGACGCTTATCCCGATCAAGGATCCATTGGACAGCGCAGAATCGGTCAGTACCTTGACCGGTTTGGTCGATTTGATAGCCGCAAAATTCAACAATCTCAATCCTGAACAATGCTTCATTCATGTCGAGAGCCCGAAGCGTGTCACGCTCAGCGAATTGTTATGCGACAAGTGGGGGCAACGGCAGATCCATATCGATGCGAGTTTGCCAGACTATGGCCGATTTCAGTTTGGTCAATACATGGAGCAAGAGTCCTTCATGATTGGGCTGCAAACGTTCTTTGTGAATGAGCCAGACGATCAAGACATGAAGTACGTTCTAGGGATTGCCGGGAAACTGAAGGCAGAACAGGTGCAGCAATCCGATGATGATGGAGTGTCCCAGAACGTCGTACTAAGGACGGGTGTGGTACTTGCGCAAAATACCACGATCAAGCGGACGGTGAAGCTTCGCCCCTATCGGACCTTCAGGGAGATCCAGCAACCGCAGAGTGACTTGGTATTCCGGTTGCGGAATCGAAAAGATGAAGTGCCGGCACTAGCGCTTCACATCGCTGATGGGGAAATGTGGCAACACGAGGCCATGCAGTCGATCAAGACGTACCTACAAGGCAAGTGTCCTGACTTTAAGGTGATTGCATAGCCATGACCACTCTCGAATCCCGCTTCCTCACCATCCTCTCAGAGCATCGCGGCTTATCGAAAGCCATTGCGGTGCCAGAGTTGGCAAGGAAGTTAGGGGTTCCAGAGCGACAGGCGAGAAGTATCAAGCGGGATTTGGTGGATCAAGGGCATTTAGTTGGGAGTAGCTGTACCGCGGGGAAGTCGGGCTACTACCTGATTGTGAACGAAGAGGAAGTACGCGCCACCTATCAAAACTACGCCAGCCGGTGGTCGTCATTGGGCAAGCTGATGCAGTGCATGAAGAAGAATGCCGGACAGGTCGAGAGTCCGCAACTGATCATGTTCTAGGAGGTGGTATGGAATTATTGATCGCGATGGGCGTCTTAGCTGCAATGGTCGTGGTGATTTGGATATTGATCGGCTATCCCTTATGGAACGTCTGGGCGAGTAAGCAGCATGGGGAAGCAGAGCTTCAGCAGGCGCGCAATGAGCAGAAGATTCAAATCGCTGAAGCGCAAGCCCGTCTTGATGCGGCCACGCTGAATAAGCAAGCGGCAATTATTGAAGCTGAAGCGGTGGCCGAACAGATCAAGCGGATTGGCGATCAACTGACTCAGCACGATCTCTACCTGAAATGGCAGTGGATCAAGATGATGGAAGATCGAGACGGCGAAACAATCTATGTGCCGACAGAAGCGAATCTCCCGGTATTGGAAGCGACGAGACGCACTGCCTAATTCTAGTAGTTCGTGTCTACCAGGGAACACAGAAAGGACGAGATGAAGAGAATTTACGTCGCAGGGCACTACACGCATGGAGATGTGGCGGTGAATGTCAGGAACGCAATGGAGGCCGGCACGCGCATTATCGAAGCGGGACATAGCCCATTTATCCCGCACCTGTATCACTTCGTACACATGCAGAAGCCGCAAGCCTATTCGGTGTGGATCACTCTTGACTTGGCCTGGGTGGAGGTCTGTCACGCGCTCTTGAGGTTGCCTGGGGACAGTCCTGGAGCGGACGGAGAAGTGGCGTATGCGAAACAGCTCGGCATCCCTGTATTCACCGATATGAGCGAATTGCTGGAGTGGTTGAAGTGACCTATCAAGATTTTCTTCTTACGAAAACGCGACGGTTCACCGGCCGTGGCTTTGAATCAGATACCGCTGTTCTGCCTGTCGGGCTCTTCCCTTGGCAAAAGAAGATCGTGCAGTGGGCCACAAGCAAAGGACGTGCGGCAATTTGGGCCGATACCGGGCTCGGCAAGACGGCGATGCAACTCGCCTGGGCTGATCAGGTGACACGCTATACCGGCAAGCCAGTTCTGATCCTGACTCCGCTGGCGGTGAGTTATCAGACCCTCGCGGAAGCGGCGAAGTTTGGGCTTGCTGCGCGTGTCTGTGCGGAACAGGGAGAAGCGGCCGTCTTGAGCGTGACGAACTATCACAAGTTGCACAGGTTTGACGCGGAGGGTTTTGGGGGTGTCGTGCTAGATGAGTCCAGTATCCTGAAATCGTTTCAAGGGAAAACAAAAACGCTGCTGACGGAGACCTTTGCCTCAACCCCGTATCGCCTGGCCTGTACCGCGACTCCCGCGCCGAATGATGTCTTAGAGTTGGGCAATCACTCTGATTTCCTCGGCATCATGCCGCAAAAGGAAATGCTGGCGCGGTGGTTTCTGAACGATCTCATGGGGAACATGTCATGGCGATTGAAGGGGCACGCCAAGAAAGACTTCTGGAGATGGGTCGCGTCATGGGCTGTGGTGATTCGGAAGCCGTCCGATCTTGGCTATTCAGACGACGGCTACATTCTCCCCCCGCTCAATATTCACCATGTCACCGTCCCGACGACTGGGGTCAAGGTGGAAGGGACGTTATTCGCGGATGCCAGCCTGTCCGCCACAACGTTGCATGATGTCTTGAGGCAAACGGCGCCCTACCGGGCCAGGAAGGCCTGCGAGATTGCGCTCGGCGATCCTGAAAGCTGGTTGCTCTGGACGCATACGAACTATGAAGCGGACGAGATTCATAAAACAGAATTGTCGGTTGAGGAAGTGCGCGGATCGGATTCTGATGAGCAAAAAGAGCGACGGCTGATGGGCTTTTCCGACGGATCAGTGAGGCGATTGATGAGCAAGCCTTCACTCGCCGGGTTCGGGATGAACTGGCAACACTGCCACAAGATGATTTTTATCGGACTCAATTATTCCTATGAGCAGTTCTATCAAGCGGTCCGGCGCTGCTATCGATTCGGCCAGCAATCGCCGGTCGATGTTCATGTTCTCTCGACGGATATGGAATGGCGCTTGTTCGATGCCATGGCAAAGAAGCAACGGGGGCACGAAGAAATGCAATCAGAAATGATCGACATGATGAAGGAGGAATATGCATGCCTGAATTGCGCGTAAGGGGAGAGCAGATTGAGGCGCAGCATGGTGATGGGTGGACGCTCTACCATGGAGACTGTGTGCGGGTGGTCTCTGCGCTGGAGGATGACAGCATCGGACTATCCGTCTTCAGTCCGCCATTTTCCAATCTCTATATTTACTCCGATTATCTTGAGGACATGGGGAACTGTGCGAACCATGACGAGTTTTTCCAGCATTTCGGATTTCTAATTGAGCAATTGTACCGCGTCACGAAAGCCGGTCGGTTGTCTGCGGTGCATTGCAACGATCAGACGCGCCAGAAGGGTGTCGAGGGTGTGTGCGGGATCTATGATTTTCCAGGGGATATTGTGCGTGCATTCGAGAAGCATGGTTGGACATTTCATAGTCGCGTGACGATCTGGAAAGATCCCGTCATTGAAATGCAGCGGACCAAGAATATCGGCTTGCTGCACAAACAACTCAAGAAGGACTCCTGTGCCTCACGGATGGGGCGTCCAGACTATGTCCTGGTGTTCCGGAAGAATATCCCTGGCGAGGCGAACTATCCCGATCCTGTTCCTCATACGGCCGATGAGTTTCCTGTTGATCAGTGGCAGCAATGGGCCTCTCCGGTCTGGATGGATGTGCGTCAAACGCATGTCCTGCAATACCAGGATGCCAAAGATAACGAGGACGAACGCCATATTTGCCCTCTTCAACTGGACGTCATTGAACGATGCATCACGCTCTGGAGCAATCCGGGCGATGTGGTGTTGTCCCCATTTGCTGGAATTGGCAGCGAAGGGTATCAGGCGTTGAAGATGGGCCGACAGTTCGTTGGGGCAGAACTGAAGGATTCCTATTTCGAGGTCGCTGTGAGGAATTTGCAAGCGGCGGTAGAGAGCAAGAATCAAGGAGTCCTGTTCAGCGCATAGCCACGGAACACAAGGAGGCCATTATGAAACTTCCCTTCTTTAAATCCCGTCGCGAGGAAGAGGCCTACAAAGCCGGGATTGATTGTGGGTTGAACGGAGCGACTACACAGAACTGCCATTTCTCGCTGTTTGCCACGCCGGAATTGATGAAAGCCTGGGAGATGGGCAAGGCGAGTGTGGAGAAGGTGGGGGTGTGAGCGGCTATGTGATCCTTCGCGGCAAGATGATGCGCTGTATCGGCTGCGAGGCCTGCCTTCAATATCGATACGGCTGGCGCTGGTGGTGCTGGAAGCATCGGAAATGTGTGGATCTGGGTTATGCGGACTGAAGGTCAAGGCGATGCTGAAGCGGAGGGGGTGGTGACATGGAGTTGTTGAAGACTGCGCCAACCAAAATGACGGCGGCACAGATCCATACCGTATTGCGTCGATTGGGCGGGTTCTATGGCGTGTATGTGCCGGAGTTTACCTACAACCAACGACGCATCGATGCCGCGATTATTGACGTGTCGAAACGCTGGATTCGCGGGTTTGAAATTAAGGTGTCGCGGTCTGACTTTCTTAGCGATGAGAAGTGGCATGAATATACCGAGTTTTGTTCGTCACTGTCGATTGTGTGTCCAGAAGGGCTGATTCGCAAAGAGGAAGTTCCTGGACCGTTCGGCCTGCTGTACGTCATGGGGCAGCCATCGTTGACGAATGATTTCAGGAACGTGTGGACGAAGTGGGAAAAGAAGCCGAAGCGATTTCAGCGCCGTGATGGCCTTGCGTGGCTCTATCAATACGTCAGAGTAATCGAAAAGGAATTGCCACGGATGAATTTGGAGATTGAGCGATTGAACCGACAGTTATGATGACCCCCATGAAAGGAGCGCGGGATGAGTGAGGAACCGGGAATGGAATTAAAGCATGAAGCATTGGGGCATTTGCGAATGGCGAGGGCGGCGATGATTCAGGCGCGTGATGACTGGCGAAAAGGAACACGCGAACTCGCTGTGGCCTTAACTGAGACAGATACCGCAATTCTGTGGCTCCAGCATGACATCCAGGTATCAACTCCACCAGAAAACGCCGAGGCCTCCCATGACTGACGCGGGCCTCGATATTGACGAATCAGGTGTGGACGACAACGCTTGCTCCAGGTGCGATGGTGAAGGCTGGATCTTAGGTGACTGCTTCGAGGATACGTGTTGCTGTGAAGATCCTGAGACAGAGCACGACATGATTCCATGCAACCTGTGCAATCCGGGAGGCGACAAAGAT
>ERZ650303.150-NODE-150-length-20078-cov-5.860910_pt1 | contig 20078 bp, 19 predicted proteins | sample MGYA00376239_ERZ650303 | MGnify/ENA primary metagenome ERZ650303 (study PRJEB26733, sample SAMN07839262) | wastewater metagenome | biome: small river; feature: stream; material: water | place: USA: North Carolina | collected 2016-04-05 ... | reverse complement strand
GAAGAGCGCAATTGGCGCTGGAGCGAGCTCACAGATGCCGTTATTGCAGGCAAACTCGACGTTCGCATTGGTGGAACGTATCCTCTGGCGGATGCTGCACAGGCCCATGACGACTTGGCTGGGCGCAAAACCACGGGCAAACTTTTATTACTTCCCTAGAACGAAAAGGCAATCATGAACAAGGGCGAATACCAGATCCTGCACCGCCAGTCTTCTGACTACGACAGGACTCTGCTCAGCGACGAAGGTGTTGAATCCGTCACTCTCGGCGAGCACACTTTCACTTCTGTTTCTCCTGAAGCACTCGAGCTCCTTGCCTACACCGCCTACAAGGAAATCAACTACTTCCTTCGCCCCGCACACCTTGCCCAGCTGCGCACCATCCTGGATGACCCAGAGGCGTCCGGCAATGACAAGTATGTAGCTCTTGATCTGCTTAAGAATGCCAACGTTGCCTCCGGCGGCGTCCTACCCATGTGTCAGGACACCGGAACCGCCCTCGTCATGGCTAAGCGAGGCCACCGCATCTTGACCGATGGTCGCGATGCCGAATACATCACGAACGGTATTGCCAAGGCGTATCACGACCTCAACCTGCGCTACTCGCAGATGTCTCCCACCTCGATGTGGGAAGAGGTCAACACCGGAACCAACCTGCCCGCCGAGGTCGACATTTCTCTGACCAAGGGCGACAGCTATGAATTCCTGTTCATGGCTAAGGGTGGCGGTAGTGCCAACAAGACCTTCCTCTACCAAGAGACCAAGGCTGTTCTGGAAGAGACCCGTCTGCTCGAGTTCCTGCGCGAGAAGATCGCCAGCCTCGGAACCGCAGCATGCCCTCCGTATCACTTGGCCATTGTCATTGGTGGAACCTCTGCTGACTACGCGGTGAAGACCGCCAAGCTGGCCTCCACCCACTACCTCGACTCGCTGCCCACCGAAGGTGGCAAGGAAGGTCAGGGCTTCCGTGACCTCGAGTTCGAACAGAAGGTCTTCGAACTGACCAAAACCATCGGTTTTGGTGCGCAGTTCGGCGGTAAGTACTTCTGCCACGACGTTCGTGTTGTTCGTCTTCCTCGCCACGGCGCTTCGCTGCCGATTGCCATTGCGGTCTCCTGCTCGGCTGACCGTCAGCTCCTGGCCACCATCAACTCTGAGGGTGTCTTCATTGAAGAGCTCGAGCACGACCCCGCACGATTCATTCCTGAAACCGGTCTTGAAGAAATCGAGCAGGCTTCACCAGGTGTTCCCATCAACTTGAACCAGCCCATGGAGGAGATCCTCAAGGAACTCTCTGCCTGCTCGATTGGTACTCGTGTGATGTTGACCGGAACCATTGTGGTGGCTCGCGACATTGCGCACGCACGCATGCGTGAACGCCTCGAGCGTGGCGAAGGTTTGCCCGACTACGCCAAGGATCACCCCATCTACTACGCAGGTCCCGCAAAGACCCCCGAAGGACTGCCGACCGGTTCCTTCGGACCCACCACTGCTGGCCGCATGGACAGCTATGTGGAGGAGTTCCAGAAGGCTGGTGGCTCCATGGTCATGCTGGCTAAGGGAAACCGCTCTTCTGTGGTGACCAAGGCGTGTGGCACCTACGGTGGTTTCTACCTCGGTTCTGTGGGCGGCCCTGCCGCTCGTCTGGCTCAGGACAGCATTCGCTCGATGGAGATCATTGACTACCCCGAGCTGGGTATGGAAGCGGTTTACAAGATTGAGGTAGAGAACTTCCCTGCCTTCGTCGTGGTCGATGACAAGGGCAATGACTTCTTCACGATGGATCAGAAGAAGCCTCTACTGCTGGGCCCCACTCGTTCTGTATAATATATTCAGCGCTTTCTGCGCGAATATCTAAAGGACTGCACAGATGAGTGACTCTGAATCCCGCGTTGTTGAAGGCTGGACTGGCCGCCTGTTTGAAGACTTCGCTATTGGTGACATTTACTACCACCCCTTCGGAAAGACAGTCACTGAAGCGGACAATCAGATGTTCACGCTCATGACCCAGAACGTCTCGAAGACGCACGTCGACCGCAACTATGCCGCCGGCACCAGCTACAAACTTCCTCTGGTCAACTCCACCTTCACACTTGCTCTGGTGACGGGACAGTCCACCATGGATCTCTCCATGAATGTCTTTGCCAACCTGGGCTGGGACGAAGTGCGTATGCCCGCACCCGTCTATGAAGGTGACACCATTTACTCGCGTTCCAAGGTGCTCGACCTGCGCGAATCTGCGTCACGTCCCACCATGGGCGTGGTCACGGTTGCCACCGAGGGCTTCAACCAGGATGGCACCATCGTGGTGAGCTTCAAGCGTTCCTTCATGATTTACAAGAAGGGCCACCTGCCCAGCGTTGCCGGCTCACGTCCCGACGAATCCAGCCTTCCCGAGGTAGCGTCCAAGTAATGACTTCTGCACAGGGATCGAACATCGACGTTGTGGCCAATGCCACAACGATGTTGTTTGTTCCTGGCGACCGTCCAGACCGCTTCGTCAAAGCGCACCAATCAGGTGCAGACCTCATCATCATCGATCTCGAGGACGCTGTCGCACCCGAGAACAAAGTGCTTGCACTTGATGCTGTTGTTGCTGCGTTGACCTCCCCACATGAAGAGATTCCTGGTGGCCGGCTCACTGCTGTGGTTCGTATCAATAGTGAAAACTCTTCCGTTGAGCTAGCAGCTCTTCGTGATGTTTCTGCAGTGGCAGGAAACGGCCTCTTGGGGGTCATGGTTCCCAAAGCTGAAACACCACAGCAGATGTCCGAAGCAATTGCAGCTCTTCCCGTTGGTTTCGGCATCGTTGCCTTGATTGAGTCTGCGCGCGGTCTTGTGAACGCGCATGAGATTGCATCAGTTCCTGGAGTGACTCGTCTGGGCTTTGGCGCCGTTGACTTTGGCGTGGACGTGGATGCCACCCACGAACGGGTATTTGACTTTGCCCGGGCTCAGCTCGTTATTGCCTCCAGTGCTGCTGGTTTAGCTGCACCAGTTGATTCACCCAGCTTGAGTATTAAAGACACTGACGTGGTCACTGCCGAAGCACTTCGTGCTCGTGAGTTCGGCTTCGGTGGAAAGCTCTGCATCCATCCAGCACAGGTTGAGCTTGTTCATTCAGCATGTGCCCCTTCTGCAGAACAAGTTGCGTGGGCCCAGAAAGTCATCGGCCTCGAAGGCGGTGCTTCACAACTTGAAGGCGTCATGATTGACAAGCCTGTGGTTGATCGCGCGAAGCGCATTCTGTCTCGAGCTGGAGCCAAGTAGTCATGGTTCGCCCACTCGACGGCATCACGGTTGTTTCTCTTGAGCAAGCAGTTGCTGCTCCCTTTGCCTCCCGTCAGCTCTCTGATTTGGGTGCACGTGTGATCAAGATCGAGCGCGATGCCGGTGACTTCGCCCGCGCTTATGACACCAAGGTTCATGGTGAAGCAAGCTACTTTGTCTGGATCAACCGCAACAAAGAAAGCGTTGTGCTGGACCTGAAGACCGAGCAGGGCATCGCTGCACTTCGTGGCCTTGTGTCTCAAGCGGATGTCTTTATTCAGAACCTTGCTCCTGGAGCTGTTGAACGTCTTGGTCTGAGCTCTGCCCAGGCATTGGAACTCAACCCTCAGCTGATCTATGTGTCCATCTCTGGCTATGGCCGAGGTGGAGAGTATGAACAGAAGAAGGCCTATGACCTTCTGGTTCAGTGTGAAACGGGTTTGCTCAGTGTGACTGGAACGCCAGAGGCGCCTGCCAAGGTGGGCATCTCGGTGGCAGATATTGCTGCGGGAATGTATGCCTACTCAGGTGTGCTGTCCGCATTGATTCAGCGTGGTCGCACAGGCAAGGGCGATGTGCTCGAGATCTCCATGCTCGAAGCACTGGGTGAGTGGATGAGCCAGCCCTATCTCTATGCCGAATACGGCGGAGAACAGCAGCCACGCTCAGGTGCTCAGCACGCCACCATTGCCCCCTATGGCCCGTTCACTACCAATGACGGAACCGTCTTCTTTGGTATTCAGAACGAACGTGAATGGGCCAAGTTCTGCGAGATTGTGCTCCAGGATGAATCCGTTGCTACGGATTCTCGTTTCAATGCGGGTGCTATCCGTGTTCAGAATAGACCTGCATTGCATGCCCGCATTGATGAGGTGTTCTCCACCATCAGCAGTGTCGAGGCCCTCGCTCGTTTGGACGAGGCAGGCATTGCTAATGCCCAATTGCGAGACATGCGCCAGTTCTCTGCACACCCCCAACTCGAAGCCCGTCACCGCTGGCGCGAGGTGGAACTCCCCAATGGCGAAACCGCACGCAGCTTAATTCCACCCGTCACAGCCAGCTCGTATGAAGCACAGATGGGTGCTATCCCTGCACTTGGTGCGCACACCGAGGCAGTTCTGAAAGAGTTCGGACTGAACTAATTCCTACTGGCGCGTGACCTTGCCGGTCATGGTTGCCACGGGCTGCAGGAATGCGGGCTTGGCCAAAATCCATGCCGCTACCGTGAGCACAAGTGACCCGGCGAAGAGGCCAAAGCCCAACCAGCTGTCTCCATTGTTGGAGGCATACATGTGGTTGAGATTACGCAGTGCACCGGTGGTGAGAACCAGGGTGACGTGGGCAATGACGAACAGCACGAAGAAGATCATCACGGGGTAGTGAATAGCTCGGGCAACCGGAAGTGGGTAGGCCTTGCTGATGGCTGCCTTGGGGCCAGGCCACGCGTTCGACATGCGTACACCGGTGAGGATAGCCAGTGGAGCTGCGATGAAGACGATGAGGAAGTAGGCAAGTTGCTGCAGGCTGTTGTAGTTGACCCAGCCGTTTTCGTGGGGCCAGTTCAGTGAGGCGTATTGAATGGCTGCCGACCACGCGTTGGGAATGACCTCCCATGAGGTGGGCACAAGACGCATCCATTGACCAGTAGCAAACAGCAAGACAATGAAAATCACACCATTGAGTGCCCACAGGAAGTCGAGGCTGAGGTGGAGCCACAGGTCGAGGCTGATCTTCTTGGGTTCCCCCTTGGTGCGGAGCAGTCCCTTGTTGTTGCGGGTCCAATACGCAGCGGGACGCTGCGTGGTGCGCACAAGCCACCCCGTGCGAATGATCAACACAATGAAGAACGCGTTGAGGAAGTGCTGGAAGTTTAACCACGCAGGGAAGCCTTCAGGTGCTCCTGCAGGAAGTTCTGTGGAGCCTGGGTACTGCGTCAGGAACGCTGCCCCTGCCTCAGATGCGCGGTACCACTGCGCCAGAAGCACTACAGCAACCAGAGCTACGAGTGCGAGGGGGATTCCCCACACCAGTTTCTTCTTGGTTTCAGGAGTGCCGAGGGCGGCGAGGAGTGAACTCATCGACGTGCCTCGATCGCAGCGATGAGCTGCGGCACAACAGTGAAGACGTCACCGACAACGCCAAAGTCAGCAACATCAAAGATGGGAGCGTCACCATCTTTGTTGATAGCGATGATGGTGTCGGAGGTCTGCATACCTGCACGGTGCTGAATAGCGCCGGAGATACCCAGAGCAACATAGAGCTGTGGTGCGACGGTCACACCGGTCTGACCGACCTGGTGGGACTGAGGAATAAAGCCTGCGTCAACAGCAGCACGAGAAGCACCGACTGCTGCACCGAGTGCATCGGCTAACTGCTCAACGAGGACGAACTTTTCTGCTGATCCCAGTCCGCGACCACCGGAAACAACTCTCTCAGCACCGCGAAGTTCGGGGCGAGAAGAGTTGGACTCATGGGCATTAGTGCTGTCGATAACGCCGGTCGTGCTGGCGTCCACGTCAATCGAGATGGTGCTCACGCCAGGAGAGGCAACGGGTGTGCGGCCGTCAGGTGAGCCCTGGCGGACGGTGGCAATGGTGAGCCCACCGTTCGTTTGTGATTCGACGGTAAAGCCGCCACCAAACACGGAGTGCGTGGCAACAATGCCGTCCTTGCCGTTGGCAAGGTCGACAGCATCTACAAGCACTGTGGTGTTGGTGCGCACAGCAAGACGGCCTGCTACTTCGCGGCCATCGATGGAGTTCGGAATCAGGACTGCTGCTGGCTTCTGCTCAGCAATGGCGGCTTCCAGTGCAGCAACAGCTGGAGTGGTGAGGGCAGTGAGTGCTGCAGAGCTCTCCGCGACAACCACGTGTGCTGCACCAAGTGAACCCAGTTCAGAAACGAGTGATGCACCACTTCCTGGAGCGGTAACAACGACGGCTACAGGGTTACCGAGCTTGGTGGCTGCTGCCAGGAGCGAAGGGGTAGTGGAGCTGAGCTTGCCGGAACTGGTCAGTTCGACGAGAGCGAGAATGTTCGACATGTCTGTACCTGTTCCTTCTAGATGAGTCGGTTCGAGACGAGGAAGTCAGCAAGTTGTTCTCCCGCTGTTCCGTCATCGGTGATCTTGGTACCTGCGGCACGAGCAGGGCGGACGCTCGTGCTGAGAATCACGGTGGAACCTGCGGGTGCGCTCACGCCCAGGTCAGCGAGTGACTGAGTGACCACGGGCTTCTTCTTGGCGCCCATGATGCCCTTGAAGCTGGGGAAGCGGGCGTCGGGGTTGCTCTCGTTGACGGAGATGACGGCGGGAAGGTTGGCGTGGACGTTCTGAGTTCCTTCTTCAATGAGGCGAACCCCAGATATGGCAGATCCAGAGATGTCGATGGAACCCAACATGCCCAGGTGGGGGAGACCCAGGTGTTCGGCAATCATCGAGGGAACAATTCCGCCACGACCATCGGTCGATTCGTTACCAGCAACGATGAGGTCTGCATTCAGATTGCGAAGCGCCGCGGCCAGTGTTGCTGCGGTCATGCCGGCGTCTGCACCGGCCAGTCCGTCGTCCTGGATGTGGATGGCGGAGTCGCAGCCCATGGCGAGGGCTTTCTTCAGCGAATCACTGACATCGCCAGGTGCCATGGTCATCACGATGACTTCTGCAGACTTGTCACTGTCTTTATAGGAGAGAGCTACTTCGAGGGCACGCTCATTGATTTCATCAATGACGTTGTCACCGCCCACGCGGTCAACCCAGCCTGTGGTGGTGTCGAGCTTGCGCTCGCCCCAGGTGTCGGGCACCTGCTTCATCAGTACGACGATTTTCACTACTGTTTTCCTCTCACCGAGTAACAGAAAATATTATATACCAAAGTGAAGAATGCGCTAGTAGTCAGTCATCCAGGGGTGTTACGAGTTAGCCCTGAGCGGCGATACGAGCGTCGATGTGGCTGGCAAGTTGCTCGCCAGCGTGACGCACGTGCTCGGTCATCTCGGTGCGAGCGCGTTCTGCGTCTCCTGCACGGATGGCTTCGAGCAATCCGGTGTGGTCGTGAACGGTGGTTTCGGGCCAGCCGTTGATCGAGGCATAGAAGCGACGAGGGGCATAGCGGGAAACAAGCTTGATCACCCAGGCCAGACGCGGGGCATCAGCTGCGAGGTTAATTTCGCGGTGGAAAGCGTGGTTGAGCTCTTCGAGTGAAGCCAAGTCCCCACGGTTTGCGGCTGCGGTGAGTTCAGTGTGGATCTCATCGAGTGCTGCAATGGTTTCTGGAGTGGCTTTGGATGCTGCACGTGCTGCAAGCTCTCCGGCCACCATGGACTGAACCAAGAACATGTCTCGGACGTCGTTGCCGTCTACTTTGGCAACCGTGAATCCACGGCGAGGAGCAAGATCAAGGAATCCTTCAGCACGGAGTGCTTGGAGTGCTTCGCGCGCAGGAGTTGTCGAGATACCGAGCTCATCTGCCACGGTTTCAGGGCGGACAGGGGCGCCAGCGGCGAGAGTGCCAGATGTGATCTGGTCACGCAAGAACGAAGCTGCTTCGTCACCCAACTGAGGGCGAACGGGGCGAATTCGTGCGTTCATAATCAGCAGTGCTCCTCGTCTCACACACCGGGAAGAAGCCCGGAATTCCGGGCGAGTGTGCTTCTTACATAATATTCCCTATAGCCTTGCCGAGCACTGTCAATATGATATATTTTGTTTTTATGACTACCTCTCTCAACGAAGAAGAACAGATGCTCGTCGACACCGTCCGAGCATTTATTGATCGTGATGTGAAGCCCACCGTCAACGAGGTTGAGCACGCCAATGAGTACCCCGAGGCGTGGATTGAGCAGATGAAAGAGATGGGAATCTACGGCCTCGCCGTTCCCGAAGAGTATGACGGTCTGCCCATCTCCATGCCTGCCTATGTTCAGGTCACAGAAGAGCTTGCTCGCGGCTGGATGAGTCTCTCTGGCGCCATGGGTGGTCACACCGTTGTGGCCAAGCTGCTGACCATGTATGGCACGGAAGAACAGAAGAGTAAGTATCTTCCCTTGATGGCTACCGGCGAACTGCGTGCCACCATGGCCCTGACAGAGCCCAGTGGTGGTTCTGACCTCCAAGCCATCTCTACCGTTGCTCGCGCAGACGGAGATGACCTCGTTATTAACGGGTCGAAGACCTGGATCTCCAACGCTCGACGCTCTGGCCTCATTGCCCTTCTGGCAAAGACAGACCCCAACGCTGAGCCCCGTCACACCGGTATGTCCATCGTCTTGGTCGAGCCAGGCGAGGGCATGAACATTTCCCGTGACCTGCCCAAGCTCGGTTATAAGGGTGTGGAATCTTGCGAGATTTCTTTCGATGACTACCGCACTCCTGCAACCCAGATTTTGGGTGGGGAACCCGGCAAAGGTTTTGCCCAGTTCATGAAGGGACTCGAGGTCGGACGTATTCAGGTCGCTGCCCGCTCACTCGGTGTCGCTGCCGCAGCTCTGGAAGATTCCATCAAGTACTCACAAGAGCGTGAAACCTTCGGCAAGGCCATTTGGAAGCACCAGTCCATTGGTAACTACCTCGCAGACATGGCAACCAAGCTCACCGCTGCTCGTCAGCTCACCCTCTTTGCTGCTGAAAAGTATGAAAGCGGCGAACGCTGTGACATGGAAGCAGGAATGGCCAAGCTGTTCGCCTCCGAAGTCGCCATGGAAATTGCCCTCAATGCCATCCGTATTCACGGTGGATATGGCTACTCAACCGAATACGATGTTGAACGCTACTTCCGTGATGCTCCACTCATGATTGTGGGAGAGGGCACCAACGAGATTCAAAAGAACGTGATTGCTGCGCAGCTCATTGCTCGTGGTGGACTCTAAGAAAAGGTAAGCACAATGTCGTACTTCACCCCAGACGCTGATCTTCTCGCAGCATCGGAGAAGGCCCTTGCCAGCATCAATGTCTCTCGACTGTTGCCTAGCAGCACCAGCTTCGATGTCATTGACCCTGCAACGGAGAAGGTCATTGGCACCCTGCCAGATCACACTCCCGAGCATGCTCTGCAGGCCCTGACCAAGGCAGATGCCGCGGGTAAGGAATGGGCAAAGAAGAGCCCACGTCACCGTTCGGACATTCTGCACGCCGTCTATGCCAAGTTGATTGAGAACAAGGACACCCTTGCCTACGTCATCTCCCGCGAGATGGGCAAGCCGCTGTCCGAAGGTTATGCCGAAGTTCAGTACTCCGCAGACTATGTTCGCTGGTTTGCAGAAGAGGCACTCCGTGCTCAAGGTCTCTACCGTGACTCGCCTGCAGGAGATGCAACCATCCTTGTTCGTCGTGCTCCTGTAGGTAACGCAGTTCTCATCGCCCCCTGGAACTTCCCCATGGCGATGGCAACGCGCAAGATTGCTCCCGCGCTCGCCGCAGGATGTGCGTGCGTGGTTAAGCCAGCCAACCTCACTCCACTGACCACCGTGGTTGTGTTGGATCTCATGATCCAGGCAGGTGTACCCGAAGACCTGGTCCAGGTCATCACCACGACAGACGCTCCTGGCTTTAGCTCAACGCTGTTGGCTGACCAGCGCGTGCGCAAGATTTCCTTCACTGGATCCACTCCCGTGGGAAGCACTCTGATGGAACTCGCTGCCAAGAACATCGTGAAGAGCTCGATGGAGCTCGGTGGTAATGCTCCCCTCATCGTCTTTGATGATGCAGATCTGGATCGCGCAATTGAAGGAGCAATCCTGGCCAAGATGCGTAATGGTGGCCAGACCTGTGTTGCTGCAAACCGCATGTTTGTTCAAGAAGGCATCGCAGATGCGTTCATTGACGGCTTCACCGCCAAGATGGCTGCATTCAAACTGGGTAACGCGATGAACAAGGATGTAGATCTCGGTCCCGTCATTGATGACCGTGCTGTTGCGCGCCTGACTCACCTGGTCAATGACGCAGTTGCTAAGGGAGCAACTCTCCGCACAGGTGGCAAAGCTCCCGATCGTGAAGGTCACTTCTTCGAGCCCACGGTTCTCGACAATGTTCCTGCGAATGCAGACATTGCCACCACAGAAATCTTTGGGCCTGTGGCAGCAATCACGCGCTTTAAGACTCAAGAAGAGGTTATTGCGAAGGCGAACGACACTGAGTTCGGTCTTGCTGCGTTCGTGTTCACGGAGAACCTCGACCGCGCCATCAACGTGGCCGAAGCACTCGAAACCGGCATGGTCGGTATCAACAATGGTCTGCTCTCCAACATTGCCGCCCCCTTCGGTGGAGTGAAGGCGTCAGGAACCGGCCGCGAAGGTGGAGCTGAAGGTCTTGAGGAATACCAAGAGATTCGTTACTTCACCATGAAGCGTAAAGAAACCTTCTAAGCACCTCCAACGCCTGAAGGCAACAAAAAACCCTCGTCGTAATCCGGCGGGGGTTTTCTTGTGAACTAGACGTTGACAGGTTCTACCTTCAGGAATCAAATTAGGTGCTCTTTGTTGTACAATCAAGCGTACAACTTACCTCTGGAGTAACCATGAAATCGATGACCTATAGCGAATCTCGCAAGCGGTATGCAGAAGTTCTCGATTCTGTCGTAGACGATTGCGAAGAGGTGGTGATAACTCGAATCGGCCATGAACCAGCAGTGATAGTTTCTCTGCACGAATATCAATCGCTCAAAGAAACGGCCTATTTGATGAGATCCCCCGCCAATGCCCGCAGGCTCCTCAGCGCAATCGAATCTCTTGAATCAGGCAAAGGTGAAGCTCACGAGCTCGTAGAAACTGACTAAGGCAATGAAGCTGGTGTGGGCTGCCGAAGGTTGGGAAGACTACCTGTGGTGGCAAGAACATGATCGTAAAATTCTCAAACGCATCAATGCGCTCATTGTGGACATCTCACGAAACGGCAATCAGGGAATAGGCAAGCCTGAGCAACTCAAGCATGAGTTCACGGGTTACTGGTCACGGCGTATAACTGATGAACATCGGCTCATCTATCGCGTGACAGAAGACACTGTCTTTATAGCGATGTGTCGTTACCATTACGGCAAATAGAACTTATTTTGCCCCAACAGGTTCGACCTTCAGGAACCAATCAATCAGCTCTCGGCCGTGGGCTTGAGCATATTTGCCTTGGGTTTCCCACTGGGCACGGAATTCATCTGCGGTGAAGTTTCCGGTGAGTTCATCTCCGCCCACACGCAGCCACTCGTTCATGAGTTCAGTAGTGACTTCGGGGTGGAATTGAACACCGAGAGAGTTTCCAGCACGGAACACTTGGGGGGCAATGTCATTGCGGGCAAGAACTTCTACATCTTCAGGAAGCTCCACGATGTCGTTGTGCCACGAGAACCAGGGGCCAGGAGCTGTGGGGCATCCTTCGAAAGTGTCGAAATTGATCATGCCCACCTCCATGCGTTCTGCCTTGATGGTTCGGCCGCCCAATACTTCTGCCAGAAGCTGGGCGCCAAAGCAGATTCCGAGATAGGGAGTTCCTCGCTCGCGAACAGCGCGGATGAAGTCAATCTCTTGCTCAACCCACACGCGAGTGTTGGGGTTATAGGCGTGTGTGAACGAACCAAACATGATGACGGAGTCGATTCCCTCAAGTGAGGGGAAATCGGTATTTGCTTCGAGGAAACCATCGTGTTCAGGGGTCGCCTTGAGCACTTCGTGGTGAAGCACCGTGTTTCCTAGTTCGCTCAAGTAGCTTGCAACGTAACCGTAGTCAGAGGCGACGGTTTCCTCATGGGTAATGAGCAGGATTGTCTTGGACACGAATGTTCCTTTAGTTAGATGACGTCGCGGTAACGCTGAGTTTCCCAGTCGGTAACCCAGGCAGCAAATGCAGCCATTTCGTTCTGTTGCATCACAGTGAAGTTTTCCACGAAATCTTTACCGAAGCATTCGAGCGTCCAGTCACTGGATGAGAAGTTTGCTAACGAGTCACGCATGCTGGTGGCAAAACGAACCAAACTCTCGTCCAGGTGGACGTCACCGATGGACTGAGGGATCAGAGGGTAGTCATTCTTGATGCCATCGAGGGCGGCCTGGAGGTAGCCCTGTGCAACGAGGTAGGGGTTGGAGTCTGCAGCGGCCCAGCGGACTTCAATGCGTGTGCCAGGTCCTGCATCGGTGATGCAGCGAACGCCAACGAGTCGGTTATCGAGGCCCCAACACACTTGGGTGGGGGAGAACGAGTAGTCCACGATGCGCTTGTAATCATTCTGAGTGGGCTGGGCAATAATTTGCAGCTCGAGGTTGTGCTGAAGGATTCCAGCGAGAACCTTGCGCATCAAATCAGAGTGAACGGGGTGGTCTGAGTCTTTCGCAGCGAAGAGGTTCTTACCGTTCTTATCTGTAACGCTCATGTGAACGTGCATACCCGAACCGGCACCACCATTAATGGGCTTGGCCATGAACGTGGCATGTAAGTTGTTCTGGCGTGCGACGCGTCGCACGATGTGGCGGAACAAGATGGTCTTGTCCACCATGGTCAGAGCGTTGTCGTACTTGAGGTTGATCTCAATCTGAGAGGGACCATATTCGACGTTGGAAGCTTCAACTTCAATACCTGAGCGCTCGAGGGCGTGACGGATGCCACCAATGACTGCCTCGAGTTCATCTGCACGGTCCATGGAGTAGCAGTAGGCCTGGTCCGAGATGGGGGTCCAGTCATCGTTGAAGAGGTGGAACTCCAACTCAGTTGCCATGTCGACTTTGTAGCCAAGCTCCAGGAATGACGCCAGAGTCTTCTTGAGCATTCCGCGGCCGTCCATGGTGACGGGCTCACCGGTGTGACCATCGACCATGTCGCACATGACGGTGGCCATACCGTCTTCCCAGCCCGCAATGCGGAAGGACTGCAGGTCAGGCACTGCCTTCATATCAGGGGCACCCATGTCACGTTCAAACCAGGGAGTTGCTTCCACGTCGGAACGGAAGTTCCACGAGAAGGCGACACCAGAGATGGCAAAGCCTGCACCAGAAAGGAACTGCTCTACCGGAAGGCGCTTACCTCGAGGCATTCCCCATGTGTCGGTGAAGATGCACTCGACGGTATGGATCTTGTTTTGCTCGATGATCTTGGCGCAGTCAGCCATCGTGGCGGGGGCAGAAGCAGTGTGTGATGCCATGGTTCCTCATCTTTGAGTTACATATCCAGTAATCGGATATACAATATATAGAGTAACCGAGGGTTACTTCTCCGGCAACTATTGCCGGACTTTCTCACTGTGGAGGTCTCGTGAAAACGCTGGTATTGGTTGAAGCAAACAAGCCATTAGTACTGGAAGAACGAGAGATTCCCGTCGCCACGGCACCAGGCGAAGAAATCATCAAAGTCATTGCCTGTGGTGTGTGCCACTCAGACATTCACGTCGCAGATGGACACTTCGGCGGACCACTACCGTTAGTCCTCGGTCACGAAGTCGTGGGTGAACATGCCGAGCTGGGTCGCGTCCTTCTTTATGCACCCTGGGGTTGCCGCAAGCCTGATTGCCGCCAGTGCAACGCAGGTCTTGAAATGATCTGCGCCAACAGTCACGAAGCAGGTGTGGTCGATGACGGTGGCTACTCCGAATACATGCGAGTACCCAGCCGTGACTACTTGATTCCCATCGGTGATCTTGACCCTGCAACGACAGCACCATTGGCTTGTGGTGGTCTTACCGCTTTCCGTGCCGTCAAGCGCACCCTGCCTCACCTCAATGTTCCCGGGGCCAAGGCAGTCATTATTGGTGCCGGAGGTTTGGGCCAGTTCGCCATCCAGTTCATGAAGAAACTGGCCAATGTTGAACTAACCGTCCTGGACATGGCGGACGACAAGCTCGCCGCTGCCAAGGAACTCGGCGCAGATCACGCGCTCAAGCAACTGCCAGATGGCGTGAAGTATGACGCCATCATCGACTTTGTGGGTGCCAAGCCCACCATGGAAGCTGCTGCAGGGGCTGTCAACCGCCAGGGCATTCTGGTTGTTGTGGGTCTCGCTGGTGGTCGACTCGAGTTCGGTGTCGGTGTCATCCCCAGTGAAGCAGTGCTGACTACCAGCATCTGGGGAAGCTTGGAAGAACTCAAGGAGCTTCTTGAGTTCGTCCGCACGCAGGGTGTTAAGCACCTTGTCGAAACCATGCCTCTTGATGATGCGCAAGAAGCGTTGGACCGTCTGCGCCGCGGTGAAATCCGCGGTCGCGTGGTCCTGACTGTCGCCTAACTTTTCTCTTCAATCAAAGGACAGCACGTGAACTTCCCCACGAAATCAGTTCAGCAATGGACCGACTACGCCAACACCATTAAGTGGCCTGAGGCCATGATCATCGATGGCAAGCCACAGGCAGCCCGCGATGATTCCTATGTTGCACTGGTCACCCCACGTGATGGTGCCACCGTCACACAGGTTCCCTACGCAACTGCGGATGAACTTGAGATGGCGGTGAGTGCAGCACGTCGCGCCTTTGATGAAGGTCCCTGGCCTCGCATGGCTCCGAAGCAGCGCAAGGAGCTCATGCTGGCATGGGTGGCGTTGATGGAACAGCACCGCACGGAACTGGCAACCATGCTCAGTATCGAAATGGGCAAGCCCATTGCCGATGCCTGGGGCATTGAACTTCGAGCGCTGATCAACACCTACCGCTGGTATGCCGAGATGGCAGATAAAGAACTCGATGAGATCTCGCCCGTAGGCGAGGACGACCTCGCACTGATTACCCGTGAACCTGTGGGTGTTGTGGCAGTCGTGACGCCGTGGAACTTCCCGCTGACATTGTCAGCGTGGAAGATTGCTCCCGCTCTTGCTGTGGGCTGCACCGTCGTGCACAAGCCTGCCGACCTCACTCCACTCACTGCTGTTCGTATCGCCGAGTTGGCACTTGAGGCTGGTATTCCTGCCGGTGTCTTCAACGTATTGCCTGGACGTGGATCTGTCATTGGCAAGGGCCTTGGGCTGCACCGCGCTATTGATTCATTGGCCTTCACCGGTTCAACGGAAGTGGGCCGCGCCTATATGGAATACGCTGCACAGTCGAACCTCAAGCGCGTATGGCTCGAACTCGGTGGTAAGTCACCCAACATCATTCTTCCGGACGCTCCAGATCTGCAAACTGCCATCGACACAGCCGCCTGGGGAATCTTCTTCAATACAGGCCAGATGTGTACTGCTCCTTCGCGGTTAATTGTTCACCAGGATGTTGCCGACGAGGTCATCGCGGGAGTGATCAAGGCTGCCGAAAACTACAAGCCTGGAGATCCTTTTGATCCCGCTACCAAGATGGGCCCACTGGCTTCCACATCACGCCGAGCTGAAGTGCAAGCGCACGTCGACCGCGGCCTTGCTGATGGTTCAACTCTGGCTCTCGGCGGTCACTCCGTCGAGCTCAGTGGACCTCTAGCTGGCGGCGCGTATTACGAGCCCACCGTGTTCATTAACGTGAACCCTGATTCTGCACTGGCTCAAGAAGAGATCTTTGGCCCTGTGTTGTCCGTCACCACGGTCTCAAGTGATGAAGAAGCTATTCGGGTAGCCAATAACTCTGACTACGGTCTGGCTGCAGGTCTGTGGACGGCAAATGTCTCGAAGGTTCACCGCCTCGCTCGACAGATTCGTGCAGGAACTGTGTGGGTCAATTGCTATGAAGAAGGAGACCTCACGGTTCCTTTCGGTGGTTTCAAGATGAGCGGTAATGGACGTGACAAGTCACGTCACGCCCTTGAGAAATACACCGAGCTAAAGACCACCTACATCAAGCTCTAGGAAGAAACTCAGAAGGCCCCCGCACTGCGGGGGCCTTCGTGTTGTCCTAGGTGTTGGTTCTGCTCATAAAGAAAGGGCGCCCACCTTGTGCAGGTGAGCGCCCCAGTTCTTTGTTCTGACTAGGAAACCATGTCCTTGGTCAGTGATGCGTTCTCCTTCTTGTCGACAACGGACACGATGAGTCCGATCACGAAGAAGATTGCAGGGAGTGCTACGAGGAACCAACCAAGTGGGCTCAACGCAAATGCGCTCTCTGGCAATGTGGGGTCAACACCGTCTGCTGCTGTTCCTGCAAGCAGGTTGAAGCGAGCGAGGATGAGGTACATCGCCAGCACCATTCCGATTGCAGCCAGAGCGGGTGCAATCTTGCCTTGCCAGACATTGGCGCCTTCGTTCTTCATGAAGAAGGCAATGACGGCAATTGACACCAAGATCTCAACCAGGGTGATGGCAAGCACAGCAACTGCACTGAGCCAGTAGAAGAGGTTGAGGATGGGGTCAAGTGCGAAGATGGCGAACAGGCCAACAACTACGAGACCAGCGATGGACATGGTCCATACACCTGCGGAGGGTGCTCCACGGCGGTTGGTGTGGGACAGACGCTTGGGCAGAACGCCACCGCGGCTCATTGCGAAGAAGTAGCGAGCTCCAGCGTTCTGGAAAGCAAGCAAACCTGCAAAGAGACTGGTGATGATCAGTACCTGCATGAGGGTCGACATCCAAGGACCGACGTACTGCTCAGCGAGAGAGAACAGAACTCCAGCTGGGTTAGCAAGTCCATCAGAACGCTCGAGGATCTGGTTGATGGCGTCCGAAGAACCCATACCAGTCATCATGGCGAAGCTGACGATTGCGAACAGACCAGCAATGATTCCGACAGCCCAGTAAGTTGCGCGGCGAACGGCCTTCTTGGGGTCCTTAGCTTCTTCGCCGTAAATAGCGGTGGATTCGAATCCGATGAAGGATGCGAAGGCGAAGGAGAGAGCAATACCTGCTGTACCAGTAATGCCACCAACGAAGACGTTGGATGGGTTGAAGCTGGCATCGAAGTTGAGTCCTTCTGGACCACCGTTTGCCAAGATGACAATCGCGGTTACCAGCATGGATAGGACTTCAAGTGAGGTGAGAACACCGAGGAACTTTGCTCCCACGTCAACGCTGAAAAGCGACAGGGCGGTAACGAGTACCCAGCCAATGACGAACCAGACGAACCAGGGCAGGTCCACTCCCAGCTCTGCAAAGGTGAAGCTCATCATGGCGCCGAAGAAGCCATAGATACAGAACTGGACGGTCATGTATGCCAGCACCGAAACAAAGGATGTAGCAACACCCATGTTGACGCCGAGGCCTCTACCTACGTAGGCAAAGAATGCACCAGCGTTGGTGACCTTGTGGCTCATCGCGGTGAAACCGACGCTGAACAGAAGCAGGATAAGTCCTACGAATACGAATGCACCGGGAACGGCGACGCCGTCACCGAGAACGGCAGCAACCGGAACAGTTCCGGTCATGCCGGCCATAGGGGCCGATGCGGCTACAACGAAGAAGACGATACCCGCAACGCCGAGACGGCCCTTGCTAAGTTTTCCGTCCTCAGTTGTCTGAGTGGATGACATTATTTGATCTCCTCATTGAGTTCATAAATCGTTTGGATAGAAACGATGTTTCAACATTGCCAATAAAGCAGTGGCTACGTCAAGTTCAGACTATAACTTTTGGGCAAAGAATATGGAATATTTTCTGTAAACAACTTGTTACGAATTTATGTTTGTTTGGATACGAATGACCTATAAACTCTTATGTCATGAGTGAACTTAACGGCTTCCTTGCCCCCAAGACCCCCACAGGTAAAAGCGCCATCATCCCCGAGATGCCCTGGCACTATTCCGGAACACTGCTCACTGTTGAGTACCTGACCGATCCTGCCAACGTGCGCGCCATCCTCCCTCCCGAGCTCGAGCTTGCCGACGAAGAGCCCGGTGCTGTGGCACTGATCTGGGCCGACTGGCAGTCATGCTCTGATGACTTCGAAGAGCTGCTGGATCCAGATCGCTCGCAGTACATGGAGACCTTCGTGGTTGTCCGGTGCAAATATGAAGGTGTCACTTACAGCCGCTGCGTCGCCATCTGGGTTACCAAAGACTTCGCTATGGCTCGTGGTTGGTTCCAGGGCTACCCCAAGAAGCTTGGATCGATGCACTCCACTCGCGTCTATAACCGTGGCAAGGCAACCCCCACTCTCGAAGCTGGTGCCAAGTTTGGTGCAAGCCTCGCTGCTTATGACCACCGTCTCGCTACCGCCAAGGTGACCCTGACCGGTCCTGTCGAGAGCAACGGTTTCGTCAACGGTCACAAGATGCTGCACAACCGTTGGGTCCCTTCCATCACTCCTGGTGCAGGTAACTCTCTCGACCAGCTCATCACCATGGGTGGCGTCGACCTCGACCTCGGTCAGGCATGGGGTGGAACTGCAGAACTCACTCTGGGTGACTCGCAGTGGGATGAGCTTGGCTCGATCCTTCCTGTTGAGAAGATCTTGGGCGGTTACTTCCGTGAGGTGGGCACCACTTTCAACGGCGGAACCCTCGTTGCAGACCTGGGCTCAAACCCCAGCATCTAACTCATTCGTATCTATCCCAACTGATACACAGAAGCCCCGGTGATGATCACCGGGGCTTCTTGCTGTCTTGTCCTCTGCTGGGAGGAAAGCTGGTTTAGTACGCCTCGGCGTATTCGGTGATCTCCCAGTCGGTGACCTCGCGGGTTGCAGGGTCTTCGACGGCAGCTTCGTAACGAGCAATCTCATCACGCTTGAGCACCATGAATACGTTGACCAGTTCTTGAGAGAGCTGGTTGCGTAGAGCGTCATCAACTTCGAGCGCATCGAGTGACTGGGTAAAGGATTCAGGAAGAATCTCTGCACCTTCGTTGTCGTATGCCATGCCGACAGCGTCGGGAGGACATTCCATTTCGTTGACGATTCCATCTAGACCGGCGGCCAGGATTGCAGCAATGACGAGGTAGGGGTTGGCTGCGCCGTCTCCCACACGAATTTCAAGACGAGTTCCCTGGCCACGCTCTGGTGGAACACGAACCATGCAGGAACGGTTGTCGTAACCCCAGTTGGAGCGGTAGGGAGCCAGGGTGTCTGGACCGAGACGCTTGAAGGAGTTGATGGTTGGGTTGGTAAATGCTGTCAATGCATTGGCGTGCTTGGTAATGCCAGCGATCAGCATCTTGGCGGCGGGAGAGAGGTTGCCGCGGCCGTCGTGCATCTTGTTAATGCCATCGGCGTCGGTGACAGAGAAGTGCAGGTGGAAACCTGATCCACCCTCGTCGCTCCAGGGCTTACCCAAGAAGGTTGCGTGCTTACCGCGCTTAGCAATGATGTCCTTGACGGCGGTCTTAAAGAAGAAGGTGCGGTCAGCGGCATCCAGAGCTTCGCTGTGCCAGAGGTTAACTTCATACTGGCTGGGGCTGAACTCGTGGTTTCCGGCAAAGGCGCCAATGTTGAGGCTGTCCAACATGCGCATGAGGTGAAGGAAGTCACCGTCAGGATCTACCAGAGTTCCGGTCATGTATACGCGACCTGTCTGACTCAGTGAACGCTGGAACTTTCCGTTCTCATCCTTGTTGGAAATGTAGAACTCAAGCTCGGGTCCCACGACAGGGTGGAGTCCTAGTGCCTGGTAGCTCTCAATGACCTTCTGCAGCACAGAGCGAGGAGACATCATGTTGGGCTTGCCGTCTGGATTGAACGCATCTCCAACGACATACGCAACTCCGGGCTCCCAAGCCAATGGTGAGATGGTGCCAGGAACGATCTGGGTGAAGAAGTCTTGTAGGCCATCACTAGCAATGCCGTTGGCCTCGTGGAATTCACCACCGGTTGTGGTGGTCCACACGCCTTGGCTGAAGGCAGGGCCGTTGTGGCAGGCCTTGTCCAGCTGACTGACCAAGATGTCCTTCGAGCGAGGAATGCCCAGTACATCCGAGAACATGACGCGAAGAACATCAATTCCGCGTTCTCCGAGGTCATCTCGAAGTTTGGTCAGATCGTTAACCATTGCAACTCCTTTGT
>ERZ650303.149-NODE-149-length-20132-cov-8.989092_pt1 | contig 20132 bp, 23 predicted proteins | sample MGYA00376239_ERZ650303 | MGnify/ENA primary metagenome ERZ650303 (study PRJEB26733, sample SAMN07839262) | wastewater metagenome | biome: small river; feature: stream; material: water | place: USA: North Carolina | collected 2016-04-05 ... | reverse complement strand
CCACCAAGAACACAGCTAACACTGCGCCCTGCAACCATGTGCCACCAGCACCAGGTGGTGGATTGAAGCAGCACACGTTGCCAGGGCAAAGCTCGACCTTGTTCTTACTAAACAGGTCATAAAACTTGCAGCCAATACAAATCCCGAATGATGACTCAAAGAAAAGTAACAGCAAGCACGTGCCACACACAAGCATGTTGATAGGACCAATCACGCCCTTGATGACAATCAAATACAGCATCAACAATGCCAACGTGAAGCCAATCGCCCATGCAAATCGTTTTTGTGGCGCGCCCACATATTCGGGCTCTTGCTTGCGAACCATCCACTGTCCAAGAATCAGGCTGGGAGAAAACTTCGGGTTCACAAAAATCCGCACTGTGAAGTCGATCAAAAACGCAACGACAAACACACGTGTGGGCTGAAAATTACCCAACAGCATTGCATTCATAAACGTGACCATGGCAAAGAAGAACAAGATTCCTGCAGAGGCCCTCACTGCACGTTCATTCAGTACCGGGACGCTATATCCAGGACGATGCTCTCCGAATTGAAAAACTGCTTTTGACATAGATTCCTCTACTTGGTTCTTGTTAGTATCAGTCGTTACGCATAAATAACTTATGATTTAGATCATATGATTCATAATCAACTCAATTCATACTTTCAGCTGAAAACGTTGCTTCCAGAAGAAGTTCATGCGCTTTGCAAGAAAACATCTGTAAAAAAAGGTACCCTGCTCTTTCAAACAGGCAAAAAACCACATTGGATGTTTTTTGTTCTCAGTGGCGAGGTGACTCTCGAGCGCGTAAGCCAGCAAGGAGATTCCTTAGTTCTTCAAAGGACAAGGCATGGTTTTGTGAGTGAGGCTAGCCTTCAATCGCCCAAATATCACTGTGATGGACGCGTAGTAACCAACTCAGAGATCATTCAAATTCCTCTTTCAGCCCTTGCCGATGCTCTGAATACTGACTCAGCTTTTGCAGGTCGTTGGATCAGCATGTTGAATCAAGAGGTTAAGCGGCTTCGACTGCAATGCGAACGATTGAGTATGAAGTCCGTCAAAGAAAAAGTGCTTCACCTCGTGAATACTGAGGGTAAAAACGGAAAATATAAAGTCACGGCTGGACTCAAATTATTGGCTGGGGAACTGGGTGTCACACATGAGGCTCTGTACCGTACGCTTGCAACTTTAGAATACGAAAGGATACTGCGACGAGAAGAAGGGCTACTTCTTCTTGCTTGATAAGTCACTAACCTCGTTTGCGACCAACAAAGCCTAAAAGCCCTGACATTCCCTGGTGAGCGGCCACCTCTTGAATGTCAGCCTCATAGGCACGCATATCCTTGTTCTCGCCAATAATGCATCGAAGCTAAAAATGAATGTAAACGCCGATTTCAGTCTCAAATCAGTAATTAATACCAATGAATTATTTTGGGAACCTTCACCCATCCCTGGGGTAGATCGAAAACTATTGGATCGAATTGGTAATGAAGTTGCGAAAGCCACCTCGATAGTTCAATACGCCCCAGGTTCGAGTTATTGCGAGCACAAGCACACTGGAGGCGAGGAAATACTTGTACTTTCTGGTGTATTTTCTGATGAAAGTGGCAACTACCCTGCGGGGAGTTATCTGCGTAACCCTCCACATAGTGCCCACATGCCGTTTTCTAAAGACGGCTGTACGCTGTTTGTAAAGCTAAGGCAGTTTCACCCCAATGATCAGGATACCGTTCGTATCAATACAAAAACTTCTGCTTGGTATCCCGGCCTAGTACCTGGTTTATCGGTGATGCCGCCTCATGATTTTGATGGCGTTGGAACTGCCATTGTTCGATGGGAACCAAACACGATCTTCAACCCACACGTCCATCCTGGGGGCGAAGAGATCTTTGTTCTCGAAGGCGTGTTTCATGACGAACATGGCTCTTACACCTCTGGTACATGGATAAGAAGTCCTCGCTACAGTAGACATGCCCCATTCACAAAATCAGAGGGAGCAGTAATCTATGTGAAAACTGGCCACCTTGACTATCCGATACCTCAAGAGATCAAAGGTATCTAGTTGACTCTCGCTCACTAAGATTGAATCCACGTGTCATACGGAGTTATTACTTGAAGTTATTCCACAAGTTACTTGCAGTCATGTGGCTACTCGCATCTTCAGCTGCGTGGACACAAGACGTCATCCATCACGGCCCCGTCCTAGACATACAAGTGAAACGAGGAGACGTTCGACTTCCTTTGGCATTAGTTAATAAATTACGCAAAGGTGATCGACTGCTGGTACGTCCAGATACTGAAACTCTTACAAAAGGCGACTGGGTTTTATTACTGGCTCGCGTTTCCCCCACAGGCAACCAAGTTGTTTCACAACATTTCGAAGTTGCAGATCTCAAAAGTCCAGCTGAACTAGAAATCACAGCGGACAACCAAGCACCAGTGATCATGTTGGCTCCACAGTTGCGTAACTTATTTGGTCTCTATACAAGCCTGCATGAATCTGCCAGCTTACTTAACGAAGTGTTACGTGCAGACCCCCAGAGATTTTTCGATCTTCAAAAGGTTGACCAAATCAACCAAGCAATTCTTGCAATCAGTCAGGGGCTATCTAAGCGCGTCTCCGGCCGAAAGCCACAAGAGGCTATTCAAGCAGCGCGGGAACTAGCAGCTAAATTTGGCGTTTTAAACCTTGAACCAGAGTGCATTAAAAATGATGCTGTCAACGCTGAATGCGTTGCCACACAAATTGTTTTCGCGAAAGATTTTGTACTTCCTTCGAACGGTGATCTAAGCGCAATGGTGGGAAACAAAAAAGCTGTTGACCTTAATAGCTTCCTGCTTTCAAACCTGCGTATATTTTCTGAAGCCAGCGATTTTTTGAGCAATAAATACAGAGATAGCTATGACTTTGCCCCCACATTTGGTCGGCGTCAATCATCATCCTCGCGCATTGAGCTATTCTCAGTTGCACGCTTTCGCTCAGGAAACATAAAGACTGCTTACATTTACGTTCCCTCATGGTTCAGCGCCAACGCTCCAGTCTTGTCCAATAATGAGCGAGCACCACAGTGCTTCACAGGCGGTACTTTGCCATTGCAAGTGCGCGGAAAACTCCCATTAGTCAACTATTGGCATGACTGGCATATGCAGGTCATCGACCTACAAAATGACGCATTACTGGGTGAGACTCGCAACATTTCATTTGACCAAGAATCTGGCATCTTGAATTTTGAGTCCCTGCCTTTTGATTCCCAGAATCGTCCGACCTCAAATGAGGTGGGGGTCAAATTAGCAACACAATTTGGATTCTCAAAAGTAGTGCTCTCAACTATTCGAATGAAGCTTCCACTTCATGAGCAAAGTGAGATTTTTAAGGCACTAGAAGGTAAATCAACATTAATCTCAGGTGAAAAAGGACAGTTGAAAATTCGTGACGCAGGAAGCGCATCGTGCGTTCGCTCCATGGAGGTTCAACTACCTGATGGATCCGAGGTTCATAACGACAATGATGAGCCATCTCGAATTGAAGTAGATTTGAGCAAGACAGCGCCTACACAGTTGACGATGAGTATTCAGCAATCAGGAACTGATCCTATTGCCGTTAACTTAAGAGTACTAAAGCCACGAGCACGCATTACCCGAGTTGAACACGCTCAATGGGAAGACTATGTAACGGTCACTGGTACTCAACTTGAACGTATTTCTCGCATAGAGATAGGGCAATCTATTTGCACTCTTGATGCTGGTATTCTGCCCACTTCTATCGTCAATAAACAAACATTTAAATGTGACACGAACATTCGTGATAACGCACATCTTCCCGAACAAGTGCTAATAGTTCACCATGATGATGAACCCTCAGCTCAACGTGTCCTTCTCAATAAGTTACTAGCCAAACCACGATTTAGTATTTCTAGCAGCGTCAACAACTCTTTAGTCGTTAGCCCATCAGCAAAAGCGCTGCAATGGCATCTCTCACCTACGGATCGTTATTTGAGCGAAGACTCAGGACTTAACGTTTTGTTTCAAGCGGACTCGCCCTACACGCTTCAGCGTGGCTCCTACATGCTTCAGATTCGTTTCAAAGATGATCCTCAATCTGATCGTCAGCCAATCAATACACCTTTGATTGCAGACTTTTCGCACAATGAACTACGTACGAAAAATCCAATTAGCTTTTCTCAGTCTGATTTACCTAGTGTCATCAACTCTTTAGAGTACCGAATCCAGAATAACACTTTTGGACAAGCCAGTGAATGGGGCAACTTACCAAGATCAGTCATAGTGCTGCCTGATTTGCAAAACGCAACTTGTTCTGCAACAAGTGATTCATGGTTAGTTAGCGGTAAAAACTTAAACCTGATTGAATCAATACGGGTTGATAACACTGGCAAAGATGAAGATTTTCAATCCGCTCAACTCGTATCCTGTTTGCAAGGACTTTGCCTCAAAGTCCCTGCGCCATTAGCCAGAGACTCAATCGATATTCGCATGCGATGGGTTGATGACCGTGAGTTCAACGTCATGATTCCCGAAATCACGAAAAACTGTGAAAGCGCAGCCATTTTGAATTGAGGTTATCCATATAAAATTTTACTAATTTCTAATTTTCTTTGTTGTAAAGACAGAGCGCAGCATGAAAATTGCTTTCAACTTGAAGTGTCGAGTGCGTTATCTCAAAAGTCTCAAGCAACAGTTCTTGAACTGTTTTTAATAGCTCATCACTTTCAATAATTGGACTATTTAATACTAGATGAACAGTCAATGCAATCTCAGAAGTACCAATTTTCCAGACATGAAGACTATGTATGTTTTGTACATTGGGCAACGCCAACAATGCCAAGCGGACTTCATCAAGATTGATCTCTGGGGGTACACCATCAAATAACTGATGAAGTGAATTTTTCAAAAGTGACCATGTGCTGAAGATGATCAAAAAAGCAATGACCAAGCTGATCAACGGGTCCATCCAGAGCCAACCCTTCCATAAGGTCAAACCACCAGCAATAAGAACACCTGCTGAAACCAATGCGTCGGAAGCCATGTGCAGAAATGCTCCACGAATATTGCTGTCTTTTTGACTACCTTTAGAAAACATCCATGCGGTAAATCCGTTGATCATGATCCCAACGCCTGAGATCAACATCACGGTCACCGAATCAACTGCTTCTGGATTCTGAAATCTATGCGCGGCCTCCCAAGCAAGTGACCCCATACCAAATATCAGCATCAAAGCATTTGCAAAACCAGCCAGCACAGATGCTTTGCGCCACCCAAATGTATGCGTCGAGTTTGGCTTCAGCTTGGACACTGCATAGGCTACCCAAGCGAGCAGCATTCCACCGACATCGCTAAGGTTATGCCCAGCATCAGCCATGAGCGCCAATGAATCTGACCTCCAACCACCCCACGCCTCAATAAGTACAAATCCAAAATTTAGAAAGATGCCTGTGGCAAATATCTTTCCAAAACTTTTGGGTGCGTGGTCATGGGTGTGTTCATTCATCTTGTTTTAAAACTCAACTCTTCAGTTAATTTACGCAACACGCTGAATTTGCCGTAGGGTTGGGCGCACATTCAGTCGCGCAACATCCAGCAGAGCAAGCAGCAACTACTCTAGTTCCAATGATAGGAAAACCTTTCTTAGCCCACCTCTCAATTCCACCAGCCATGTTGCTGACGTTTTTGAAACCGTGGTATTGAAGATAGTACGTAGCTTTCAAGCTACGAGCGCCACTTTGACACACAAAAATCACTTCTCTATCATTTGGAATTTCCTGCCAACGAGACTCCAGCTCAAACAACGGCACGTTGACAATATTAGGGACATCAAATGCGATGGCAGCGATTTCATTTGGCTCACGTACATCAACTAGTAATGCACCTTCACCGATCATGCGTCGAGTAGACGTTGGACAGACTTCTTTAGCTTCTTGCAACATACGAACCCTTTCTTTGTCTTTAGGCGGCGGCCACAAACCATTGTTCGATCTTGTCACGGCTTGGAATGCCGCCAGCATGAACAACTCTCCCGTTAATCACGACTCCAGGTGTGCTCATCACCCCATAGCTCATGATGTCGCGCAACTCTTCCACTTTCTCTAGCTTGATCGAAACACCTTTGGCTTGCGCGACTTGATCAATCAGTGCGATGGTGTTTCTGCAGTTTGCACAGCCTGTGCCAAGTACTTTGATGTCCATGATGACTCCTTAAAAATTAACGAACAGTGTTGAGGCTTAAAGCACCGCATTGAAAAAAAATCCGACCATCAAGATTCCTGTAGCGACAACACCAACAAAAGTGGCGATGAGGCGGATTTTTAAGACCTTGCGAAGAATGATCATCTCGGGGAGAGAGAGAGCAATAACACTCATCATGAATGCCAACACCGTCCCCAAAGCTGCACCTTTGCTTAAGAGAGCTTGAACAATTGGAATAACTCCTGCTGCGTTGGTATACATGGGAACACCCATCAACACAGCTAACGGAACAGACCACCACGCCTCCTTGCCCATGAAACTTGCCATGAAGTCTTCTGGCACATAGCCGTGAATCAAGGCACCAATTGCAATACCAGCCAAGATATAAGGCCAAACACGACCTACGATTTCATGAACAGCAGCAAACCCACCATCCACACGATCAGCCAAGGTCATTTCAGACGCTTCGAATTGAGCGGAAAACTTGGGCATATCGCGCACCCAATCCTCCAAATAGTTTTCCATCTTCATGCGTCCAATCGTCCAGCCCGCAACGATGGCTACCGTCAAACCGAGCCCTAAATAAAGCATTGCAACTTTCCAGCCAAACATCCCAAAGAGAAGAGTCAGTGCAACCTCGTTGACCATCGGGGCGGAAATCAAGAACGAAAATGTGACTCCAAGTGGAACACCTGCTTGAACAAATCCAATAAACAAAGGCACAGCAGAGCAGGAGCAAAAGGGAGTAACGATCCCCAAAGACGCTGCCATAACGTTTGCGACACCTTCGCTGCGGCCAGCTAAGAGAGCGCGGGTACGCTCAGGGGTGAAGTAGCTGTTGATCATGCCCATCACGAACACCACCCCTGCCAGGAGCATTAGCACCTTAGGTGTGTCGTAAAGAAAGAACTGGATTGCACCGCCCAAATGACTGGTACGGTCCACGGGTAAAGCTGAAACCAACGCCTCAGATGCGGGCAAAAGTACCTGATACAGAGCAAACCAGACAATGGCAGCCAAGGCTAGAAATGCAGCAGGCTGACGCAAAGGCCAAGACTTTTGGGGAGTGGTTAAGGTGTTCATACCTATGGAGACGAGGCAAAACTCCAAAAGATGCATCGTTTAGAAAAATATTTCTATTCGCGTTCTATCTCAAGATAAGTCTGGCTCGCCAGCTGTGGAATCCAAACCTCAGAATGCTTGAGGCCTGCAAACGGCTTGGCATCAAAACTCTTGATGGCTGAGCTCATCTCCACGCCATCATCCACTGCCTTTTTCATGTGATTACGTAGCGCAATGAGTAAATCACGGGTCTGAGCTTGCGCTGTTTTCAGATTGGTCGCTTGCCCATGGCCGGGAACAATGATTTGGGGATTAAGTGCGTCAATCATGGCAAATGAATCCAGCCACGCTTTGGTGTTGCTGACAGGGTGCAGACCAAGAACTCGGTCAACATAAACAATATCCCCTGCGAACAAGACATTGACTTGGGGCAACCACACCAATGAATCTCCGGGAGTATGTCCACCCTTGAGATGCCTGATGTCAAAGACCATCCCACCCAATTCAAGCTGTGTTTGGTTCGCGGTCAAAAATAGACTGGGCAAAGTAGGGACCGTGCCATCTAGACGCTCCTTTAAAACTTTGAGGCCATTCATATGCTCTAAGGAGCGGGTTTTCATGTCGGACTGTGCGTCAGCATGAGCAATTGTCTCAATGCCTTGTTCTTTGAAATACCCGTTACCTAACCATCGGTGATCTTGATCCCCTGTGTTGATCACCCACTTCACAGGTTGCCTTGTCACTCGCTTTACCGCTTCATGAATTTTCCGAGCAGTTTGGAATGAAGATCCGCTATCAATCAAGACTGCTCCAAAAGGTGTCACCACCAAACCTATATTGGCATTCAATCCTTCGTTCTCGTAAGTTCGCCCTTCAATTTCACCAATGAACGCGTACACGTTCTTAGCTACTGGTTTGAAATCAATCTCCACCGCAAATGACATCTTTACAGCAATACACAAGCTGATTAATAGGGTGAGATTACGAATACATAAAGGCATATTTTCAAACTTAGTTACATCGAATAGCCATACTCATGTGCATTGACTTGGTAATTCAGAACGATAAGTGAGAGCGTGAATTGCTAAGTCTTAGGAAAGTCCTTAAGGCAACAAAGACCTGATGGGTTACTTGTTTGACATGAACATTGTCCATTCTTGGTCTGCTCAATCACAAAGTCTTTAATCGATGGATTGTTTTTGTAGTCGCCTTTGGTAACACCAAAACAGTAACAATACAAATCGCTGTCTTTAACCGCTTTGCCACTAATTTGAGTTTTAAGTTCTGAACCAAAAATCACACAATCATCAGATCCAAAGTAGACGACATCGCATTCAGGGTCACTACAAAAATAGTAGTGCTTAGAAGTTGGGGTCCAACTCCACGGTTGACTAATGTGGTGTTTGATGGTTTTTAGAGAAACCTCACCATATACATTGCCATTAGCTGGGCACGCATGCTTTTTAGGGTGAGCATCGGCATGTGGTGTAACAGAACAACAACTACTCATACCTTACCTGTTTCATTATTAATAAATTTGCTTTTGTACTTAAATCATTGTCCATGATTGACTTACGCCCTTGGAACAAAATCGAGGACATGACCAGTGAGGTCTGTTTTGACTTGGCAGGCAACACTCATTTGCTGCTTCATGCGAGTGCGTGCCCGTTGAACTCTGGACTTTGCTGCACTAAGCGTGAGTCCTTTGACTTTTGCATATTCAGCTTGAGACATGCCTTGTAAATCACACAAGGTAATTGCCTCTTTGTCCTCAAGGTTTAGTTCAGACAATACCCTTGGCAGACACGCGGTAAGCGAATCAACAACTGAAAACTCTTCGACTTCCATGACCAAATCATTTGGTAAATCGACGGTATGTCTCTCAACCCGTAAGCGATCTGCCAGCGTATTGCGAGCTACTTCAAAAAGCCAAGCACGAGCATTTTGAATAGAGCAAAATCGTTCACCTTGGCGTAATGCCTTGATGAATAAATCTTGAAGAAGATCTTCAGCATCTTGTGTATTTCCAAGTCTATGTTTTGCCCAGCCTCGTAATTCAGGCTCATGCAAAGTCCACGCTTGGTTCAGGCAGTTCATCGGCTAAATGGATTTCTGATTGACTCTTTTAGAAAGCTCTTGCGCTGATTCTTTACGCTCACTATATCGGTCTACAAGGTACGGCGCAATGTCACGAGTAAGAAGTGTGAACTTCACCAACTCTTCCATCACATCAACCACTCTGTCGTAATATGCCGATGGCTTCATTCGACCATTTTCCTCAAACTCTAGAAATGCTTTAGCCACAGAGCTTTGATTTGGAATTGTCAACATTCGCATCCAGCGCCCCAAAATCCGCATCTGATTCACTGCGTTGAAAGATTGCGACCCACCACTGACTTCCATCACAGCCAAGGTTTTTCCTTGCGTGGGACGAACAGCCCCAACTGATAAAGGTATCCAGTCAATTTGACTTTTCATGATGCCAGTCATAGCTCCGTGACGCTCGGGAGAACACCACACCATGCCCTCCGACCATGCCGCCAAATCCCTCAACTCTTTTACCTTTGGATGTGTGTCAGGTGCAGCGTCGGGTTGTGGAAGATCCAAAGGATCAAAAACCTTCACTTCTGCCCCCATAGCCTCAAGCAACCTTGCGGCCTCTAGCGTCAATAGCTTGCTGTAAGAACGCTCGCGCAAAGATCCATACAGCATCAAAATTCTCGGCGGATGAGTTGAAACCTGATCCGCCGCTAACAAGGTTTGCTTCGGAAATTTGAAGCAACTTTCATCCAAATTCGGTAATTTATCATTGCCCTTAGACACGCAAACCCTTTTCATTGATTACGACTTCACCATCTTCTTTGGTGAATGCGCCACGCTGTGGCTCCACAAGAATATCAAGCACTGCCTCAGATGGACGGCACAACTTTGTACCAATTGAAGTCACAACAATTGGACGATTGATCAGGATTGGATGAGCCATCATGAAATCCACTAATTCTTCGTCAGACCATTTAGCGTTTCCCAAATCCAATTCTTCGTAGGGTGTGCCCTTTTGACGAATTAGGTCCCTGACAGGAATGGACATATCGCAAACCAACTTCTTGAGTTGTTCTTTTGAAGGAGGTGTCTCCAAGTACAGAACCACCTCAGGCTCAACGCCTGAATTGCGAATCAAGGCCAATGTATTGCGAGATGTACCGCACTTTGGGTTATGAAAAATTTTGACCATTTAGATTTCTCAATGACTATGGTTGTGATGATGCTCGGACCTCAAAAGAAAGTGAAGCATCAATCCAAGAAATCCGCCAACTATCTGTGCAACTGCGAAGGCTGGCACATCTGCTGGTGAGATCCCCGCAAAAGTATTGGTGAACATTCGCCCGAATGCAGCAGCTGGATTTGCAAAAGATGTACTTGCAGTGAACCAATACGCAGCACCTATGTAACAAGCAACAACAGAAGATGCCTTGCCTTCAGGAGAGCGCAAGATAACGAATAGCAACCCACAAGTGGCGACTGCTTCAGCAAACCATTGAGCTTCGCCAGTTCTTACTTTTGTGGACCATTGAAATATTTCCAGATCAAACATTGCATGCGCCACCCAAGCTCCAAATGCAGCGCCTATGAGCTGAGCAATCACATAGCCAATCAAATGATGACGTGCCAATTCTTTTCGAAAGGCAAGGACCATTGAAACAACTGGATTGAAATGTGCGCCACTGATTGGCCCAAGTGTTTCAATCAATACATAAAGAGCAAAGACGGTGGCGAGAGTATTTGCTAATAAAGCAATGGCTACGTTACCTCCAGCCAATTGCTCTGCCATGATGCCTGATCCGATCACGGCACACAGCAAAGCAGCTGTGCCAACCAGCTCAGAAAAATATCGTCTCCAATGGATCATTTCTTCGCCAGTTCTCGAGCTGTATTTTCTAAAGCCATCTTGCTGAGGCTGGTTATGGGTAGGCTTGTGAAGATATCAAGACGTCTTTTAATTTGATGCAGCGTTTGCTTGAAAGCTTCAAGTTTTTGCTCATCAGTTCCAACTGCATCAGAAGGATCTGGATATCCCCAGTGTGCTGTGGCTGGTTGACCTGGCCAATAGGGGCAAACTTCGCCTGCCGCGTTGTCGCAAACAGTGATCACCAAGTCCATATGTGGCGCATCTGGTATTGCAAAAACATCCCAACTTTTGCTAGTCAGTCCCTCTGTAGGTATTCCAGCTCTCTCCAAAGTAGTGATAGCCATAGGGTTGGGCTTTTGATTGTCCTTAGGGCTGCTGCCAGCTGAAAAGGCTTTAAATTTGCCTTTGCCTAAGTGGTTTAGCAATGCCTCAGCCAAAATACTGCGAGCCGAGTTGTGGGTGCAAAGAAAAAGTACGTTCAATGGTTTTGTATCAGTCACTTTCGACTCCTTCGATTTAACAAGTTTTGCAAATATCCTCAGGACTCACCTCGCAAGGCTCCCCTTGGCAACAGTTCTGGGACAAATACGCCAATACAGCGTTCATGCGGTCATACTGAGCTCGATAAATCAAATTACGACCACTACGCTCCTGAGATATCAGATCGGCATGCATCAACTCTTTCAAATGAAATGAAAGCGTATTGGCAGGCATACCCAAGTTTTCAGCCAACATTGCAGGAGTCAACCCTTCGCTCCCCTTCACTACCAAAGAGCGAAATATGTGGAGTCGATTTGGCTGGGCAAGTGCTGCAAGTGCTTGAATGACGTATTTGTCTTCCATAATTCAACTTTATTGGAAATATATGACTATCTTATGTCAATGATTGACTTAGAACAGACACAGTAAACGCTAAGCGTGTAGATTAAGAACGCACGAGAACTCAAGACTTAAAGGCTTCGACATGAAATGGCTTAGTAATCCCACCCGCTTTCTATTTTTCACAGGCAAAGGTGGGGTTGGAAAAACGTCCATTTCAACAGCCACTGCAATCACGCTCGCCGACGCCGGCAAACGAGTGCTACTCGTCAGTACAGATGCTGCGTCTAACTTAGATGAAATGCTTAACGTTAAGTTGAGCAATCACCCCGTTGCTGTTCCCGGAGTTAAGGGGCTTGAACTACTCAACATTGATCCAGATGATGCAGCACAGGCGTATCGCCAAAGAGTTATCGATCAAATGGGCGCATCTGCAACACAAGAGGAAAAGGGTACTGTACGTGAGCAACTATCTGGTGCTTGCACAACAGAGATTGCTTCATTTGACGAGTTTTCCAGTTTGCTTGCTGATGAGAACAGCCAATACGACCATATCATTTTTGACACTGCACCAAGCGGACACACACTGCGACTTCTTAGCTTGCCTAAGGCTTGGAGCGGATTTCTTGCTAACAACGACAAAGGCGCGTCGTGTTTAGGACCTCACTCTGGTCTCAAGATGCAAGAGGTTCGGTTTAATCAAGCACTAGCTGCGTTAAGCAACTCAACCCTCACATCCGTTGTGTTGGTTGCTCGTCCTGAAACTGGCGCATTGAGTGAAGCGGCACGAACGAGTGTAGAACTCAAGGCCCTTGGTTTATCCAATCAACGCTTAATCATCAATGGTGTCTTTCACACTAGCTTTTCGGATGACCCTGTAGCAAAAGCTGTTGAGAAGCAAGGCCAAAGCGCCTTGGCAAATATTCCAGCGGAGTTGAAGGCACTGCCTCAGGACGAAGTGCCACTTCGCGCAGTGGACAACATTGGGTTGCCTGCTTTGAGAGCCCTCTTGTCCGACAAGTTTTCCGTTTCTGGCTTTACGACTCCAACTGTTGGAGCAGTGACAGCAAAGAAATTCAGCTTGCTAGTGGAAGATTTGTCCAAGCAAGATCATGGATTGATCATGGTCATGGGTAAAGGGGGTGTTGGAAAAACGACGATTGCCGCTGCACTGGCTTTGGGACTAGTAGAAAAAGGAAAAACAGTTCACCTCAGCACAACAGACCCAGCAGCGCATGTGGCGGAGACATTGAGAGAACATGTTTCAGGATTACAAGTGAGCCGCATTGACCCGAAGGTCGAAACGCAAAAGTACATCGACAAAATCATGGCTGCTAAAGGGCCATCACTAAATGAAGATGAAAAAGCTTTGTTGCTTGAAGATTTGCAATCACCTTGCACTGAAGAAGTTGCTGTGTTCCATGCGTTTTCTCACATCGTTGCACAAGCACGCAGCGGGTTTGTTGTGTTGGACACCGCTCCAACGGGTCATTCACTGCTCTTGATGGATGCTGCTGGTGCATATCACCGTCAGATGATGAGCACATTTGAAAAACAAACAGGCTCATCTGTAAATGTCGTTACACCCTTGATGCGGCTACAAGACCCAGACTACACGAGAATAATTTTGGTGACATTGCCAGAGGTTACGCCTGTCTCGCAAGCATCGGCGTTGCAGGACGATCTAAGACGAGCCAACATAGAACCTTACGCATGGGTGCTGAACCGCTCGGTGTTGGCGGCAAAAACAAAAGATCCGTTGTTAGTGGCACGTTTACAGGGAGAGGTTAAACAGATTCAACGCATTAATGATGGACTTTCAAACAACTTGTTTGCGATCCCATTTCAAGCAGAACCACCTATTGGTGTTGGTGCTTTGCATGATCTATTGATTAAATAATTCGTGAACTAATCACATGGTTAATCATTAGCCCAGATGCCTAGACCGTGGGAAGTCCAACTCGCATGTAACCTAGGACCCCTTCTGGATGCGTGATCATCCGCCATAGAGGAACTGCCTTAGAAAATCACAACCGCACCTAAGCCGCTTACAACCGAGGTCAACATCTCATACGTTTTGGTCAACTATGCTAGGGCACAGTTAAGGTTAAACGACTTCCCGCAAACCCGCATGAAACCTAGGCTTCCCTTATGGACGCGTCCTTAAGAAAACAGAGAAAAGAGAGAGAAAACGGCAAAAAAACTCCACTTGTTGAAGAAGTGAAATTGCCGCGTCCTTAAGGTCACCCGTCGGAAGTCCGCAAATACAGGGCTTTGCAGCAAAGAAAAGGGCTCGGAGATTTTCCGAGCCCTTGTGTATGGTGGTGGATGGTTGACCACTAGAAAATTCTCTCTTCGTACTCAAGCGTGCGTGGTAGCGAATGAGCGGTAGTAGATCATAAGCCACTGGACTTATGAGAGGAAGTACGCGTGAATGCAGCTCCGTTATCTCAAGGAGCATGCAACGTGAGCACAAGCCTAAATGAAATCGAACTTGCAGCTCGATGGGCCATGAGTCCCAAGACCCTGCAGCGTTGGCGTTCGACACACCGGGGCCCTGAATACCTCAAGCTTGGCAAGAAGGTTCAGTACCCGCTGACGGCCATCGAGGATTACGAGAACCAAATTAGAACCAACATCGCGTTCGCAGGTGCCGAAGAAATTTTGCTATTTCTCCAGCATGCTGGCCAAGCTGACCTTAACCAGATCCGCGCAGCATGTCTAGGCGGGAAAAAATCAGGCAACCAAATCCAGAATCACCTTTATCGGTTGACGCGATGCACACCACCCCGAGTCAAGGCCACGATGCTGGCACTGGAACCCAACTCTCCGGTCATGACCGTCGTTTACAGCCTTTGCTCAGACGATGCTTAATAGGCCGCTATCTCCCCAGGATCTTGCAGATCGGTGGGGCGTTCCCACCGGCACCCTAGCCCTGTGGCGTCAGCACGGAAAAGGCCCCTGCTTCATCCAAATCGGAAGACTGATCCGTTACCTCGTCGCCGAAGTCGAGGCATTTGAACGCCAGATGAAAACTGAGCGTTCCTGGAACAAACGCATCCCAGTCGCGGCATTCATGGAAGTGCCGAGCAAAAAGATTGGCCGATTGCGGCGATCCAAATTTTCTGAGAAGAAATCACAAGCCATCATCCAGACCTACCTCACCCACTTGTCCGACTGTCAGCCTGCCTGCTGCCAGCGAAAAGCTATTGATGACTTCAGAACCCTAATGACGCTCAGCATCACCTCCCGCGACTCCGACGAGATTGAAATAGGAGACGACACGGAACAGTTAACGCCGGAAGTGCTTTTTGTCGACTTGATCAACAACCTCGAGAAAACAAACGCTCTGGTCAACGCTGTATTGGATCAGGCATGCAGCAAGTTACGCTACCTCAATCGCACCGAACTTCTACGGGCGGTCGACAACTTCGGCGACATGATCACACGCCGCAGAGTCAATGCACTTCTTTGTAACGACTTCAAATCCGGCATTCGGAATTGAACCGACGTCCACACATCGGATCAGATATCTCCTTGGCACTGTGGTTTTCTTTTGCCGATTCGGTCAGATTCAATCTGACAGCTCATAGCTCGTGCTGCGCCCGCCACCAGGCGCTTTCCTGAGCATCCCCTGCTCTAGCAACTGGGTGATATCGCGCAATGCGGAGTCGGGCGAGCATTTGGCAATGGCTGCCCATTTGCTGCTGGTAAGTTTGCCTTCGAAGCCATCGAGCAAACGGTTGATCAGTTTCACCTGCCGCTCGTTCAGCGGCGTGCCTGCCCACCGTTGCCAGAAGCGAGCCTTGACCAGCACCGCATCCAGTTTGGTTTGCGTACTGTCCAGAGCGCGCGCCAATGTGCCAAGGAACCACGACAGCCAACCGGTGACATCAAGCGTGCCTTTTTGTGTGCGTTCAAGCACCTCGTAGTAGTCCCGGCGGTCCCGTTGGATTTGTGCCGAAAGGCTGTAAAAACGCTGCGGACTGCCATCGGCGCGTGCAAGAAACAGGTCTCCCACCGCTCGGGCGATGCGACCGTTGCCATCGTCAAATGGGTGCATGGTCACGAACCACAGATGCGCTAAGCCCGCTTTGATGAGTAACGGCTCGCCCGTTTCCTCATTGGCCCAAGAGAGAAAGCGCTCCATTTCGTCAGGCAAACCATTCGCTGATGGGGCCTGAAAGTGGACCTTGCGCCGTCCGGCTGGGCCTGAGACAACTTGCATCGGCCCATCCGCATCATCACGCCACTGGCCGACCGTGATTTTGCTCATGCCGGAGTACCCGGTTGGAAACAGTGCTGCATGCCAACCGAACAGTCGATCGGAAGTCAGCGATTCGCTACTGCGTGTGGTGGCGTCAAGCACCATCTCAACCACGCCTTCGATGTGCCGATCCACCGGTGCAACTGCGCCAATGTCCACGCCCAGACGGCGTGCAATGGACGAACGCACAGACTCAACATTGAGCACTTCGCCTTCGATTTCACTGGTCTTCACCACATCTTCTGTCAATGCGGCAAGGCTGGCCTGGTCGCGTAATGCCAGCCCTACGTCCGCCAAACGACCCAGCAATACACCTTGAGAACGACTAACCTGTGCCAACAGTCCGGCCAAAACTGACAGGTTGTAGTGCCAGTTGGGCCAGCTGTCGGCTTGCCACACGTAGAGTTTTTCTCCGCTATTCATGCGGCAATTAAACACCCATTTCTCCGGGAAAACAAGTTATTTACCGCATTTTTTGCGGAAAATAAGTCAAATATTCACCGCAATCAGCACTCGATGCACGATCAATGACTGAGTAAATTAACTCAGCAATGCACAAATCGGGAAATAACCATCCTCCTATTTGCCGATCATTGTGCGAACTTCTTCATCGCTAAGCAGCAAATCGTCTTCTGGATTTGAGCCCAAATCTACAAGTTGTCTGGCTCAGTGTTTCTTCAACACGCCACCTAAATCGGACTCTCTCCACACTTAATGGCAATATGGACTAACTATCACTGGAGACCAAAATGAACGAACAAAGTCACAGCGCCACCATGGAGGACAAACAGCGTTATGTGGCGTTGGACCTTGAATACAACCAGCCCAGCGGGACCATCATCCAAGTCGGCGTTGCCATCGGTAGCGCTTCGCAAAACCAGCAACAGTACATTGTCCGTCGATGGAATCTGCAAGTGGATGAGCCCATCAGCGAATTCATTACACAGCTCACGGGCATCACCAATGAAGACTGCAGTGCAGGCGTGACCCTCGCTCAATGTGCGCAAGAGCTTGGAGATCTACTGCGTGAGCAAGAGGTATTCGTCAATCCTGTCACTTGGGGTGGAGGAGACTCCGCCGACCTGCTGCGGACATTTGCTCAAGCGCAGATCGAGTTCCATCATTTTGGCCGTCGCTGGATCGATGTGAAGACTTGGACCACATTGCTGTCATTGGCTCGAACGCGCACTGCCACAATTCAGCATGGTGGCTTGTCCAAGGCCATGGCGCGCTACAAGCTGCAATTCGTAGGCAAAGCCCATCGCGCTGATGTCGATGCGTTTAATACGCTACGACTGTTTTTTGCCATCCTAGATCGCCAGCGCACACTAGAAGGATGCGTTGCACAGATTAAAAACCTTTGACGAACAAAGTGGCTTGATCCTCAAGACCGAATATCACCACGAAATGACACTCAAAACACAGTATCAACTTGCCGTTGCTGGGCATCTCTCCCACCAACATTCCAGACAAGCGCGGAATCTGATCTGCATAGACATTTCCACCTGCGCACCGCTCTATAAATTAAAATTGGCGACAAATTGTAATTTTTGCTAAAATAAAAGCGACAGAATACCGGTTGCGCACAAATGTAATCAAAGAAAAGCGACGCAAGCCTTCATCATTGTTATTTAAAAAATAGCGACAAATTCAGGCTTTAAAACAAACAAAAGCAACATCTTAGTTATAAACGAAGCTTCAGCACAAAAAATGCCGACACCTGACGACTCCCTTTTGCTATACGTTGAGCTCTCTCCAGCGCAGATCAGAGCGACCCAGCGTCGGTTGCGAGAGGGTGCCCTCAAGCGCATCGCTGCGGGCGTGGTGACAAGTCTTCCCGAGGAAGCATGGCCCGCCTTGATTGCCCGCGAACGCATCCGTATCCTGGCAGCGCTCTACCCTAAGGCTGTCATGGGGCCGCGCAGCGCCTTCCATGGCGGGGTGCCAAGCGATGGCGTGATGTACCTCACGTACTCTTATACAAAGAGAGTGGATCTGCCCGGCATGACCGTCCAGTTGGTCGCTGGTCATGGCCCCGCTCAAGGCGACACCCCGATGATGGGCAGAGAGTTGTACTTTCCTTCAACACCTCGGGTCCTGTTGGAAAACCTCACCATCTCACGCGGCAAAGTGCAGAAGTCAGTCGGGAAGGCTGATGTCGAACAGCGCCTCATCGATACCTGTGAAGCCCGAGGCGAGGAAGCGCTCAACACGCTTCGTGACCAGGCTCGAGCACTGGCTCCATCGTTAGGCTTGGAGCGCGAGTTGACCATCCTCAACGGTCTCATTGGTGCAGTACTGGGGACTAGAAAGGCAGCGATGTCTACTGCCACCGGCAAGGGGATGATGGCCAACATTCCTTACGACGCCAATCGCCTTGCTCTATTTGAAAAATTCGCAACACAGTTGCGCTCGGTACCACTGAAGCAACCTCCCGCAGTGGCAAAGAGCGAACGGGCTCGCCTGAATTTCGCTTTCCTGGAGTCGTACTTCAGCAACTTCATCGAGGGCACCGAATTCGATGTCACCGAGGCTCGGGGCTTCGTCCTGGAGGGCAAGCCCATCACTGAACGCCCCAAAGACTCGCACGACATCATCGGTGTCTTCCGGCAGGCCATCAATCCAGGATGGGCGAACCAGACGCTCGGCTCAGGTGAGTCTGTCCTGACTCAGCTGCGTGAGCGCCATGCCGACCAGATGAAGGAGCGGCCAGAGGTAGGGCCCGGAGAATTCAAGACGCTGGCCAATCGAGCGGGCAATACGGAATTCGTGGCTCCGAGATTTGTTCGAGGCACCTTGGTGGAAGGCTCGAAGCTCCTTCCATCCGTTCCCCCAGGCATGGCCAGAGCGCTGATGGCGATGTTCCTCGTCTCCGAAGTCCACCCCTTCACCGATGGCAACGGACGCCTGGCCAGGCTTGTGATGAATGCAGAACTTTCGGTCGTCAACAGTTGCCGAATCATCGTACCAACGCTCTTTCGGGAAGAATACCTGGACTGTCTTCGCGTCCTGACGCGGGAAGGTAATCCCAGCCCCTTTCTCGACGCCATGCAATGGATTTGTCAGTGGACCGCTGACTTTGACTACGAGGACCTGGACAAGGTCATCACAGATATGCAGTTGTGCAATGCGTTCGAGAAATCACGCGTACAGCACAAGTTGCTTTCCCCACCGAAGGCTTGAGGTACTTGCCGGAGCGTACCTATCTCATCAACATAGGAATTTTCACCCATGAACAAAGATGAAATCGCCAAAGCCATCGTCACAGACCCCGAGATTCAACAACGCATGGCCAAGCACATTGCGCTGAAGTGTTTTCGCAATTCGGTTCTTGAGGATCTGCACAGCGGTAAAGTCCCAAACTCAAAAACCGGTGACTACTCGGACGTCATTGTTCACACCCCCTTCGGTCAAATTCCATGGAATGAACTTTCCCGATTTGATGATGCCGAGATGAAAGCACTCATGATTGATGTGACCAACAAGGTCTATCACTACATCCAGGAACTCTTTGATGATGTGCGGGGCGGTGAATTGATTTACAAATTGGCAAAAAAAGATCCCGCCCCAGATTGGGATATTCCAAAGTAAACATTGATACCTAAGAAACTGCTTCTGCGCGTAGCCACAGAATCGTATCAATCCATAGACGAATTGAACTCCATCCACACAAAGGCTACCCTAGATCAAACATCAGTACCCTTTGTTGATAGTCAGCTTGGCAGCGATAGCGGCCAGCCGAACTGAGTTGCTTGGGTCATGGTGCCCGGTAAAAGCCGTCATTGACTCACTGAGCATTGCGGTGACATGAACGACCGGTATGGGATTGGAAACTTCCCCTATCGGATGTGATGAGCACCGTCATGGTGAGC